>JABAOH010000851.1_pt1 | contig 49543 bp, 41 predicted proteins | sample 7062181 | NCBI WGS metagenome assembly JABAOH01 (sample SAMN14538630, study PRJNA623070) | marine sediment metagenome | biome: marine biome [ENVO:00000428]; feature: marine pelagic biome [ENVO:01000023]; material: deep marine sediment [ENVO:00002113]; isolation source: pool of 5 deep marine... | reverse complement strand
CTACATGGCCCCGGAGCAGGCGGCGGCCGATCCACACATCGATCACCGCGCTGACATCTACGCAGTTGGCGCGCTTGCCTACGAACTGTTGGCGGGGCGTCCGCCGTTCCTGGGTCCCACTCCCCAGATGGTCCTCTCGGCCCACGTGACTGAGACGCCGGAGCCGGTGACGAGGTATCGGGCGGCGGTTGCGGCTCCCCTCGCCGAGCTGGTCATGAAGTGCCTGGAGAAGAAGCCGGCCGATCGGTGGCAGAGCGCGGAAGAGCTGTTGCCGCGGATCGAGGCGCTGACGACGCCGAGCGGAGGTGTGACGCCGACCGACACGCAGCCGGTTGCGGGGGTGCGGAGGGTGGGGAGAAACAGGATCGCTATGGCGATCGTGGCCGTCGCAGTGCTCGCGGTGGTGGCCGTGGGCACGCTGCTCCTACCGAAACGCGGTGTGGCTCTCGCGCCCAGACGTGTGGTGGTGGGATTGCTGGAGAATCGAACCGGCGACCCGGCCCTGGACGGCCTCGGCAGCATGGCAACCGACTGGATCACCCAGGGCCTCAAGCGAACCGGTATCGTGGATGTCATTCCGTCGCCCACCGCGCTGCAGTCTTCCCGGCACGTCGCTGCCGAGATCGAGGCGGGGCGGGTGAGTGATCCGGTGAAGGCGCTCGCCGAGGAGACGGGAGCGGGCATCGTGATCTCTGCTGCGTACTATCAGCAGGGAGGGACGCTCCAGTTTCACCTGCAGGTGACCGATGCGGCTCGCGGGGCGCTCATCGGCACGCCCGATCCCGTGAGCGGTCCAGTGGAATTGCCGCGAGAGATCATCGGACGACTGAGTGAGAGGGTGATGGGCTTCCTGGCGGTTTCGTTTGACGAGCGGCTAGCGGCGCCGGCCGCCCTGGCGAGTCGACCGCCCACCTTCGAAGCCTATCAGGCGTTCAACGACGGTATGGAGCGCTACATCCGAATGGAGAATCGCGCCGCCCTGCCGCACTTCCGTCGTGCGTTCGAGCTGGATTCCACCTTCTTCAAGGCTCTACTCTTTGCCGGTATCAACCACGTCAACCTCGGCCAGTGGGCTCAACTCGACTCACTGACCAGTCTGCTCGATAGTGTTCGCGACCGTCTGGTTCCCTACGACCGTCAATGGTTGGAGTACCTGCACGGCCGCTTGGAAGGCGATCACAACCGGGGGCTGCGGGCAATGCGCCGAGCGGCGGAGATGGCACCCGGATCTAAGGCGCTCTACAACCTTGCACTGATGGCAGAGTACACCAACCGTCCACCGGAGGTGTTAGAGGCCCTCGGCAAGCTCGATCCCGAGCGTGGCCCGATGAGGCGGTGGTGGAATTACTGGCGCAGAGTAGTAAGAGCGCATCACGTGCTTGGTGATCACACGAGGGCGCTCCGAGAGGCACAACGGGCCCGCCGACAGTACCCTGAGGTTCCGCGAATGCTCGACCTCGAGCTCGGGGCACTGGCGGCCCTCGGACGCGTGGATGAAGTGAATCAGCGGCTCAAGGAGAGCTATTCCTTCCAACCTTCGGCGGCGTGGGCCGCTTGGTCCCCGGCCCTTACCATGTACTTAGCAGGGATAGAAGCCCGGGCCCACGGATACCGGGACGAGGCTGGTGCCCTCATGGACAGCGCCGCGGTCTGGTGCCGGGGTCGACTGCGAGAGGAACCGGAGTCGGAGCTCTACCGCAGGCAATTGGCGGATGCGCTGTACGCCGCCGAGCGCTGGGAGGAAGCCCGGGAGGTGGTTGAGGGGCTCGCCGCTGAATCTCCCGACGACGTCGGATACCAGGGCAGGCTCGGCTCGCTGGCGGCCCGGCTAGGCGATCGAGCCGAGGCGCTCAGAGTCTCCGATTGGCTTGAGACTGTCGAGCAGCCCTACCTTCGAGGCTCAAATACTCGGTGGCGCGCGCGAATTGCGGCCGTCCTAGGCCAACGCGACCTGGCAGTATCACTGCTGCAAAGTGCGCTGCTGGAAGGTGGCGCCTTTTTCGAGGTCCACCGCGACGTCGACTTCGAGTCGTTGCGGGACTATCCGCCGTTTCAGGAGCTGATGCGACCGAAGGAGTAGAAGACCTGCACCAGCAGGAATCAGCACGCCTTACTCCTTACTCCTTACTCCTTACTGTCTCTCACTCCTCCTCGGGAGCGTGGCAGAGCCGGGACAGCGTGCACCTGTGGCGCCTTCCCGTTTCCGTTCGCTGTGACGTCCGGTTACTGTTCCCCGGACATGAGACGGGACCCAGCGATTGGGCCCTCGGGTAGATGTATGACGCTGCAGAACAGTAGGAGGGGGATAGTGATGCAGGGAAAGCATGCTGTGCGGATGATTGCCGCAGGTGTAGCGTTGTTCACTGCTGCAGGCTGCCGCCCCGAGGATCCCCAGCTCTCGGCAGCTCTCGAGTCGTTCTCCGCCGATCAGCTCGCCGGTGCCATTCAGGTGCTCGCCTCGGACTCCTTTGAGGGTCGGGCTCCCTCGTCTCCCGGCGAAGAGAAGACGATCGCCTACCTCGAGGGTCAGTTCGAGGAGCTCGGGCTCGCCCCCGGCAACGGCGACAGCTACTTGCAGGAAGTCCCGCTCGTCTCGATCACGGCGGATCCCCGTGCCCGGCTGACGATTCGCGGTGCAGGGGGATCCATGAGGTTCGCCTACGGCAGTGAATTCATGGCATGGACCAAGCGTGTGGTGGATCGGGTTTCGGTACGTGATGCCGAGTTGGTGTTCGTGGGATATGGGATCGTGGCACCGGAATACGGCTGGAACGACTATGAGGGTATCGATGTGCGGGGCAAGGTGGTCGTCCTGCTGGTGAACGATCCCGGCTTCGCGACTCAGGACACGGCCCTCTTCACCGGCAACACCATGACCTACTACGGCCGCTGGACCTACAAGTACGAAGAGGCGGCGCGCCAGGGTGCGGCGGCGGCGCTGATCGTGCACGAGACGGATCCGGCCGGGTATCCCTGGGCCGTGGTGGAAGGAAGCTGGAAGGGCGAGCAGTTCGACCTGGTTCGCGAGGACAACAACATGTCACGCGTTGCCGTCGAGGGGTGGTTGTCCCTCGAGACCGCACGCACCGTGTTCACCCAGGCGGGCCTGGACTATGACGTCCTCAAGGAGCGGGCTGCTTCGAGGGAGTTCCAGGCCGTCCCCATGTCCGCCACCGCCTCGATAACGTTGCGCAACGCGGTGCGGCGCTCTACGTCGCGCAATGTGCTGGCGGTGCTCCCCGGAGGTGACCGAGCCGACGAGTATCTGGTCTACATGGCGCACTGGGACCACTTCGGGCGCGATCCGGCAATGGAGGGCGATCAGATCTACAACGGTGCCCGGGACAACGCCACCGGCGTCGCTGGGCTCATCGAGCTGGCGCGAGCCTTCGCCTCCCTCGAAACGCCAACTCGGCGCTCCCTACTCTTTCTCGCGGTGACGGCGGAAGAGCAGGGTCTCCTGGGCTCGGCCTACTACGCGACCAATCCCGTCTATCCGCTCCCCAAGACCGTCGCGGCGATCAACCTGGACGCCCTCAACGTGTGGGGTCGCATGGGGGACGTGACGGTGATCGGGCTGGGCAACTCGGAACTCGATGACTACCTGGCCGATGCGGCGCGTGCCCAGGGTCGCTGGGTGCGCCCCGACCCCGAGCCCGAGAAGGGTTTCTACTTCCGCTCCGACCACTTCAACTTCGCCAAGCAAGGAGTGCCAGCGCTGTACGTGGACGAGGGAATCGATCATGTGGAGCACGGCGAGGCGTGGACCCTCGCGCGGCGCGAGGAATACACCGCCGAGCGCTACCACAAACCTGCGGACGAGTATGATCCCAGCTGGGACCTCACGGGTCTGGTAGACGACCTGCGCCTGGTGTTCCGGGTGGGCTACCGGCTGGCCAGCGAGAGCACGTTTCCCAACTGGAGCGAGCGGAGCCCCTTCAAGGCGACCCGCGACTCGATGATGGCCCCCGCGCGCTAGCTGGGATGTCCGTAGACTTGGCAACCTGTTGAGGATAAGAGGCCCGGCGCAAAGCGCCGGGCCTCTGGCTTGCGGTACCAGCGACCGTTTGAGCTCCGTCCCTGTATACTGTGGTTGCCGCCGTCGTGTGCGGTACCCTAGCCCGCCGCCGGCTTCACCCCCTCCAGCATGTCCCGAATCCCGCCGATGGAGCTGAGAACGCCCGTCGCCTCGTACGGCAAGTAGACCACCTTGTTGTCCTTGCCGGAGACCATCTCCTTCAGCGCTTCAATGTACCGCAGCGCAATCAGGTAGTTGCCGGGGTCGCCCCCGCTTTCCGTGATGGCACCAGTCACCCGCTTGATGGCTTCGGCTTCCGCCTCGGCGACTCTGCGGCGCGCCTCGGCCTCACCTTCGGCCACCAGGATGCGGGCCTGCTTGGCGCCCTCGGCCTCGTTGATCTGGGCTTCCCGGAAACCCTCAGCCTCGAGGATCTTGGACTTCTTGTGGCCCTCCGCCTCCAAGATCGCCGCGCGGCGGTCCCGTTCGGCCCGCATCTGCTTCTCCATCGCGTCCCGGATGTCGGCGGGCGGGTTGATGTCCTGAAGCTCCACCCGGTTGACCTTCACCCCCCACTTGTCTGTGGCCTGATCGAGGATCACCCGGAGCTTGGAGTTGATGGTGTCCCGGGAGGACAGGGTCTCGTCCAAATCCATCTCCCCGATGACGTTCCGCAACGTGGTCTGTGTGAGCTTCTCGATGGCGTCGGGGAGGTTGGCGATCTCGTAGATCGCCCGCCGCGGGTCGATGACCTGGAAGTACAGCAGGGCGTTGATCTCAGTCACCACGTTGTCCCTGGTGATCACGTTCTGCCGCGGAAAGTCGTATACAGTTTCCCGCAGGTCGATCTTGGTGGTGGCCCTTCGGACCGGGATCGGCTTGCCCCCAGGGCCCTGGCGCATGTAGCGCCATTCTATGCTGCGAGGACGCTCCAGAACCGGCCAGATGATGTTGATCCCGGAAGCGAGCGTCCGATGGTATCTCCCCAGGCGTTCTATGATCAGCGTCTCGGCCTGCTGCACGATCTTCAACCCCTTCACCGCCATTGCCACCACGAAGACCGCGACCGCTCCCAGCACGTATTCCATGGTCTATCCCTCCTCCAAAGCCTCCGGTACGACGACTAGCTTGGCGCCGTCGACTCCCACCACCGTCACCAGCGAGCCCGCTTCGATCGCTTGTCCAATCCCCGACACCGCGCGCCAGTCCTCACCGCCCACCATGACCCTTCCCGTGTCCGCTGCGGGGTCCACCCGCTCCAGCACTCGGGCGTCTTTCCCCACCAGCGCCTCCACCCCTGACTGGTAGCCTCGGTCGCCGGGATGGAGCTTCCGCAGCACGAACGGACGGATGCCCACGAACGAGCCAAGGGCCCCAATCGAAAACACCAGCAACTGCCACGGGAGACCCAGGCCGGCGAGTGACGCGAGCGCGGACGCCAGACATCCCACGCCGAACGCCGCCAGCACGAAGCCGGGCGTGAGGATCTCGGCGACGAACAGCACGACGGCCACGATCATCCAGATGTGCCACGCATCCACAGCGCCACCTCCACTCGTTACACGCAGGGTGTGATGCGGCTTGACGGGAGGGATAGGAAGTATGTATGAGTGCGCTGTCGCTCGCCAGGCAGCCTCGTCCCTTCCCAAGCCTGGCGGGAAGCTGGTTTTGGCTGCAAAATCAAGGACAGTGTCCAGCGACGAGCCGGAGTACGCCCTTTTGCGAGTCGACCATCATGGCTAACCGCAGAGACCAAGATCCCGGCGGCGGCCTGCGGCGGTTCCTCGCCGATCTGCGCTCGGGCAGCGACCGTCGATCGGGCCAGGAGCGGCGCCAGGGTGACCGCCGTGTGAGCAACCTCCAGGTGCCGGCCGAGCGGCGCTCCGGCCATGACCGCCGCAGCGGAATCGATCGCCGCGCGCGGGCGGAGAGGCGCCGCCGGCTGGCAGCACAGTTCTCGATGAAGGAAGGCCAGTTGATCCGGGAAATGGTGTTACACGCGGAGCGCGACGCGGCATGCCCCTCGTGCGACGGGAATCTGCTGCTCGGCCCGCTCGAGTCCTATCACGGAGTGGGGATGCGGGAAGTGCACTGCACATGGTGCCGCCGCAACATCCTGCTGGTCGACCTGCCCGAGCGCGGCTGAGGCCGAGGTTATCGGGCAACCTTCGCATCAGTCTCATCGGCAGCGTGCTGACCACCCTGCAGGCGTCCTCAAGTTCACCCCTAGGCACAATCCACTTCGGGCGTGGTGAGTCGTTGGCTAGCGCGTGGTTGCGATAGGCACACCCGGCGTGGCGAGCTGAGGTGCCAGCAAACAGTGAACCAGGGGATCTGGCGTGCGCTGGTCTACTCTTGCATTTTGTAGCGATCACGCCGTAGGGGGTACGGCGGTTGGGGGGTGCCGCTGATTCCTGACGGCAGCCCAGCGCGGGGGCAGTGACCGCGAAACTTGATGAGCGATCGGTAGGTACGGCGCAGCCGGACTCCGACGAACATCAACACCCACAAGGAGTGCGGCATGCGTACGACCGGGACCGTGAAGTGGTTCAATGACAGCAAAGGCTTCGGCTTCATCACGCGCGACGACGGGGAAAAGGACTGCTTCGTCCATCACTCGGCGATTACGGGTGAGGGATTCAAGTCGCTAAGAGAGGGTGAGCGTGTGGAGTTCGACGTCGTACAGGGCAAGAAGGGCCCGGCGGCCGAGAACGTCGTCAAGCTGGGCGAGTAAGCTGTTTCTCAAACACAGCGAACGAAACCGGGGCCGCCCCTACGCAATCGGGGCGGCCCCGTTGAGTTCACAATCTCTCACTCCTGACTACGGTGGGACCGTGACCGAAATCATTCTGGACGAGAACGATCGCCTGGACTGGGCACTCAAGGCGTTTCGGCGGAAGGTGCAGCGGTCGGGGATCCTCCAGGATCTGCGGAACAAACGGTTCTACGTGAAGCCGAGCCTGGCTAAGCGCCGCAAGGCCGCCGCCGCGGTGCGGCGTCGGCTTCGCGCGAGGGGGAAGCGCCGCTAGCGAGCTTCCCGTCGCCATCGCTGGTGCCAGGTAGATAATGAGCCCGACGGGCGGGCTCGAGATGGGCTGAGTGTGGCGGAGTGGCCGCTATTTCACACCCACCTTGCCGGCCAACTCGCCGAAGCGGGAATCTGAGCGAAGCGGCTCGTATCCGGGATCCAGGTGGAGATAGATCAGCCCAGCGGAGCGTGCCTCCAGTGCCCGTTCGAGGCAGGCGAATGCGTGATCGAACTCACCCAGCGCTCCGTAGCCCATCGCCAGGACTTCCCCCCTGAGGTAGTGCCGCTTCGCCTCTTCCTCCAGCCGCTCCATAATCGCCTGAGCTTCCTCGAGCTGATCCATCGCCGTGAGCGCCCGGACGATGTGGGCGTCGTACGAGCGAACGGCGGACCCCAGCGACTGCCCCCGCCGGATCCAGCCAAGGGCTTCCTGGGGCCGCCCTTGAGCCAGGTAGGCTGAGCCGATGTCCAGGTACGCCTGGAAGTAGGCTGCGTCTATCTCGATGGTCTTGTGGTTCTGGGCGATGGTGCCGGCGTAGTCCTGGGAGTACAACAGAAAGCGGGCGAGCCAGCGACTATAGTGGGCAGATAGGGGATCCAGTACGAGAGCCTGCCGCATCTCTTCGATCGCTTCCTCGAGCTTCGCGACCGCGGGCAGCACGCTCCCGAAAACGAAGTGCGCCTCTGCGTAGTTGGGGTTGAGCGTGACTGCCCGGCGCAACTCCCGCTCGGCCCCGGCGAAATCCCATTCGTACCAACAGAGCACTTTCCCAATGGACGTGATGGCCTCGGCAAGCGTGGGCTCGAGCTCCAGTGCCTTGGTCGCCGCCGCCTTGGCCCGGGGATAGGCGTCGTCGGGCACCACCCAGTCGTCCGCCAGATTGCTCCAGCAGTCGGCGATCCCTGAATACGCCCGGGCATAGCCAGGGTCCTCCGACAACGCCTGCTGGAAGAAATCCAGTCCCTTCCGCAGATCGGTTTCACCGAACCGGTTGAAGAAGTACCGCCCCTTCAGATAGAGCGTGTACGCCTCCATGTTCTCCGTCGTTGGGACGACGAGCTTCCCAGTGTCGCCCACGAGCCGCACCTTTAGCGCGTCTACGATCGCCCGCGAGATCTCATCCTGAATCGCGAACACGTCCTCTAGCTGGCGGTCGTAGGTCTCTGACCACATATGGTAGCCGTTCGCCACGTCGATGAGCTGGGCAGTAATGCGGATCCTGCTGCCCACCTTGCGCACGCTCCCCTCTAGCACTGAAGCCACACCCAGCTTCTCTCCGATCTCCCGCACATCGACCTCTTTCCCCTTGAAGGCGAACGATGACGTGCGTGACGCGACCTGCACGCCGGGGATCTTGGCGAGGGCGTTGATGATCTCCTCTGTCATGCCGTCGCTGAAGTATTCGTTCTCAGGATCGGCACTCATGTTCGCCAGCGGGATGACGGCGATCGACTTCTTGGCGGGTCCCGTCTCTGGAGCTGTTGGCGCGGGGGCGCGTGCGGCAATCGCTTCGCCGGTCTGGATCAGCCTCAGCGCCTCGGCGAACTCAGCCGCGGTGGAAAAGCGGTCCACTGGCGTACGGGCGAGGGCACGCATCACGGCGGTGTCGACGTCCTCGGGCACGTCCCGGGTCGTCCGGACCTGGGGGACCGGGTAGATGAACCGCTTGGTGATCACCGCCTGCACCGTGGGGCCGGTGAATGGCGGCTCACCGGTCAACATCTCGTACAACACGCAGCCCAGGCTGTAGAGATCGCTGCGGCCGTCGACGTGTCCCTCACCCGTTGCTTGTTCGGGACTCATGTATGCCGGTGTGCCCAAAGCGATGCCCGTCTGCGTGATCGGGCCGGTTGCCGCACTCAGTGCCTTGCCGATCCCGAAATCGGCCACCATAGCAGCGCCTTCGTGCAGCAGGATGTTCTCGGGCTTAACGTCCCGATGCACCACGTCGTGGCGGTGGGCATAGTCGAGTGCGGAAGCGACCTCGCGACACAGCCGGAGGGCTTCGTTGAGCGGGAGCTGGCGCTCGCGGTCCAGTAGCTCCCGCAGCGATTGTCCCTCCATGTTGGGCATCACGTAGAACAGGAGGCCTTCCGCCTCCCCGGAATCGTGGACCGGCAGGATGTGCGGATGTGTCAGGCGGGCCGCCAGCTTGATCTCGCGCAGAAAGCGATCAGTCCCGATCTCCGAGGCCAGCTCGGGACGTAGCACCTTGACGGCGACCTTGCGGTCGTGTCGCTGGTCCTGGGCGAGGTACACCACCGCCATCCCACCCTGGCCGAGTTCCCGCTCGATGGCGTAGCGGCCTGCGAGCGCGCTTCGCAGGCGTTGCTGGAGGTCTGTCACGTGCCCGTGGATAATAAGATGAGCCGTGGGGTGGCTCCCGGCCAGTATCAGGCAGAGGGGGACAAGAGCGAGAGCAACGAGTCGCCGGACACGGCGTCATTCCGGAAGCGGACCACCGGGAGCCCGGTTCGTTCCAGGATCGCCGTTCGTGCCGCGTCGTATGCTGCTTGTTCTGGCCTGTCGTGGATCCCGCCATCGATTTCGAGTACCAGGCGCAGCTCTGCCCAGTAGAAATCGACGATGAACCCCCGAATCGGGCGCTGGCGTCGGAACTTCAAGCCTAGCAGCCGCCGGTCACGCAGGAGCTCCCACGCCTTCTGCTGCGCCGCCGTGGCGCGCTTCCGCAGCTCCAGTGCAAACTGAAGCTTGACCCGTCGCTTCGAAGTCACCGATTCCTCCCCCTCTCCCGCTTGCGGGAGAGGAACGGGGTCAGGGCCAAACCGCCGTGGCCTCGCAGCCTCCCACGCAACGTGCGTCCGCCCCGGCGGTTTCTCGTTGTCAAATCCTCCCGGACTTGTACCAGTCTTCCCGCCACCGCCTGGCAGGGGTGCTGCCATGGCCCTGTGGCAGGCTAAGTTCCCTGCGTGCCCTCGGTGGCCGACAGGGCTACCTTGCCCCTCACGGCACGTCAGCGGCAGGCGAACGGCAGCATGATCAGGGAGGTAGGCGGATGGCTGGAAAGCCCAAGAGACGGCGGCGCCCCAGACCGAAAGGTGTGTTCTGCCTCGAGGGAGACTGGTGGGGCAAGATCTACAAGGCCTCGACCGTTGAGCCCATCCTGATGCTGATGCGGAGGTGGGATCCCTACTACGTCCCGTATGTGCATCGGGATGTGGCTACCCGCGATGAGCTGGAGTACTACCTGCTACGGTGGGCCCAGCGTGGGCTGGCCAGGTACCCGATCCTGTACCTGGCGTTCCACGGCGACACCAACGTGTTCTACATCGGTGGCCAGGACGCTCCCGAGAATATGGTGACACTCGACGAGTTGGCGGTATTGCTGGAAGGTCGCTGTCATCAACGCATCATCTATTTCGCGTCGTGCGGTACCCTCAAGCTCCAACGCAAGGCGATTCAGTCCTTCCTACACCAGACAGATGCGCTGGCCGTGTGCGGTTACCGGGGTACGGTCGATTGGCTTGACGCCACGGCGTTCGAGCTGCTCGTCTTCTCGGCGATGCAGCAACACACGTCTACGGTGAGCGGTGCGCGGGCCATGCGACGCCGGGTGCGGGAGCGCACCCCGTACCTGTCAAAGCGCCTGGGGTTTCACATGGTGGTGCGGTCGTAGCCTATTTCACTCGCTCCGCCCTCCGTCCGGAGACCTCGAGGGCCGTGACGCGCCCGTTCTCGCGAATGAATGTCACCCGGGTACCTTCGTCCCGGCTGAAGAACTCCGTTTCGGATTCCGGCAGCAGCTCCTCCCGGGGTTCGCCGGGCACGTCAGCCAGGAACATGGCCACTTGGCGGGCCCAGAGGCGCCCGTCAACGACCTCGAGAGTGATGATGCCCAGGCCGGGGAACTCGTATGGGCCTGCCAGCTCATCGTAGAGGGCCGGGTCCACCTCTGCCACGACCTTCTCCACCGGCCTCAGCACCGGCCAGTCGTACTCGTCGGCGATCGTCCGCAGGATCTCCTCCACCAACGCCCCGCCGTTGTCCGAGTTGGTCATGATGGCGGCACCCTGACCCCCCTTGATGAAGGCGACGAACCGGCACCTGAAGCCTTCGTTGGCGCCACCATGCCCGAAGTACTTCCCGTCTCCGCCGATCGCCGGCCCGAGCCCCCACCCGTTCATCCCTGGCTCCAGCATCTGCTGCGCCATCTCAGGTGCGAGGACCCCACTGGACTCGCCGGCGTACGCCCGCTGGATCGCGATGGCGAAGCGGGCCAGGTCGGAGGGCGTGGTCCACAGCCCTGCGGCCGCCATTTCCGGGTAGGTATGCCACTTGCCCTTCACCTCGCTGCCGTCATCCCGGTACCCGGTGGCCTCCATTCCTCGGCGATCTTCCGGCAACGGCTGCTCGTACGTGCTCTCAACCATGCCAGCGGGGTCGAGCACCCGCTCTCGCAGAACCAGCGGGAACGGCTTGCCGGTCACATCGGCAAGCAGGAGCTGCATCACCGTGTACCCGCCGCCGGAGTAGCGCCACATCGATCCCGGAGTCGTGTCTGCCCGGATCGGGTCGGTGTTGCCGGCGCCGTCCAGCACCTCGATGGTGGTGGGCACCCGCTCGTCCGATGCGTATCCAGGGAAGCCGTGGACCGTGAGCCCAGCAGTGTGGGTGACCAATCGCCGGAGCGTGACCGGCTCCGCCGCTGTGTACTGGTTCGCCGGTACGTGCCAGCTCTCGAGCTTGCGGTTCACGTCTTCGTCGAGGACCAGCACGCCCTCCTCGACGAGGCGGAGCGCTGCTGTCGCGGCTACCGGCTTGCTGATTGACGCCGCCTGGAACAGGGTCTGGGTCGTGACCGGCCGTGCTTGTTCCACGTCGGCCATCCCGTAACCCCGGGCCCACTCGACCTCGCCGTGGTTGATCACGGCGATGCTCACGCCCGGCACCTTGTGGTGCACCATGCGCTCCTCAAGGGTGGCGGTGACCGCCGGCTCACCTTGGATTAGGATCCTGGGCAGCAGCTCGTTCTCGATCCGCGCGATGTGGACCTCGGCGTCCCGATCGGCCTGACAGGCCAACAGCGGCAGTGCGAACAGTAGCAGTCTTCTCATGGTGTCCCTCCCGAGCGGTGCTGAGTCGCTTGGGTTCGGCTGTGGGGGACGTGTCCAATGAATGGACAGCGGGAGCAGGCAAAGATTCAAGTGCCTGGTGGCTTCTGGCCAGCGGGTTGCTTTTCGACTTGACAGGAGTCACCTGCGGCCGCTGGAAACAGCTGCGGGATTGTTCACAGTCAGTTCGGCCTCGACTAGCTGCCGCACCGTGTCCAGTTCCCGGTCCCGCTGAGCCATGTAGTCATCGAGTGAGTACTCGACAGGGATGTCGGGTAAGACGCCACGGCTAGGATTATCCCCCGGCAGTGTCAGGATCGCTACCGGGATCACTGCCCGGAGCGCTGTGTTCGGCAGTTCGACGAAGATGGGATCGCTGGAGAAGCTAACCCTGCCGCCGGTTTCCTGCCCAACGATGAGACCCATGTTGCCGGCCTTGAAGGCCGCCGCAACTACCACCGCTGCAGAGTTCGTGTAGTGCGAGGTCAAGAGGAAGACGGTGCCGCGGAACCTGGCCTTGCCCTCATTGGGATCGCGGAACTCGTCTCCCACTTCGACGTACGTTCCGTTGTCCGCCTGCAGCAGTCTTCCGGCCACATCCTTGAAGTAGTGATCCGTGAAGCGATGGAGCGGTAACCACCACAGGAGCCTGGGAATCCATGCGTCGTGGTAGGAGGACCGCACCGTCCACCGAACGATCTCCTTGTAGGGGTCGCTGACCTTGTGGGCGAAACGCTTCTGGATCTGGTATTCGGCATCAGTCAGGTAGTCCAAGACGAAGAGGCCCCATGCACCGGCGCCGCCTGGGTTCCGTCGCAGATCGAGGACGAGGTAGCTCTTGTCCTGATGTGCGTTGAACAAGTCATCGATGAACCGCTCGTAGGACTTTTTGTCATCGTACCAGAACTTGGGGATCTCCAAGACGGGCACCGTATCGTTGCCTACCGTGAGCAGAGACTCGGAATACGCCTCATCGCGTCGCGTGGCGTCCCTGTAGTCATCGATTGTGATGCCGCGCACCGCGGTTGTGCTGACGCGATCTCGGTGGCGGTACTCGACGGTCCACGGCGCCCGCAAACCGAAGTAGCCCTGAAGCCAGAGATCGAAGTCCTCTTGAATTGCCTGCAGCTTGTAGTGGTACAGCGTGTTGTTCTGAAACCGGAGGATCTCGGGCAACATCTCCGCCACTGATCGCCCGTCGATACTGAGGATCTCGGCGTACCGGGGAATGCCGTTGGCACCCGCGTCTTTTTCGACATAGACCCGGTCGTCGATGATGCGCAGGTGGAGGGGAAAGGTTGGCGCGAGATGCTCGCGCCATCGTTGCGGAAACCGGATGTCGGTATGCTCATCTTGGATCGAGGCCGCCAGCTCCTGGAGGTAGTAGTAGGAGTCGAGCAGAGTGACGCTGTCGGGGTGCTCGGCGCGCAGGCGGGACTTCAGCTCCTGTGCCGTTTCTCTGAAGGCCTCCTCGGTAATGAAATGGTTGGGATCGGCGTGTGCGGCTGCGATGCTGGATACGTAGAAGTCGATGTCCTCTGCGAGCGCGTCCGGCGACACGTGATCGTAGGCATCGATTGTTGATGCATCAGTGTGGAGCAGCGGATACGGCGGCTGGCGTCCCCTGCCGGGATAGACGAAGAGGACGACGAATAAGAGTGCCGTGATGACCACGGTTCTAGCCAGCACGGGTCTTCGCACCAGTAGTCCTCCCCGGTTCCCCTCGCTCCATGGTGTTAGACAGTGTTGGCTTACGAAAAGGTTGCCACTGAGGGGTCGAGCGCGGGGGCAGTGGGACGCCGGCGCGGGTGGCTACTGCGAAATCGTGAGCCTGTAGGAGCCGATATCCTGTTGCTGGTAGGTCGAGCGCGCCGCAGCCTGTTGCACCGTGGCGCTGTATGCCGCGATAGTCCGCCGGTCCGGCATCCAGAAGACCGCCACGGCACCATCTGCGAGGTCGCCGGCCACTATCGCCCGAAGTGTGTTGATGTCGGTCTCAACCGAGAAGAGGGTGAACCGGCTGCTGCTGGGTGTGAGTGAGTCGATGACGCCCCCGGAAAGCGTGAATAGAACGGCGCCGTCATTTGTGTTCGGTGTTGACAAGACTACCGTCACACGACCCGGGTCCGTGGTCGGCTCGGTTGGCGTGGGGGGTGGCTCAACCGGTCCGGGCGCCTTGTCGCCACAACTCAGCGCGAGTGACACGATCGCCAGAACGACCACTGCCTTCCACCGGGCGGTCACCGTCGCCTCCCGTCGCGTCTCTCGGTGCCCGACGAGACGTCACGCGGCACGGTTGTTTTCAGCCGCTCCAGGGTCCTGCCCACCTGCTGCGCCTCCGAGGCACCCGCTGGGCAGCCATCTGGCGTCGGGCTGGCGCAGTGGTCGAGCCAAGCCAGCACATCGCCGAGGTTGAAGACGCCATCAGCGTTCCCGCGGGAGTCGAGCACAGCTACCTGCAGCGCATCGAGCACTGAACCGATGAGCAAGTGGCTCGCCGCGTCGGCGAGCGTTATCGGGGCCGCGACCACCAGCGTGTCGAGGATAACCGCCGGACTTCCGACAGCCCCCGTGGGGTGTATGGCGATGGCAACCAGCCGACCCGTGGATCGGATGCTGCTGGGGATGCGCTCCGGGCCGATCGGCTGCCAGGTTGAGGTAGCGGCAGCGGGTGCTGCGGCTATCCTTGGCCATCTGGCGACCGCTTCTCGCCTGGCAGCTTGCAACGCCCCCCGCGGGACCTGGCCAAAGGGAAAGGCGCGCTGACGATAGAAGTGCTCCCATCGAAGGAGCGGGGTGTCACTCTGCGCCCAGGCCGTGCCCGGCAGAATGATGAGTGCCAGCAACGGGGGGAGTAGTGAGACCCGGGTAGGCCAGTGCCCGCCCAACCACATCACACAGGGACGACGCGCTACCGCGGTTGCCCTATCGGCGCACCCCGGGGTTGCCGGGGCGCGTTAGGGTGAAGCTCGCCGGCTTGCTCGATCCGCGAGCCGACCTGACGATCACCTGGTACTCACCGGGCGGCAGCACCATCGGTGGAAGCTCCCCCGTCGCCGGTCGCACCTTTGGCACCGAGAAGGTGGTCTGGGTACCACCGTTGGTGGACGGCCGGCCTTCGAGCGTCACGGGACCGAACACCACCACGTTTCCAGTATCCATGAAGCCCGATCCATGAATCGTTACGCTGATCGGGTGCGCGACTCCGGCCCACCCAGAGGACGGCTCGATGCGAGTGATGACGGGGGCCATACTCGCCTCGGGTGAGGCTTCGCCGGTTCGCGGGGGCGCGCACCCGACCCCGGCAGCGATCAGTGCAGTGAGAGTCAAGCCGACCGTCAGCGTGCGCCTGTCTGCCGTTCTCACCGTCCTCCCGAGTCTTGCTGAGGCCTCACAGCGCGTCACTCACAGTGGCACATGGCCCTGCGGCAGTCTGTGCCAGATGTCACGCCCGCACAATCACTCGGAACCCAATGGGTGCACGGTCTGTGTCAGCTTGCGTAGCCGTAGCAACCGGGGTCCCCGGTGACAACCGTCACTGAACTCCGACGACAACACGCTTTCCCCTCCCAATCTCTTCAGTGAGCCTGCCTGCCTTCCTACAACGGTTAGCGACATGCGTCACAGCAGGTTTATCGTCGCACTAGTAAAGTGTGCCCGTCGCCATGGCACTCCAACCGGAGGGACGTGCTCGCATGAGCGGAAATGGCGGAGGGGACGATCCGAAGTCACGCATCACTGTCGTGAAGGTGCAGGACCGGTACTCGTTCCTCATCGACGGTAGCGGCGATGTCGTATTCAGCAACTCGTGGGGGTTGACGACGTTTCCCACGGCCGAACTGGCACAGAAGGCTGCCGAACGATACCTCGCCGTGTGGAGGAGCGGCCGCGGCCTGAAGCAGTCCAAGTAGTCGGCTCGTCGACTAGACCTCCCTAGAGCCACGCCTGGGAGCCAGCTGGAAGCCCCGCGGCGCGACTGCGCGCTGCGGGGCTCTTGCATCCGTGACGTGTGCTCCTTGCGGGATCAGCGCTGGACGATGATCAGGAACTTCGACGCGGTCCAGAACTCGTCGGGCGAGGCGATGCGGAGGTCCCCGGTGATCCTCCCCTTCTCGTCAGGGGGTGTCTCCAGATATGCCAGATCCTGCCGCGACGCGACGCGGTACGTCTTGTCCGGTTCGGGCAACGGGATCTCTGTCACCTCTCGCTTGTCTATGGCGGTGAACTGGCTCGGATCGAGGTCACGGGCCGGCACCAGCGTTTCGCCCCGCTTGCCGAAGATGAAGAGGAACCGCGCGCCACCCTCCTTCTTCACCAGCCCCTGCTCCAGGAGCTCGTCTTTGGTGCCAATCACGTAGTAGACCGTGCTGGCCTCGGCCTCCAGGGTGTCCACCTGGGCAGCGAGACGCACGTTGTCCGCCTTGAGGTTGGTTACCGCTTCAGTGAGCTGGGCGATGGTCTCCCGCTGCGTGGCGATCACGCTCTCATAGTTGGCGATCGTCTCCTCCAGGGTGGTCCGGAGGCTGTCGGATAGCCTGGTGAGAGCCCGAATCCGCCGCCGGCTCTCCCGCAAGCGGGCCTCGGTCTGGTTCACCCGGGTAGTGATGTACTTGATCTTCTGTAACACGCTGTCCCGGGCCGCCTGGATGGGCGACTCCGCGGTCACCGTCAGCGCCTTGCCTTCGACCTGGACCTTGGCGAGCTCGGCGCTGATCTCGCTCATGTGCCTGGCGTGATCCGCCACTTCCTGGAGCAGGCTGTCCCGCTGAGCGGAGACCAGGGTCAGGTCTGCGAGCTGTTGCTGGAGCTGTTGCTGCAGTTCCTCGGAGGGTCCGCACCCCACCAGCGCCAGCAGCGCCAGGGGGAGCCACCCGCGAATCATGCCGACCGACATCGTGCTTGACATGGCAAGTCTCCTGGCCTGAGTGCTCACCCCTAGGTACCCCTGGCCTGTGTCAGGTGGTTGGCGGCCGGATTAAGAACTGATGACACTCTGATGACGGTTGGGCCGGATTCCTGGATCGCTGCCTGCTGCTGGCTGTAACTGAAAGGGGGAAGTTAAGTTAGGGCGCGACCGCCGCCCGTGGTGCACGCCCCAGAGCGAGCCGGGCGGCCCGCATCGTTGGCCCGCCATAACGCAGCCGGTACCTTGGGCCAGGCCCAGTCGAGTGCCAACCCTCTCAGCAGAGTCCCGAACGATGACTAGTCCCATTATTCCCAAGACGCGTACATGTCTGCTAACCACCCTCCTGGCGGTTGCCGTGGGCAGCTCAGCTACGGCCCAGGTTACCCAGGAAGTCCAGAACCTCCGGGCGTTTGCCAAGCTGTACGGCTACGTCAAGTACTTCCATCCCAGTGATGAGGCAAGCAAGGTCCCCTGGGATGAGTTCGCCGTCTACGGAGCGGCTGCTGTGCGAAGCGCGGCAAACACCCAGGAGCTCAAGCGTGCTCTCGAGGCCCTGTTTCTGCCGATCGCACCGACCATCCAGATCTACTACTCGTCCCAGCAACCTCCGACGCCAGCTGTGTCGGTGCCGGCGGATACCACTGGCCTGGAGCTGGTCGCGTGGCAGCATCGCGGCGTCAGTTTCGGGACCGATCCCTCCTCTGCGGTCTATCGGAGCATTCGGCTCAACCGCCGGAGTCCGGTTCGGGTTGGCGGCCAGGCCTTCGGCACGGTCACCCAGGGGCTGGATGCGTCCTCGTTTCGGGGCAAGGAGATCACACTTCGGGCCTTTGTCCGGGCGGAGGTGAGCGAGTCCGGCGGGCGCGGCCAACTCTGGTTGCGGGTCGATCGGGAAGGGGATCGGAGAGGGTTCTTCGACAACATGGCGGACCGACCGATCACGTCCGACGAGTGGCGACAGTACGAGATCGTGGGGGTGGTGGCGGATGATGCCACCCGGATCGTCATCGGCTGTTTCCTGGGAGGCACCGGTAAGGTCTGGGTCGACGATTTCCGGCTGCTGGCTCGGGACCCTCAGGGCGAGTGGGAAGCCGTTCGGGTTGAGAACCCGGGCTTCGAGCTAGCCGACCAATCCGGACGACCCGAAGGGTGGTACGCCGCAAGCAAGGAATACGAATACAGTGTCGAGTCCGAGGCCCCCCACAGCGGCAAGAAGTCGCTCCGCATTCAGAGGGAAACCCGGTGGTTCACGGGCAAGCTATTCGACCGACACCCGGCCATTGGAGAAGTGGTCGACAAGGAGCTCGGGGTTGGCTTGTCGGCCCAAATCCCCTTGGCGCTCATGAGCGATAGCATGGGGACTCTGGGGGATGTCGATTCCGACGCCCTGAGGTCGCTGATGGCGGCTCTCGAAGAAATGCACGTGGTGAGCCGCACCGCCGACGACCCAGCCGTCCGCTTGGGAGACGTGGTGATCGCGTGGAATCTGTTCCAGCACTTCTATCCCTACTTCGACGTGGTCGACACCGATTGGGACGCGGCGCTGATCCGGACGCTCGACCAGGCACTGACGGACCAGACTGCGGAGGACTTCTACTACACCCTGAATGAGCTCGTGGCAGCGGCACATGACGGTCACGGACGCGTGTATCACCCTGCGTTCAGCGGCCGAGCCCGACCGCCGTTCTTGGTCGACTGGGTCGAGGATGCCGTCGTTGTCTCGGTGGCGGCGGAGGCAACAGGCCTGCGGCCCGGTGACGTCATCCAGGCGATTGATGGGGTGCCGGCGGCACAGGCCGTGGCCGAGGCAGAGCGCTACATCTCCGGGTCGCCGCAATGGACGCGATTTCGCGCCATGATGGAGTTCGCAAGGGGAGCCGAGGGTACGGAAGTCACCCTGCTAGTGAGCCGGGGCGATTCGAGCTTTACCGTACAGGTTGCCAGGGGCGGGGAGGCGCCACCGGCAGAGCGCACCGGCGGGAGCGTGAGGGAGATCGACACGGGCGTTTACTACGTGGACCTAACTCGGGCCACGTGGCCTGAGATCTCCCAGCAGATCGAGAAGATCGCGCTTGCGAGGGGGGTGGTGTTCGATCTCCGGGGGTATCCCCAGGGCAACCATCAGGTGATCAGCCACTTGCTTCAGTCGAGGGATACATCGGACGCATGGATGCGAGTCCCCCAGATCATCTATCCGGACTACGAGGACGTGGTCGGCATGGAGCATTACGGATGGCGGCTCACCCCCACACAGCCGCGCATCACGGGCGAGGTCGTGTTCCTGACGGACGGCAGGGCGATCAGCTACGCCGAATCATTCATGAGCTTCATCGAGCATTACGACCTCGCGGAGATCGTGGGGCAGCCGACAGCGGGAACCAACGGGAACGTCAACCCGGTCATGCTCCCGGGGGGATTTCGGCTCGTATGGACCGGCATGAGAGTAGTGAAGCATGACGGTACCCAGCACCATCTGGTGGGGATCAGACCAACGATTCCTGTCCGGCGCACGATACAGGGAGTGCGTGAAGGCAGGGATGAGTTCTTGGAGAAGGCGCTAGCGGCCATCAACGAGCGGTCGCCGTCGGCACCGGAGAGGCGTTGATGAGTTCATCCCCCCCGAGCGGTCCCAATCGCTTGGGCTTCCCGGCCTACTTGATGAACCGAAGCGCGAAGGGATACCGGTAGTGCTCGCCGTCGTTCGCCTTCACCGCTGCAATGATCGGGAAGATGATCATCGCGAGTAGCACCAGGAACAGAAGAAAGATTCCGATGAGGACCAGGATCAGAATCACGCTCACGAAGCCGGCGATGAACATGGTTATCTGGAAGTTCACCGCTTCCTTTCCCTGCTCGTCGATGAACGGGTGGTCCTCCTTCTTGATCAACCACACGATCAGGGGGGCCACCAGGAAACCTATGCCGTTTCCGATGAGCCCCACCAGGGCCACGATGTGACAGATCATCGCCCACTTGCGGGCCTCGCGGGGTATGCCGGATAGCTCGCCGTTCACCGTTGCGCCTCAGCCGCCGGGGTTGGGCAAACTTCGGTCGTCGCCATCGTTTCGGCAAGCGATCGACCGGAACGTCCTGTGTCTTCGGGTCCTGCAGGGGACGGAACTGTCTCTTCAGGCGGATCCTATCGCCTTATAGCCGAGTACGGGGATCGGGATTGAGGCTTCCAGGAGCCCAGCTCCTGTCCCCGTCTGGCAGCGGGTGTGAGCCGAGCTATGGGGTCGCCCGCGCACAACCCTAGCGGCTGGAGGTGAGACTGACGGTCTTCTAGGCTCGCTCGGCGTAGGCGAAGCTGCTCCACGCCGCTGCTGTCAGTACGATGGCCACACCGAGTAGCGCGATCGGAAAGCTGAAGACGAACCCAAGCAGCGTAACCAGCAGGCCAGACACGCCCACCGTCAGCGGTGCAGCGCGACCGTGCTGCCTGAAGCCGAACCAGAGGCCCCAAACCGTTCCCACAGTGGCTACGACGGTCAGCGGGATCCACGCGATGTGCGGCAGCGCAACCATGTCGATGAGCTTGCCCAGCAGCCTGACGATTCCGAGTATCAGGCTGCTGCCGAGCAAGATCAGGAGAACGGCGGCAACGGCGGTATTGCCGGGGCAGTGCGAGCAGTTGCAGTTGCAGTTGCAGGACATCTCCACGTCACTCCATTCAAGGCGCCGTCGGGCGCAGCCCTCAGCTTTCCTCGGTTGCCGGCTCGAACACGTCGCGGGCCTTCTCCCGGAGGCGATCCTTGGCATTCTCCACCCCTTTGAGTGCTTCGGCCAGCTCGTCCAGTTCCCGGGCGTGAACCTTGAGACCTTCTCGAATGAACAGGGCGGCTGCCTCGGAGCGGCTCTTGAACGCCCCGGTTTCCAACCAGGCGTCGAGCTTCTTTACGGTCTCCTCGTCCAGCCGTACCATGACGACCTGGTCCCGCGGGGTCTTCTCCATCTCCCTCAGGCTGTCGGCCAAGCCGCCGGCCATGCAGACGATCTTCAGGGGTGAGCCGGCCACGGCTTCGCAACATCCTGAATCCAGGTCGATGCCTTTCTGCTCCAATTCCTCGCGGATCCGTTTCCAGATGTCTGACAGGTTGATCTCGGTCATGGCGTCCTCCGCAGCATCCTAAGCCCTAGAGCGATGACGTAATGTAATTACGCGTTACGCATTGCGCAATACGTCTGCTGGCTCAGTCGCCTAAGTGGCATCCGTTAAAACGGTTGCCGTATCGCCGCCAACTCGGGGTTGCGGGAAGCGGGAGGAGGCTATATATAGTAAAAATCTCTCTGTTGTCTATGTATATGGTGAAGCTCGATCTTTGAAAGGACGAGCGACTCGCTGTGACTATGGAGGGGACGCCGGTCGGCCCAGACCCGGTTGCGAGGGGTGAGGCGAGCGCACCGGACGCATGGGAGCGTCATACAGCACGCCTCGGGGGGCGGGTCGGCCGGCGAGCCCGTCTCGTCGCCGCTCCATGGGAGTTGGGCGTCAGCCGGTAGCATCCGGATTGGCGGCGAGGACACAGCGCGTGAAGTCGGGCACGGAGATTTTTACACAAAGTAAAACAGACTGCGCGGGTCCCACATGGGTTGCGCCATTGGGCGCAACTCAATCGCGACCGGGCGCATCTAACTGTTGACTAACTTCTTCAAGGACGCGCGGCCATGCGCATGGTCATGCTTGCCCTCGCCCTCCAGACTGCCCAAGCACCCACCAACGCCGATACCACACCGGCGGTCTTGCGACACGCCAACGGGCGCGTCCCGCCCACCGTCACCGCAACCTTGGCCGAGCGCGCACCGCGGCTGGATGGACGGCTGGATGATGCGGTGTGGCAGACCACCATGGTCGCTGCGGACTTCACCCAGGTGCTGCCGGAGGACGGGACGCAGCCGACCGAGCGCTCCGATGTGCGGGTCGTCTACGGCGAGGACGCCTTGTACGTCGGCGCTCGACTCTACGACAGCGAGCCTGAGGGCATCGTCGGTCGTCTGGGGCGTCGCGACACCCACACGTCGAGCGACCAGTTCACTGTCTCCATCGACTCGTATCACGATCACCGCACGGCCTTCCGCGTGAGCGTGAATCCGGCCGGCATCCGGGGCGACGAGGTCACCGCCAACGACGACGAGCACGGTGACGACTCGTGGGATCCGGTGTGGGAGGTCGCCACTCGGATCGACTCCCTCGGCTGGGTCGCCGAGATGCGGATTCCGTTCTCACAGCTTCGTTTCTCGACTGCTCGGGAGCAGACCTGGGGCATCAACTTCACTCGCCTGATCTTCCGCAAGAACGAGTGGGTGGTGTGGAGCTGGGTCCCGAACACAGAGCTGGGGTTCGCCTCCCACTTCGGCCACTTGCTGGGACTGCGCGACGTGCCCGCGCCACGGCGCCTGGAGGTGCTGCCATACACGGTCGCCAAGAGCGATTTCATCGAGGGCGCGGATTCCGACGACCCCTTCAACGACGGCTCCGTGCAGGATCTGAGCGGCGGTCTCGATCTCAAGTACGGCGTAACCAGCGATCTCACCCTTGACGCCACCATCAACCCGGATTTTGGCCAGGTCGAGGCCGACCCGGCGGTGGTGAACCTCAGCGCGTTCGAGACGTTCTTCAGGGAGCGGCGACCGTTCTTCGTGGAGGGTGCCAACATCTTCCGCTTCGGCGCTGGCAGCGGCGGGTTCGTCTTTGGGGCGCCACAGCTATTCTACTCGCGGCGGGTCGGGCGGGCGCCCTCGCGGTGGGCGTCTGAAGAGGGCGGCTACGCCGACAATCCTATCGCCACCAGCATCCTCGGTGCCGCGAAGATCTCGGGGCAGACCGGCGGATGGTCCATCGGCGTGCTGGACGCGTTAACCGGCCGAGAGTATGCCCGGGTGCAGCGGGCCGATGGCTCCCGGGCCAGCGAGCCGGTGGAGCCCCTCGCAAACTATGGGGTGGTGAGCCTGAGGAAGGACTTCCGCGCCGGCGCCACAGGGATCGGCATGCTGGCGACCACGGTGCACCGGGACCTCAACGATCCGGTGTTCGAGTTCCTCCGCTCATCGGCGTACAGCGGCGGACTGGATTTCTTCCACCGCTTCGCCAGGAATCAGTTCTCGGTGAACGGCACCATCAGCGGCTCGCACATCCGGGGCGATCCCGCCGCCATCACCGGAGCCCAGCGCTCCTCGGCCCGCTACTACCAACGGCCCGACCAGGACTACGTGTCGCTGGATACCACCGCCACCAGCATGACGGGGTACGCTTTCTCGCTTCAGGCAGGGAAGGTGGCGGGCAACTGGCTGTACGCCACCGACTTCTACGCATACTCGCCGGGGCTGGAGGTGAATGATGCGGGATTCGAGACCCGGGTTGACCGCATCTTTCACGGGATTCGACTCGAACGGCGGTGGCTCGATCCCGGCCGCGTGTTCCGCAGGTTCTGGGTGAGCGCGACCTTTGCGCAGAGCTGGAACTTCGGAGGTACCAATCAGTGGCGCTCGCCCTACTTCGGCTTTGGGGGACAGTTCCTCAACTACTGGAACTTCAACGTCGGGGCCAGCTACAACATCGGAGGCCGCAGTGACAAGGCCACCCGCGGCGGCCCGCTCATGGCAAACCCCGACTCGTGGAACATAAATGGCTTTGTCAGCACCGATTTCCGGAAGCCGGTGTACTTCGGCACGTTTGGTTACTACTCACGGAACATCTACGATGGGTGGGGCGGCGGGTTCGGTAGCGAGCTCGTCATTCGGCCGACCGGGGCCGTGAACCTGAGCATTTTTCCGAGCTTCGACAAGACGCACTCCATCGGGTTCTACGTCACCCAGCAAGAAGATGCCACGGCGGCGGCGACATTCGGCCGGCGTTACCTGTTCAGCGAGCTTGTCCAGACGAGCCTGGACGTTACAGTCCGTGTGGACGTGGCCCTCACGCCCAATCTCTCGATCCAGCTCTGGGCGCAGCCCTTCGTGGCGGCTGGGGACTACCAGCGGTTCAAGGAGTTGGCCCAGCCCGGAACTTTCGATTTCCTGCACTACGGCGTGGACAATGGCTCCACGCTAGCGTTGGATGACTCCACGAACATCTACACTGCGGACCCTGACGGGGCGGGTCCGGCACCGCCCCTGGAGTTCGCCAACCCGGATTTCCGCTTCCGTTCGTTGCGCAGCAACCTGGTCATTCGGTGGGAGTATGTGCCCGGCTCGACGCTGTTCCTAGTGTGGAACCATTCCCGCTCGGGCGCCGCCGACGATCCGACGTTCCGTGCGCTGGACGAGCTGGGGAACCTGTTTGGCGACGACATGCAGAACACGTTCATTGTGAAGCTCAACTACTGGCTGAGTCTGTGAGGTGGCGGAGGCGGACCGTCGCAGAGGGGCGGCAGTGAGCGGCAGGTGCGGCGGAGGACTGGACGCTGTTTCCAGCGACGAGGGTCTAAGACCAGACACTGGGCCAGGCTGAATAGCCGGGGCAGCACCTCAGCCCCCGGGAAAAACCCAGAGCCGAGGCGGATCGTTCCGCCTCGGCTCGTGTGTCATTGTGGGCGTGATAGTCTCGGAGGTTGCTGTCCGCGCTCAGTTGACCTTCGTCATGACAAGGAGCAGCGTCGCAGCCTCGTCAGTGCCATCGTCATCGAAATCCCGTGCGACTCCGGTGGTCGAGTCATCGTGACTCCTTGCAGAACTGCCTCAAGGTGCACCCCGGTCGGGGAGTGGGGCAATGGGCTATCGGCACCGCGGTCCGCGGGGGTATGTGAGCCTTCCTCTGCGCGTCCGGTGCTCTACATTTCGTGAACTCTGCAGAGGGCGACGGCGCCCGTAGAGTGGGGAGGTAACCGAAGCATGACCATTCGGCGGAGCTTGGTCGCGCTGGCAGTGCTGACTGGTATGGTGAGCGGCGTCAGGCCGACTCCAGCTCACGCGCAGGACCCGCAGCATCCTACCGCATCGCCGTTTCCGCCCGCCACACCGGAGAGCGTCGGTTTGTCTTCGACCGACCTGGCGGTGGTCGTCGATTCCATGAAGCACTGGGCCGATGAGGGTAGGGTAGTGGGCGCCGAGATCCTGATCGTCAAGGATCGCAAAACGGTGCTACACGAGGTCGTGGGGTGGAGAGACCGGGAGCGGGAGATCCCCTGGGAACCGAACACGATCTGCCGCATCCGTTCCATGACCAAGCCGTTCGTGGGCACCTCGATCCTGATGCTGGCGGAGGAGGGGAAGCTCTCTCTCAGCGATCCGGTTGCGACGTACCTCCCCTCCTTTGACAACGAGCGGTCGCGACAGATAACCATCGAGCACTTGCTGACCCACTCCGGTGGTTACGACCAGCCGGGCTATCCCGCGCCGCTGGGCACCTACGGCTCATTGCGGGAGGCGGTGGACGCCGTAGGGAAAGCTGGCCCGCCGAGGAAGCCCGGAGTGGAATACCACTACAGCGACGCCGGCTCGGCGACGCTGGGGGCCATCGTAGCCGAGGTGTCGGGGATCCCCGTCGAGCGGTTCATCGAGTCTCGAATCCTCGCCCCCCTCGGGCTGCGGGACACGTTCACGAACCTCACTCCGGACGATCCCAGGCGGTCCCGGGTCAGCAGCACTTACCGTCGGACAGGCTCTGGCACATTCACACGATACTGGGATTACACTACGCCGCAGCTCATGAAGTTCTTCCGGGCCAGTGGGGGCATGTACTCCACTGTCACTGATTATGCTCGGTTCCTAGCGCTCTGGATGGATCGGGGTCGGCTTGGTTCGGGCCAACTGCTCACGCCGGAGAGCGTGAGGAAGGCGTTGACCCGCTCACCGCTCACCACCCAGCGCGCAGGCTATGGCCTGCACTGGAGTATCTTCACTCCCGCGGACTCGGTGGTCGCGGATGATCCGGAATGGCTGCCTGCATTCGGCCATGGTGGATCCGACGGCACGACGGCGTGGGCCATGCCGGACGACGACGTGATCGTGCTCTACTTCACCCAGTCCAGGGGTGGCTCCACGCCCAACGAGATCGCTTCGGTGGTGTGGCGGGCGCTGGGGCGCGGCTAGGTCTTACAGCCGCTGGCGCTCTGGGCCATACCGCTGTGGGATGCGTGATGTTGAGGGAGGAGCACAATGAAGAAAGGACTGCTGATCCTCGTCGTGCTGGTTCTGGCAGCTGCGGGGTGGTTCGGAAGGGGCCAGGTGGCCCAGTTGGGTCGGCAAGTCGGTCTGATCGAGCATGATTCCGAGCCGTATCGGGCGTTTAGAGACTACCTGACGGCACTGGTCGAGAGCAATGCAGAAAAGGCCCGTCGTCTCGCTGGTAACGAATCCGTGGCGCAACGGACCGACAGGCTCGTCAGAGGGCTGCGCGAGTGGATCGGCGACGTATTCCGCGGCTCGTTCACTCTCGAGGGTGAAACCTTTTCTCCGGATGGCAACCGCGCAGGTGTGACGCTGACTCACCACTTCCGAATCGACCCGGTCGGCACGCATTCGACATTCGGGTCTATGCTCTGCGAAGCCAAGAACAAGGCGAACTTGGTCAAGACGGCCGACGGGTGGCGGGTGGTTGCCTTCGAGCATTCATACAGCATGTTCAGCTGCAAGGAGGCCCGCTGAACACTGTGATCTCGGTCAGCCGCTCGGTTCGCCTACGATCCCACCAGAGGTCTGGTACGGCGGCCCGGTGAGTTGGGGTAATCCGCCATGCCGGGGCAGGTCGAGGCCGTTGGGAGTTCGGCGGCGCGATTCCCGGCCGGCTCACCGGGTGCCAGCACTCCGGGATCCGAAACCTCTCCGCCGCCTGCCACGTAGTGGATTGAAGGACTGGTCCTGAGGAAACTCATGGTACGACCATTGCTGGCTCTGGCTGCCGTCGGCACCCTTGGCTACATCGTCTGGCAACTCATCTGGCGCCTGCTCCTTCCGGTGATCGGGACGCTGGTAGGGTTCCTGCTCGTAGCCATCAAGATCCTGTTCTTCATTCTCCTGCTGCTGGTAGCCTACTGGATCTTCAAGCGGCTCACGAAGCAGGCTGAGGCCGGGTAGCCACCCTCCCCACCCGGCCCGCCCGCTCACTAGATTGACAGCCACGTCGATTAGAGCGGAGGTCGGGATGCTCCACGTGTTTCTTTTTGCGACGGTCCTAGCCGTCGGCGGTGACTCCGTGCGCGCCGGCGAGGATATTGTCCGCGCCATGCACGATCGATATGCCGGGAAGTGGTACGAGACACTGGCCCTGGTACAGACGGTGAACTACTACGACGCCGAAACCGGTGCCTACGACTCGGCCCGGGTCTGGTACGAGTCGATCCAATTGCCTGGTGTAGTGCGGAGCGATGTCGCGCCGCTAGATGCCGGGAACCGATTCTTGTACAAGGACGAGACCTGGTACGATTTTCGGGCTGACACCGTCTACAGCGCTCAACCCGGTCCCCACCCGCTGCTACTGTTGGGCTTCGACGTCTATGTTCAGCCGGTAGAGGAGACAATCGCGAAACTCGAGCAGTTCCGGATCGATGTCTCGAAGGTGCGTGAGGACGAGTGGCAGGGACGGGGGGTGTACGTGGTGGGTTCGTCCTCGGCCGACGATGACTCCCGGCAGTTCTGGGTCGACAAGGAACACTTGCTGTTCGTCCGGCTACTGTTGACCGATCCCAGCACCAAGCAGACGCGGGAGGTACGCTTCGAGGGCTACGAGCGGTTGGGCGGTGGCTGGATCGCCACGGAGATCGTGTTCATGAGGGGCGATCGCTCGACCATGGTGGAGCAGTACAACTACTGGACCATCGACGTGGAATTCGACCCGAGCCTGTTCACCGACACCAAGGGAACTCGGCCGAAGTGGGTGCGGAATTGAGGTAGGGAGCGCGTTGGGCGCCACCTGAGCGGAATCACGATGGGTTAATATGAAGGCCGGCGGGACGAGCGTCCCGCCGGCCTTCATATTGGCCTGGCGTGAGGCGATGCGCTGTCCGCCTGTCTCAGCCTCCCGATCGCTCGAACACGTCGTTGATCCCCATTATGGTGATGTCTTCCTCGTCCACCGGAATGGGGAAGCTCGCGATGAGCTCGTCCTCCGCCATGTGCTCTGCCGACTTCTCGCCAGCATAGGTGATGGCAGTCGGAACGCCGGTCAGGAGCTTCTGCTTCATGCCTTGGGCGTCGTCGGTAATGAACACCACCCACATGTTCTCGTACTGCAGGTGTCGCTTGATCGCCGCACTCACCTGGTCCAGAGTGAGCCCGGCGAGACCGGGCCTGAGGGAGCTCAGGAACCCGTCGCCGCCGATGCCGTAGAAGGCGTCGTCGACGGCGTACGCCAGGCGCCGGCTCACGGTCGGGGCGTAGTTCAGCGTGAAATTGTGCAGGAACTCCTGGGTCGCCTCAAGCGTCTCGTCGGTCATGCCCCCGTCCACCAGGGCCTTGAGCTCCCGCCACGCCGCCCGAGTGGCGAACAGGGCGCGCTCATGCAGGTTGCCGGGCGCCGTCAAGGAAATCGGGCGGATCCAGATCTCGAACAGGTGGTGCCGGCGGGCGCTGTTGATGGGTGGCTGCTGCGTGGTGTAGCCTCGTGGGAACGCTTCGATGTAGCTGTAGTCCCCGTAGTTCATCCCCCGGGATTCGCGAATCACCTGATAGAGATGGCTGAACGAGTTGCGGTGCTCCCCGAACCATGAGTTCGCAGCCATCATGGCGAAGAAGTCGTCATCGCCGCGCACGAGGGAGATGGGATGCCCGAATGAGATTGCCGTGGCCGACGTCTGCTTCTCAACGATCAAGACCTTGATGCCATCGGGCATCGCCGCCTCCGGTGCAGGCGCTGGCACGACCTCGGCCTCGGGGAGTGCGTCAAAGTCGATCCGTACCCGCTGGACGAATCCGCCGGGATAGCCCCCTGCGACACCCACCACGATGTTGTTCCGGACGTAGAACTGCTGGTAGAACGCCTTGACGTCGTCCAGCGTTATGGACCGGACCGACTGGACGTATCCTTCCTCAGGGTGCTCGTACGGCGTACCGCGGTACGCCATCCAGAAGAGCAACTCCTTCGACAGTTCCTCGTCGCGTCCGTAGCGTCGCGTCCGCTCGAGGAAGTTGAGCGTCTGGGTCTTCACCCGCTCGAAGTCCTCCTCGCTGAACGCGGGATTGAGCAGCGCGTTCCGGAACAGCGTGTAGTAGGCCTCGAGGTTGTCCTTGTGCACCCGGCCCCGGAAGGCCGTCATCTCCTTGTCCACGCTGTAGCCGTACCCCGCTGCCATGGGGTAGAGCTTGGCCAGGATGGCGTCGTAGCTGTCCTCGGTGGTGGAGCCGTCGGACAGCAAGTTCGCGGTGAGCGCCGCCAGTCCTTCCTTGCCCGCCGGATCGTTCTGCGAACCGGCCTTCACCCAGACGTTGAAGGCAATGAACGGCGAGTCGGGCTCCCGCACGGTGATCGTCCCCTCTGGGGCCATCTCACAGGCCGCCAGCGCCATGAGGCATGCCGGTATCAATGCGAGCCTTTTCATCATTCACCTCCCCGCCTGCACCATCGTGACCACGGTCTTGCCGTTTTCCATGAGGTAGCGTCGCGCAGCCTCACGCACGTCCTCGGCGGTGATCGAGTCGAGCGTGCGATAGTAGTCGTTCACCGCTTCGATGCCCCCGGTGTTGACCACCGAGGTCATCATGGCGAAGGCCACGTTCTGTGCCGTCTCGAGCCCCATGAGGAAGCCGTACTTCATGTTGCTCTTGGTGTCGCTCAGGAGCGTCTCGTCCACCAGCTCCTCGCGGAACCGCTCCACGGTTTGCTGAATGTCCTGCTCCACCGTGCGCACGTCACGGGGATTGACGACCATGGTGTTGATGCTGACCAGGGACGGGTCGCGGGCCAGCCCAAAGCCGGCACTCAGGTACTGTACCTTCCGTTCCTCGATGACCAGCCGTTTGTACAGATCCGAGTTCGACCCGAACGCCACCCGACCCAGGACCTGCGTCGCCACGGCGAGGCGATCCGTCGCGCTCCACGCTGGCGCCTTGTAGTTGATGCTGAGCACGGGAAGCGTGCGTCCGGGATACCGCACCGTCTGCCGGCGCGGCGCCGTCTGTTCGGGCTCGGGGGTGACGTCCGGCGGGACGTAGCCCGCCTCCCAGGGTGTGTAGTACTGGCGGATTAGCTCCTCGGCCTCATCGAACTCGAAGTCGCCGACCAGAACCAGCACGACATTCTCCGGGCGATAAAATCGCCGGAAGAACGACTTGCTGTACTCGTACCCTTCAGGCATCGCCCGCACGTCAGCCTCGTAGCCGATGGTGGTGTGCCGGTAGGTGTGCCGGTCGTACGCCGTCTCCCGCACCTTCTCGTTCAGCCAGCGGCCCGGAACCATGGCGCCCTGCTGTTGCTCGCCCAGCACGGCACCTGCCTCGGTGCGGAAATCGGGTTCCGCGTACTTGAGGTTCATGAACCGGTCGGACTCCAGATCGATGATCTGCTCCAAGTACTCGCTGGAGGCGACCAGGTAGTAGACCGTCCTGTCACTGCTGGTGAACCCGTTCCGCGCGGCGCCCATGCTGCTCGTGACCCCGTCGTAGTCGGGGTACTTGTCGGTGCCGCGGAACATCATGTGCTCGAAGAAGTGGGCGAAGCCGCTCTTGCCCTCCTCCACTTCGTCGCGGCTGCCGGTGCGGACCATCGACACGTAGGCGATCTGGCCTGGGGCGCCGGCCTTGATGAGGTAGGCCTTGAACCCGTTCTCGAGTTCGACCAGGCGGTAGTCGAACGGGAAGATCCCTTCCTCCTGCTGCGCCGCGGCGGATCCCGCCAGGGCCAGCAGGAATGCTACTCCGATCATCAGTTTCATTGACGAGCTCCTCCGTGGGAATCGCGAGATCACGGAGCGAAGCCGGACGCCCGAGGGAGGTGGGAACAGTGGTGAGGCGCCCCGCGGCTCCTGGTAGCGCTTGGGAGAAATGTAGCGCCTTGCACCCGAGGCGGAACTTAGGGTCGTCCAGCCTGCCGACCGGGCCGCGTCCCGCCGGCCCGGGCAACCTTTCGGCACGCCGTCAGGCCGAGGTCAGGGCAGGTGCAGCGATGGGGACGGTGGGCTCCCGGTTGGACTACCGGGTCGAGGCTGAGCCCGCCAACCAGGCATGCAGGTCGGCATCCAGGTGCAGCACGTGCTGAGCGGCCGCCGTCAGAAGGTCGTCGGCCACGTTCGTCGCCACGATGGCGAGGAGTAGCAGCACCGGCATGGTCACGACGAGCCGCAGCGCGGTGTAGATGTCGTCTCTGCTCAGGGCCTTCATGGCACACCTCGGCTGTGTTGCTGCTCCGAGGGTGCGGCCAGGACGTCAAGGGGGTGTCAAGGGGTAGCGGCGCGGGTCACACCAACTCCGCAACCGCCTCCGCCGCCCGTTCCACTTGCTCCATCGTGTTGTAGATGTGCGGGCACAGCCGCACGCCTGCAAACGCTCCCCCCATGGCGGCACCAGCAATGGCGTGCTCCCGGTACAGGGCCTCGAAGAGCTGGCGCACCTCGCCGCGGGGCGGCGCGAATACGACGACACCGGCACTCAGCTTGGGATCAGTCGGTGTGTGGAACCGGACGCCGGGGATGCGTTGCTTCAGGGCGTGCTTGAGTGCCGCGGCGAGAGCCCGAACGCGCTGCTCGACGCGATCGGGGCCGATGGCCTCGTGGAATGCCACCGTGGTGCCCACCGCTGCAACGCACGCGTCGTCCCGCTGGCCCAGGGTCTCGAACTTGGCCGCCCCCCGCTCGAGGGCCCCTTCCCATCCGACCCCGACGTTACTGGGCCAGTGTTCAGCGATCCGCTCGCGCCTGACATACAGTACGCCTGCCTCCTTGGGTCCCACGAACCACTTGTGCGCACTCCCGGTGTAGAAGTCGCAGCCGATGGCGTGCAGGTTGACCCGCAGCGCGCCGAACACCTGCGCGCCGTCGATCAAGGTCAGGATGCCCCGCTCCCGCGCGAGGCGGCAGATCTCCTCCGCGGGGAGTCCCACGCCGGAAATGTTCGAGACATGACTGAAGGCCAGCACTCTCGTTCGGCTAGTCAGGGCCTCATGGAACGGTCGCACTAGTTCCTCCGCCGTCGTCGGTGACGGCGGCGTCGCTACCCGCTTCACCGTGAACCCGTAGCGTTCGGCCCGCACGTCCCACGCTACGTTGCAGCTAGGGTGGTTCTGGTCCCAGATGACCACTTCTTCGCGAGGCCCCAGGGTGAGGCCGTTGATGACGGTGTTGTTGCCTTCGCTGGTGTTGCGGACGATGGTGATCTCGTCTGGATCGGCACCCAGGTAGCGGGCCAGGCTCTCTCGGGCCCGCTCGCGCAGCGCACCGAACTTGGCGCGGTTCTGGAACGATGCATCCGCGTCGACATCCCGGGTGAGCCGAGTGACCGTGTCGATCACCGGATACGGTGACGGACATAGGTTGGCAGCGTTCATCAGAGTCAGATCGGGTCGGAGCGGGAACTGGTTCTTGACGAACTGCCAGAAGCTCTCGTTGCCCGGATCCATGGCACCGAGGGCACTGGCCGCTCGGTCGAGGGAGCCGACGTTCACCCGTGAGGTATGTGTCATCAGCGGAACGGTGGTGGTCGCGACGACCCCACCGAGGGCCTGCTTCAAGAAGCGGCGGCGCGTGTGTGCGTGCATCATCGCGGGTTCCTGAGTTGAGGGATCTTGGCTGGCTGCAGTACCCTGCTAACCTAGAGACGAGGAGCGGGCGCGGCGAGGGTACCATGGGAAGTCGGATGGAAGCAGGCGCTGGCGTACGCTAGATTGCATTCCACGGCCTGACTTGCGGCTCGTTCACTTCTTGCGCTGCTGGTTCAAGAACCTGTACGGGAGGTGGGGCTATGATGACGCGGGTGCTTTTTGTCTTCCTGTCCGCCACACTGCTGGTTCCCGCCGCCGCCGCGCAATCGGTCGGTGGCCGAGGCACTCCGCAAGAGGAAGGCTTCGTCTTTCAGACTGTCGCCGAAGTGCCGACCACTCCCGTGAAGGATCAAGCCAGAACCGGCACGTGCTGGAGCTTCGCTACCACGAGTTTCATCGAGACCGAGCTGCTCCGAATGGGGAACGGGCCGCTGGACCTCTCCGAGATGTACTTCGTCCGGATGACCTACCCCCAAAAAGTGCAAAACTACGTGCGGTTGCATGGCAATACTACCCTGGGTCAAGGCAGCCTCGCCGGGGATGTGATCCGCGCCGTCAGGCTGTACGGCGCGGTGCCCGAAGCGTTGTACAGCGGGCGGCAGTACGGCAAGGAGCGGCACGACCACGCCGAGCTGCATGCCGTGCTCAAGGGAGCCGTCGATGCCGTTGTGAAGACCAGAGGCGGGCTGAGTCCGGTATGGCCCGAAGCGGTCGAAGGCATCTTGGATGCGTACCTGGGTGAGATACCCGAGACGTTCGTCTACAACGGCAAGACGTACACGCCACGGTCATTCGCCGGCGAGCTGGGCATCCGCCCGGACGACTACGTCGAGCTGACGTCCTTTACCCACCACCCATTCGATAGCTGGTTCGCGCTGGAGATCCCGGACAACTGGGCTCGGAACAAGAGCTACAACGTTCCCTTGGAGGAGCTCATGGGCGTGATCGATCGCGCCGTCGAGCGCGGATTCTCGGTGGACTGGGACGGGGACGTGAGCGAGCGCAGCTTCTGCCACGACAAAGGAGTGGCGATTTGGCCGCTGAATCCATGGGACGAGCGAAGCAGCGAAGAGCGAGGGCAGCTGTGTGACGTTCCGGAACCGGAGGTCCGCGTTACCCAGGAGCTGAGGCAGCGGTCGTTTGACAACTACACGTCGTCGGACGACCATCTGATGCACATCGTTGGGATCGCCAAAGACCAGCACGGTACCAAGTATTATGTCACCAAGAACTCCTGGGGTGAAACCGGTGCGAAAGACGGTTTCGTCTACATGTCGGAGTCGTATGTGCGAGCCAAGACTATGAGCATCGTGGTCCATCGAGACGCCTTGCCGCAGGAGCTAGCCAGGAGAGCGCTGCGGAACTGAGATGGGCGCCGGCCCTGGCACGCTGCACGATCGGGGCGGCTCGATCGCCGCCCCGCCAGTCCAACCATGCAACGTGAGGTGGCAGTCCCCTATGAGACACCGTCCAACAAGCATTCTCGTCGGCCCGCGGCCCCACGTGTGGGCCATCATCGTTCTCCTGAGCATGGTTCCCGCGGTTCATGCTCAAGAAGCCGAGCCGCTCACCCTGGATCGCCTGTTCACATCGTTCGAGTTCAGTGGCGAGCGGTTCGGACCGGCGCGATGGCTGGATGAGGGGAGCTACACGACCCTCGAGCGGTCGGAAGATGTCGCAGGTGGACGCGACATTGTGAAGTATGACGCCCAGAGCGCTCGGAGGGAGTTGATCGTCCCGGCCTCCTGGCTCGTCCCAGAAGGCGACGAGCGGCCGCTCCGGATAGCGAACTACACCTGGTCCACCGACCGAACGACGCTGCTCATCTTCACTAATACTCGGCGCGTGTGGCGCTTCAATACCCGCGGTGACTACTGGGTGCTGGATCTCGAGAGTCGGCGCCTACGCCAGTTGGGAGGAGATGCACCGGAATCTTCCCTGATGTACGCCAAGTTCTCTCCGGACGGTTCGCGTGTCGCGTATGTCAGCGAGAACAACCTCTACGTGGAAGATGTGGAGAGCGGCGAGGTTGTGCAGCTCACGGATGACGGCTCACGCACGATCTTGAATGGCAGGTTCGACTGGGTGTACGAGGAGGAGTTCTTCTTGGGGTCGCGGTTCGGCGCCGATGGATTCCGGTGGAGCCCGGACGGGAAGCGGATCGCCTATTGGCAGCTCGATGCGTCCGGCGTGCGTGAGTTCTTGCTGATCAACAATACGGATTCCCTCTACTCCTACACCATTCCCGTGCAGTTTCCCAAGGCCGGCACCACGAACTCGGCAGCGCGGGTGGGAGTCGTCCCGGCAGATGGCGGCGAAACGGTCTGGCTTCAGATCGACGCCGATCCCCGGAACAGCTACATCGCTCGGATGGGGTGGTCTGGTGGCTCGGATGACGTGGCGATCCAGCACATGAACCGTCTGCAAAACACCAACCGTGTGATGCTGGGCGATGCCCGCACGGGCGCCGTCCGCACCGTGCTGATCGAGCGGGATGAGGCCTGGCTGGATCCCGTGGACTACGCCGACTGGCTGAGTGGCGGTAGCCGCTTTACCTGGGTGAGCGAGCGCGATGGGTGGCGCCGGGTCTACCTGGTGAGTCGCGACGGCCGGCAGATCGAGTCCCTCACCCCACCCGAGACCGACGTCGTCGCCGTCAGCCTGGTGGACGAAGAGGATGGGTGGCTCTATTACACCGGCTCGCCGCAGAACGCAACCCAGCGGTACCTGTTTCGGGTACCGCTTGATGGCTCGTTGAGGGCAGAGCGCCTTTCCCCGTCGGGCGCGCCCGGCTGGCACAGCTATCAACTCTCTCCCGGCGGGGAGCGGGCGATCCATACCTACTCCACGTTCAACACGCCACCCGTCATCTCGTTGGTGGAGCTGCCGACACATCGGGTCATGCGCTCGCTGGTGGAGAATCTCGAGCTCCGCGAGAAGGTGACCGCGGTCAAGCAACGACCCACGGAGTTCTTCCGTGTCGACATTGGTGACGGGGTTATCCTCGACGGTTGGATGATGAAGCCCGACGATTTCGATCCCGCGAAGAAGTACCCCGTGCTGTTCTTCGGGTATGGCCATCCCTGGGGGCAGACCGTGCTCGATCGCTGGGGCGGCAGCCAGATGTTGTGGCACCAGTACCTGACCGGGCTCGGCTATCTCGTCATGAGCCTCGACAACCGGGGCACGCCTGCACCGCGGGGCCGCGAGTGGCGAAAGGTGGCGTACAAGAAGGTCGACATAATCTCATCGCAGGACCAGGCGAACGGGGTGCGCGCCGTCGCCCAACGCTTCCCGTTCGTGGATGCGGAGAGAGTTGGGATCTGGGGATGGAGCGGCGGCGGCTCGCTCACGCTGGACTGCCTGTTCCGCTACCCCGATGTGTACCACACCGGGATGGCTGTGGCGGCGCTCGCCGATCACCGCTACTACGACACCATCTACCAGGAGCGCTACCTCGGACTGCCGCAGGACGAGGAGGAGGCGTACGAGCAGAACTCCCCTATCACGTTTGCGCACCAGCTGGAGGGGAACCTGTTGCTCGTGCACGGCACGGGCGACGACAACGTCCACTATCAGGGAATCGAGAGCCTGATCAACGCATTGGTGAGGCACAACAAGCACTTCACCATGATGGCCTACCCCAACCGATCCCACGGCATCTTCGAGGGGCCGGGTACGACGCGGCATCTGTTCGGGCTGTTGACCCGGTATCTGCAAGAGAACCTGCCGGCGGGCGGGCGGTGATTCGCAGCTTGTCGAGACGTGCCTGCGTGGGTGTGCCCAGAGGGGTCGTGCAGGGCGTGGCAAGTCGCTTCGATCACGCCAGTTTCATCCCGCGGCTTATGAGAGTGGCCTGGTCCCGTCCGAAGCCCTATTGTAGGTGCAATGGCTGGTCGGAACACCGTATCTCCACCAGGAGGTGACCCATGGCCGACCGCGTGAGGAAGATCAACTACTGCTACATCAAAGTTCCCAACCGTGCGGGGCAGGGTGACAAGGTTCTCGGTCAGCTCCGAGAGGGCGGAGTCAACCTGCTGGCGTACTCGGGGTTCCCCATCGGCGGTGGGAAGGCGCAGCTCGATTTCGTACCGGACAACATGCCGGCATTCCGCCGGGTGGCGCGGCAGAACGGCTGGCGTGTGAGCAAGGTGAAGAAAGGGTTCTTGATCACCGGCAACGACCAGCTAGGCGCCGCTCACCGTCACATCAGCAGGCTGGGAAGTGCCGGGATCAATATCACTGCCGCCGACGCGGTTGCGGCCGGCAAGGGGCGGTACGGCATGATCCTGTGGGTGAGGCCGAATCAGTACAACCGCGCCGCCCGGGTGCTCAAGGCCAACTAGCGCTCGGGACGTGGAGCGCCCGGTTCCATTCTTGACGATGTGACAAGTAGGCCCGGCACCGTTCCGACGATGCCGGGCCTACGAAGTGGGCCAAGTGGAGATTACCTGATTCCGCTAGAACCCCAGGAAGTAGTTCACCTTCACCAGGAAGATATTGTCCGCCGGCGCGTTGAACATCGCCGAGACGTCGCGGCCGAAGTTCAGGTCGGCGACCGGCTCGCTGATGCTGCGTGACTGGGTCCAGACCAGAAACAGCGTGGAGCCAGGGAGGAATTCCCACCGCAGGACCGCATTGCCGCGAAGCGAGCGGAAATTGAAATTGGGGTCGTCGATTGTGAACGTCTCGGCCGGACCGTCACCGTCCGGATCCACGATGGACGAGCTACCGTCGGCGGTGATGGTTCCGACATCCTGGCCGTACACGTTCTTGGTGACCTCTCGGGGCGCGCTGAACTCCTTGAAGCTCGTGTAGTGGCCGCTCGAGATGAACGGCTGTGCGAATACCTCCAGCGTGAGCGTCGGCGTGAACGTGACATTGATGCGCGTGTTCATCGATACGCTCTTCTGCTCGAGATCGGCAAGCACGTAGCGCTGGCCGAAGAACGCCGTCGCCGTCGGGTCCTCCACTGACTTCACGAACTGGGCCGACGACTCGCTGTGGCTGAATCGAGGCCCCAGGCTGATGGAGATGCTGGGGATCGGCCGGAACGTGATGTTCAGGCCTGCCGAATAGTCACAGGCGCCCTCGCTGTTGCAGCCATAGCTCGGGCTGGTCTGCAGCACGAGGTTCTTCCGCGAATCGGTGGACAAGGACACCCACCAGTAGTTCGAGCTCGGCCGGCGGACCACTGGGCCACCCCGGGTGAGCCGGTCGTCGAGCACTGAGAACCGGCGGATGAAGAACGTGTTGAAGCGCCAGTAGTTGGGCAGCTGGATGGAGAAGAACGCGTGGGCCTGCCGGTCGGTTAGGTCGCCGTCGAAGTTGTACTGCTGCTGCCCGCCCACGATGAAGCTCATACGCCGGAAGACCTTCGTGGGCTTGGTGAACTGTCGGAATATGTTCGCGTTCATCCACACGAAGTCCGCGCGGGTGAGGAACGCGAGATCATTCACTTCGAATCCTGGACTCCGGAAGTTGGTGGAAACCTCCCAAAGCCAGTCGCCGCCCTCCTTGGAGAATCGAGCGTACCCCGCGAAACCACGCATGGAGGTCAGGGTCGAGTCGTAGGCGTCGGTGAACAGCCCGTTGCCGCCGTGCTCGCGGTCGGGCCGCTGGAAGTACCGAGCGCTGGAGCGCTGGGCCTGAAGGATGGCGCCAGCGTCTCCCGCGATCTGAGACGCAGCAAAATTCGCCGCCAGTCGGTAGGTGCGGTCCTTCCACCACGACACCACCTCCAACCCCGCTGCCTCGGCATGACGGTTGAGCTGGGCTCTGAATGCCGGATTTCGCAAGTCCCGCACCACTGAGGTTGCCATGGCGCGCACTACCAGATCTCCGCCCCGCAGGTCCTTCCCCAAAGTGCCCGCGAAGTAGTTGGTGAGCGGCTCGACCTCGGTGTTGAACCGGGAGCCGTCGGTCCCGATGACCCTGGCGTGCTCTCGCCCAGTGACCGCGTCCAGCAGGCCGATGGTCCAGCCTCCGGCCGTCCGCCCCGTGATCTTGGCCGCCCCCAGGATTGTGGTGTTCTCGGGGACGTCGGCGTACTCGCCGGCGTCGTAGGCGTTGCCCGAGCCCTGCGGTGTGCGCCCGATGCGGCGCGAGTAGAACAGGCTCAGCCCCGAGGTGTTACTGCAGAAGTAGCACCACAAGCCGCCGTACCGCAGGAATCCCCGACCCTCCACGAAGAACGGCCGCCGCTCGGGGAAGTACGTCTCGAAGTCCGAGAGGTTCACCACGGCAGGGTCCACCTCGACCTGACCGAAGTCGGGGTTCATCGTCGCCGTGAGCGTGAGGTTCGACGTGAGCAGGTACTTCAAGTCCACCCCGAAGCGGTAGTCCAGCTCGTGGGGATTATCGAACGGGTTGTTATCGTCGGTCCCCCCGAAATTGGCCGAGCGGCCCACCACGTAGGGCAGAATCTCGGCCCGGCCCGGTGACGCGGTGATCACGAGACCCTCGAGATGCCCGTACCGTGAGGGCCCACCGGATTCGTTGAGTCGCCAGAACGACCAGTGGGATCGTTCGTTGAGCCGGTTCACGATCCGCGTGACTTGGAGTCCCCAGGTCTGGAGTGAGTCCTTGGGGAACCGGAGTTGGGAGAGGGGAATCCTGAACTCGGCGGTCCAGCCGAGAGAGTCGACTCGGGTCTCCACCTCCCAGACGGGATCCCATGAGTCATCTGGGAAAGCGCTTCCGGGCCCGAAGGCGTCGCCCTTCACCCCGGAGGGATTGATGCTGAAGCTCGTCCGGCCCAGGTGGTCGTGAAACGTATCGAACGTGATCGACAACTCATCGCTGTTGGCGAAGCCGTCGCGGCGGACCAGCCGCGACTGCACGCCTTCAGCACCGAGCTCGTCGTACATCCTGGCGCCGATGTAGATCGCGCCGTCGTCGAACAGAAACCGTACCTCGGTACGCTGCGTGGCGGACTCGCCCTCGTCGGGCTGCGTTTGGATGAAGTCGGTGGCTGGCTGTGCAGTGAGCCAGATGCGCTCGTCCAGCCGCCCATCCAGCTGGATCGGCGAAACTCGGAGCGCGGCCCGTACGGTGCGCTCAGGGTGCGCCGGCCTGTGGTTCTCCGAGCCGTTCTGGGCGTAGGCAGTGGTCGCGAGCCAGACGGCAGGCAACGACCCCAGGACCAAGCCCAGGAGCCGGCGGGAGGTGTGTTTCAACACGGAACCCCTCCCGAGATCAGATTGTGTGCTAGCGTGGTCCCCTTACAGCGTTAGACGGAGGGAGCGGGCAAAAGGTTGCAGAGTGATCCGCCCAGGGCCGGTCCAAATGCAGCGACCCCGGGCGCGATGCCCGGGGTCTGAGTCCCGGCCTCGTTGGTCGACGGGCCGGCCAGCGTTCTGCTGTCCTTGGGCAATACCTTCAGATTGGTGAATGAGTCCGGTGGCCATTGGGCCCAGGCAGGCGTGATGCTGAGAACGGTGGCCGCCAGCGTGATGACAATGCAGCGGCGGATCGGTGCGATAGTGTCGACGGGTTTCGCGGTCATGGCTCGTCCCGCCTTGTTCGCGAAACCGATAGACAGCGCGCCGGGTTCCCTGTTCCCTGGGGAGCTGAGCTCGGGTAACAAGAGGATTGTCGGGAACGGTCAGCGGCAGTGCCGAGCCTGGAATTCGTCCACCACGGCGAGAAGGTCTGCGGTCAGCCGGTCCCTCACACCGGAACGGATACTCGACGGGATCTCCCTGTAGAACGCCTCGGCTATGGCGCCGGCTATGCACGCCATCGTGTCACTGTCACCGCCCAACGAGATCGCCTTGCGGATCGCACTTTCGACATCCTCCGACTCCAGGAAGGCGATGATGGACTCTGGAACCGACCCCTGGCACGAGATGTCGAAGCGGTAGCCGGGCCGAATGGCATCGAGCGTCCTGTCGAGATCGTACGCGAATCGCTGGGCGATCTCGTCTCTGATGCGTCCCTTGCTCTCACCCTGACGGGCCAAGAACACCGCCACTGCAGTGGCCTGAGCGCCCTTGATGCCCTCGGGATGGTTATGCGTGACCTCCGCGGTCCTTTTGGCTTCCTGCAGAACCACTTCCAACGAATCGAATGCGAACCCTACGGGGCTCACGCGCATGGCCGACCCGTTGCCCCAACTGTTGTATGGTGCGCGATCTGGGGAGAGCATCCAGTGATAGAACGCACTGCCGTAGCCGGCGTTGGGATACTTACGAGCCCAGTGCTTGAGGGAGGATGCGTAATCCCCTCCCGACAGGATGGCGTCGGCGACCGCCACGGTGAGGACCGTGTCGTCGGTGAACGTGCTGTGTGCGTCAATGAGGGGGAAATCACAGGATTTGGTGGGGTAGCCCTCGAACACTGACCCAATGACATCGCCGGCGATGGCACCGAGCATGGCGGAGCATCCTCACATCGAGATCGAGCCGCTGCGGAACTCGGACGTGCCGATCAGGGCATTGACGAGCACCGGTGCTCCCCGTCGGGCTTCCGCCTTGGCCTGCCGGAGGACATCCTCGACCGCGTCTGGGTGTTGGATGCGGAATCCCTTGCCACCGTATCCCTCGGCCACGCGATGGTAGTCGGAGTGGCGCAGCACCGTTCCAACGTCGTCTTCCAGCATCTCCCGCTGACCCCGAGCGATTTGGGTCCAGCAGGCATCGTTACCCACCACGGCGATGACCGGGAGCCCGTGGCGCACGAAGGTGTCGAACTCGGCCAAGCTGTACGCCGCGGAGCCATCGCCGTAGAGAATCCAGACCTCGGACTCTGGGCGGCACAGCTTGGCACCCAAGGCAAACCCGGCCCCGGCCCCAAGGGTGCCGAAAACCCCGGGGTCAATCCAGCTCAAGGGTCTCCGGGGGGACACGATGTAGGAAGCGGTGCCCACGAAGTCGCCACCGTCGAGGGCGAGTATGGCGTCGTCCTCCAGCAACCGGTCAACCGCACGGCACAGGAGCAGCGGGTTGATGTACTTGCCCGCCACGCGAGCTAGCCGTTCGATCTCTCCGTCGCGTTCTTGGTCGCGGGCCCGCAGCCGCTCTGTCCATTCGGACTGCTTATCCCGCCCGGCCGGAGCCACCACGGCAAGGCGCACGAGGTAGGTGGCCGGATCCGCGTCCACGTCGAGCGTGGGGCGGCGGTTGTTGCGGAACTCGGCGCCGCCGCGAGTCACCGAGACGAGCACGGCCTTCCGGTTGATGTGGTTTCCGTACTCCAAGCGGAAGTCGAGGGGAACGCCGGCGAGGATCACTAGGTCTGCGTCGCGCAGTGCCTGTCTGCGAGCGTGCCGCAGAAGCAGCGGATGCTGGCGGGGCAGGAGTCCCCGGGCCATGCCCGACAGGAACACCGGTACGTCAAGGTCCCCGATGGCCTCCGCCAGCTTCTGTACCTCTCGTTGCCGCAACATCGCCTGACTGCCCACGAGCATGACGGGTCGCTCCGCTCGCTCGAGCCAAGCGACCACCCGCTGCACGCTGCGCTTGCTCCCCTCGGGAAACTCCGGTGTAGGGGGTTCCTCGGGGACACTGTGCTGCGCACCAGTGAAGAGCCGGTTCAGATGGCGGCCGACATACCAGTTTCGCAGCCGCATGAGGAAGCCGCGGGCCTCCGGATCGGGCGTGCCAAGCCGGTACCATTCGCGGACGATCTTCTCGTCGTAAAGAACGTCGACTGGACACTCGACGAACACGGGGCCGGGAACGCCCCGTTGTGCCACCAGGAACGCGCGCTCGAGCGTCGGCACCAGATCGCGGACCCGTGCCGCCTGGCCCACCCACTTCACGTGGGGCCTCATGAGCGGGAGCTGCTTGATGTCCTGAAGTGCGCCCCGTCCTTTGAGGATCGTCGCGGCGGCACCGCCCAGCAGTATCAGGGGTGATTGGGCCAGCTGGGCAGTCTTGACGGCGGTGACTGTGTTAGTGACACCAGGGCCGGCGGTGACTGCGGCCACCCCGGGGATTCCGGTCAATCGCGCCACTGCATCGGCGGCGAACACGGCAGTGGCTTCGTGCCGGACGTCGACTACCCTGGTGCCGCTGCGCTTGGCGCTGACGAGGATGGGCGAGATGTGCCCGCCGCAGAGGGTGAACAGGAAGCGGACCCCATGCTTGACGAGCACCTGAGCGATTAGGTCGCCGCCGTTCATCGTGAACCGGGGATGTTCATGTCAAGTCACCCTCAGGTTCGCCCGGCCTTCTGCTGCTGCTCCTGCCGCCTTCCCCTTTAGCCACGCCATCACCTGCCACATCGCCGCCAGGTCTTCCTGATTGTACGACACGATCCGCTGCATGATAGCGTCCCGTTCCCCCTCGTCGTCCGTCTCCAGCGCCTCGTTGTACCGGGCCATCGCCCAGTCGCCGCCGGTGTCGGTGAGCTTGCGCTCATAGCCGATATGTCTCTCCACTTCCTTGAGGCTGTAGCTGTAGAGCGGCAGGGCAATGGATGCCTGGGTGACGGGGAGGAGATCGAGCAGACTCCCCAGGACCCGGGCGGCTACGCCATCCGGGTCACCGTAGCGCTCGACGTACATCTCGACGTTGGTCTTCTCGTACGAGTACCAGTGCACGAACGGAAGGTCACCGTACTCGTCGAAGATCTGCTGCGCGATCCTGAGGAACTCCAGCCATCCGTTCTTGTCGCCTTCGGAACTGAAGTCCGCCAGCGCATAGCTGAACTTCCCTGGCCGCTCGCCGAAGACCTGCATCCCCCACAGATAGATGATCGCGTCGTGCTCGAGCTGGGGTGGTAGGCCCTCGAGATCGAACATCACGTAGTTGGGGTGCTCCGGGACGCTAGGCGGCTCGATGAGGATCTCCTCGTCCCGCGCCAGCGCCTCCGCCATTCGCATGATGGATGGCGCTCGCTTTCCCACCTTGCCGGTATGTTTGCTGGATGGTTTGGTGATCTCCGCAAGCTGGGCGACGTCGAGCCGCTCCAGGAGGGCAGGGTATGACTCAATCCCTTCGTTCCGCAGCTCGTGTACGATCCACTGATCCACGCCGTAGACCAGTGCTACGTCCTTCCGCTGCTCGGCCCGAGGCCAACAGAGGTAGTGGAACCCGCAGTCCTGGCACTTGCTCCATCCCACTGGGCTGTACGGCTCGGCCTCCGCTAGCTTGATCCTCGCAATCAGCTCGAGCTCCTGGAGTGCTGCGGTACCGCCTCTGTAGCCGAGCTCCGCGATCTCACCGTTGCCCGCGTAGACCTCCAGGGTTTTCGGCGGCTCGCCGAATGTCCGCTCGTAGAGCCAGCCGTACAGCTCCATCTGGAAGTGGATCTCGGGATGGTCGGCATGGGTGATGCGCCGGGCGATCTTGCAGTCGCGAATGATGTAGCCGTCGCCCCAGCGGATCAGGAAGTCGGGATCCCCCACTACCTCCCACCGCTTGCCGTCGATCTCGAGGGATGAACGGAATGCGGGCTGGTAGATGACCTCCTGCTCGTCCGCCACGGCCTGGCGGGTCAGGCGTTCCCGCTGTTCCCGCGATCCGAAGTCGAGTAGCACGACATCGGTGAGTGACTGGAGGTGTGCGCGCTCGTGTCGCTCACCGAGCCGGATTAGCACCTCTTCGTACTCACTATGCCGACCCTCGAGCTCTCCGTGATGCAGCAGGTAGATTCGGAGGTCACAGCGGGAGGGCCGATGGTGGGTGTAGATATCGGAAGCAGAGAGGTGCATGCCGCAATCTATCACTGGATCCTGGATGTGGTACGCGGTACGTGGTGCGCGGTGAGCGGCGTGCCGGATACTGCTCCGCGCGTACACCGCACAGTGTACCCCGCGCCCCTCGCAGCCTACAGCGTACCGCGCACCGCGCACCTTGCCTCCCGTGCCCGGTCACCCATGTTGCGTTCCACCTGCCGCAGAGCCAGGTTGATGAGTCAGTAGCCGTTACTTCCTTACGGGTGAGGTTCGATATGCGCTCCTTTAAGCTTCTCTCGTCCACCGTCCTGCTTGCCGGGTGTGCAGCCGCCGGAGCGGGTCCGACATTCGAATTCGGCCCCACCGACGTCCCGCTTCGGTACGGCATCGAGAGTGCCGGCAACATAGTGCTCGAGATTCCAGGGGGCCCCACGCAAACGAGCGAGGACAAGCTCAGTGCCACAGTCATGATGGAGATCGGCCAGCCGGGCCCTGAGGGGAGACCCGTATCGGCTGTGTTCGACGCCCTGGAGGCCAGTAGCAGCGGCGATATGGGTAGCACCAGGCAGGAAGGTGGCTCGCTCATCGGAATGCGCTATGCAGGCACGCTGACCGAGGGCGGCACCATCAACTTCAGCGATCCACCTGAGACACCCAGCCATCTGAAGGACGTCGTGGATCCCGTGGCCCTTCTGGTGAACCTGCTGGTGCCTCTGCCGCCAGGTGCCGAGGCCGCCGGCACTTCGTGGCCGGTGAACACAACGGTGACCTCGCGTACCGCGCTGACCATGACAGCCATCTACGCGGGCACGGCCCGGGTCGCAGGTGATACCACTTGGAATGGGCAGGTGGCCAAGGTGATCGTCTCGGAGGGCACGCTCGAGCTCCATGGCACCGGTACGCCGCCTGGGTCGCCTGCCGAGATCGACATGGTCATGACTGGCCCGTCCACCCGGTTGTACATCTGGGACCCGCAACGCGGCGTCATGCTGGCGTCGAGTACGTCCGGCGAGTATTCGGGTGATATCGAGGTCATTGGCATGGGGATGACCATTCCGGTTTCCTACAAGGAGACGATGGAGGTCGTGCTGCGGAACCGGTGAGCTGTGAGCGGGGCAGTGACAGAGCTGTGAGCTGTGCGCGGTGCGTAGGGAAGACGTCAGTCCGTCAGACACCGAGTGTCTTGGCAACCATTCGGAATCCGACGTGGCGTCGTGTGCCCGAGTGTACCGCTCACAGCTCACATGTCTCAACAACCCATCACAGCGCGTAATCGACCGTCACCGGCCACGTTCCTCGACTCTCACCGGGAATTCTCATGAGCTGGATGAAGCGGCTCGCGAAGCACTACGACCGCATCCGGAAGCGGTATCCGGAAGCTGAGCTCCTCGTCCTGTTCGACATCGACGGCACCATCCTCGACATGCGGTGCATGATACAATACGTCCTCAAAGCGTATGACCCAGAGCATGGCACCGAGTTCTTCGAGCAGCTGGAGGTCGGCGACGTCACGGTGCACGAGAACCAGGTCGAGAGCCTGTTGGAGGCCCTCAACATCCCCTGGGTGCGGCGCCAGGGCATCCTCGACTGGTATCTAGAGCACCGGTGGACGCCTGACGCCATCTTCCAGTCCCACCACCCGTTCGCCGGTGTCATGGAAGTGATCCGCTGGTTCCAGATTCAGCCCCGGACGAGGGTGGGTCTCAATACTGGCCGACCGGAGACCCTGCGGGCCGATACCCTGCGCTCCCTCAACGAGCTGGGGAAGGAGTATCGGGTCCATTTCGCCGATGAGCTGCTCTTCATGAATGCTGCCGACTGGGAGCGGGACGTGCAGAACTCCAAGGCGCGGGGGGTCGAGCACTTTCGCAAGGCGGGCTTCCGCGTGATTGCGATGGTGGACAACGAGCCAGACAACCTGACGGCCGTCGCTGAGGTGGATCCCGAAGGGGAGATCCTGCTGCTCCATGCCGATACCATCTTCGAGACCAAGCGCTCGAAGCTTCCCGCTGGCGCGGCCAAGGGCCGCTTGTACGACATCACCGAGCTGATCCCTGAGAAGGCCCTGCCGCAGCATATCCAGTTTGTGTGGCACGGCCTGAACGACGAGGCCAACATACGGCAGTTCCTGGCGTCCAACATCCACTGGGCCGAGTTTGATGTGCGAACGGGTCCCGAAGGTTCCGGACTGATTCTGCGGCACGACTCGCTCAAGAAGACGCCGTTGCACGACGACGAAGAGCTCCTACCGCTCGAGGAGATTCTGACCCGCGTCGAGCGTTTCGAAAAGGCGGTCAAGCTCGACCTCAAAGAGGGCGGGGAGATGGTGGACTGTGCGATCGAGCTGATCCAGAACCGGGAATACGACCTGGGCAAGCTGTGGTTCAACGGCAACGTGGAAGTGCTCAAGGAGGAGGGCATTCGCAAGCTGGCCGACGCCCTTCCTGAAGTGATCGTTCAGGTTCCCATCGACTTTCTGGTGCCCCTCATTGCCGTGCTTCCCGAGCAAGGGAAGGTCATGCTGGAGACCCTGAAGAGCTGGGGCGTCAACCGTTTCTCCATAAGCTGGAAGGAGCCGCAGCTGACTGAGCTGATGAACCTCATGGACACCTGGGGCTTCCCGGTCAATCTCTACGCGGTCCCTGACCTAGAGTCGTTCCTCCGGGCCGTGCTGCTCCAGCCACGCTCCATAACGTCCGATTTCAACTTTCCGCAGTGGCACTACTACGGTCGTGGGTCGGGCGAGGATGCCCACCGCCACGAGTACTCACTGAGATCCCGGTAGAGGAGGGAAGGCTAGCGGCGGGTCGCCACCACCAGCAGGTGATCGTTCCGCACAATGATCGCTGAAGTGTTTCGGAAGTGTGCCCTCACACGCTTCTCGAACGTCCGCAGCGCTGCCTCGAACTCCCTCCGCCTGTAGAACAAGAACGTCGAATAGCTGATTCCCCGTGCCTGCTCGAGCAGGCGAGACAGGCTGGTCCGCAGGGTCCACAGCGTAGGAACGAACTCGACCATGCCGAAGGCACTGCAGCGATCGAGGGCGTCCTGCAGCGTCGCCTCGCTGTAGAGGCGAGTTTCCCGTTCGGCGAACTGGGGGAAGAACCGTCCCCAGATAGTGGTGCGGTTTTGCTCCGGTGTCCGGGTATAGAGCAGCATCTTCCCGCTCGGCCGCAGCACCCGAGCGGCTTCCGTGAGGAATGCACCCAAGTCGAAATGGTGGACCGCATTGAAGGTGAGCAGCGCGTCGAACGACTGTGCGGTGAACGGTAGGTGTTCTGCCAAGCCGGTCACGCCCGTGAGGGGCCGCGAAGCAAGGGAGGGAGCTGCGGCGCGGACCCCTAGCATCTGTGGAGTTGCGTCGTAGGCGACCGCCAGAGGGAGCAGCGCCATGCGTGCTGCAAGCACACCAATGACGGCCTCCATGTACCGTCCCGTGCCGGCCCCCACATCCACCAACGCAAGAGGACGATCGCCTTGGGCGAGATCCCTGAGGATCTCCGCCACGCGATACACCATCCTCACGTCCAGCTCCCGCACCCGGCGGTACTGGGGCGCGACTCTCGCGAAATGCCGTATCATCGATGGTGGCTGAGAAGCCATGGCGATGCCTCCACCCATCGACTCATCCGGCATCGTCGGGCGAGCGGGCGCCGACTCAGCCCCGACGGCCTTACTCTCTAATCCTTAAGGCGTGGTGTCAGACGTGGTCAAGCGGGGACTGACCGCAGGGTCAGAAGCATCGGGATGCGGGACACCGTAGGCGGGAAACGGCGATGTCCGGAGAGGCCTGCTGCCCTGTGCCCGTCCCACTTCACAGGCCTGCCAACATGCCGTGCCCCGACTGTCTCTCGCAGCTCCTGCCGCCTTCTGCCCTGCTTGCACCGTCTCAGCTGATGCGGCGCACCTTGGCCTCGACATCTGTCAGCAGGCTGTCGAGTTGTGGTCGGGCGAACAGCCTTCCCCGCACCATCACCGCGCTGATCGTCTGCGTGTTGCGAATGTCAGCCAGAGGGTCGGCGTTGAGGAGCACGAGATCGGCCAGCTTGCCCACCGTCACGGTACCGAGGGAGTCCGCAGCGCCCAGGTAGCGTGCCGGGTTTAGAGTTGCAGCCTGGAGAGCCTCTGCGGGAGACAGTCCTGCCTCCGCCAGGAGCTCCAGTTCCTCATGCACGCTGAAACCGGGGAAGATGGAGATGCCGCCCACGTCGGTCCCCACGAGCAAGTTCACGCCCCACTCGTGTGCCTCACGCGCGATCTCGATGGTCTGTCGGAAGACCCACTTCCGGCCCTCGACGATGGTTGCAGGCAGATCGTGGGGCTGCCGAAGGTGCCGATCCCAGAAGGTGTGAAATGCGGGAGCGATGTACTTCATCCGGGGATCGGCGTCCCGGCGGTATGCTGGATCCACCGCCAGTGCGGCTCCCCGGCCAGCGACCAGCGTCGGCGTGAACCACACACCGTGCCGGATCATGTGCGTGAAGATCGGCTCGGCATCCACGTTATAGAAGTTGGCCAGCGCCGCCCGTGCTGCTTCGATAGAGCGCGCCGACTCCCGGGGGAGTACTGACTCGAGAAGTGCGGTGACGTGCTCGATGCTCCTCTGTCCGGCGCTCACCGCCTCCTCCACCGTGATGCCCGTGAGCGGCACGTGACCGGCAACATGGAGTCCGTGCTCGCGTGCCCGCTCGATCAGGGCGAGGAAGGCCTCTCTCGGGAGCGCATTGTGGACCTTGATGAAGTCGACGCCACGTGCCGCCAAGGAATCTGCGGCGCGCCGGGCCTCCTCGGCTGACTCCACCACGAAGCGCGACGGAGCGTCCTTGGGGCCGTCCACGAAAAGACCAGCGGTGACGATTCGCGGGCCCGTCCGATCGCCACGGTTGATTTCGTCCCTGAAGAGGAGAGTGGAGTCCATCACCCCGCCCATGTCACGCACGCCTGTCACTCCGTTCGCCAGGTACAGGGGAAGCGTGGTCCCCTCCTCGACCATGTGGACGTGCATATCCCACAGGCCCGGTATGAGGAACTTGCCTGCGGCCTCGACGACGCGCGCGCCCTCGGGGATTGCCGCGTCCGGTGTCGGCGCAATGGTGCGGATCCGGTCCCCGCTCACCACCACGGTCATGGTCTCGTGAGGCGGTGCACCGGTGCCGTCGATGACGGTGACGTGGGTGAACGCCACGGACGTTGGCTCTGAGGGGCGCTCTGGGGCGCAGGCGGCGAGGGTGCAGAGCGCTGCGATCGGTTGAGCCCAGGTCTGAATGCGCATG
>JABAOH010005532.1_pt3 | contig 49558 bp, 87 predicted proteins | sample 7062181 | NCBI WGS metagenome assembly JABAOH01 (sample SAMN14538630, study PRJNA623070) | marine sediment metagenome | biome: marine biome [ENVO:00000428]; feature: marine pelagic biome [ENVO:01000023]; material: deep marine sediment [ENVO:00002113]; isolation source: pool of 5 deep marine... | reverse complement strand
GTTTACCATTTTTCGATCTCCTTCGCCGTGTTATTTGCGGCTCGCTTTAGTCTTGTCCCAGTTGAGAGGAGCGATCTCCTCCTCCTTTTGGATCGTCTTCTCGATCTCCATCTCCTCAGGCGTACTCGTCGGCGCGAAGCCGACGTCGTCCGGTCCATAGGTTCCGGTCTTCTTGAGGAGCTGCTCTCGCTGGCGTTCGGTGAGCTCGTGGACCGTCCTCTCGCGCTGGCGGATGACGTCCTTGTGTTCTCGCTTAAAGTGAGCGTCGCGATATTCCATGTTGATGAACTCCGCGCCGCACTTGCCGCACTCGCTGACATCGAGGACTGAAGGGTCGGCGATCTCTTCGATCTGCCCCTGGCGGAGAAGAACTTGATCATTTATGAAGCCCATTAAACGGATCAGTCGGCCTCGCTCCATCGGGACTTTACCGTAAGTCACCCCCGGGTAGGTCTTCCTGATCATGAACAGCTTCTCACCCTTAGGGATTCCCGCTCTCTGCTTAGCCGCATCGACGCGCTTGCTCTTCTTTGCCGCCATAAACTCCTCTCGATCCGGTGTGACAGAGGCGATCGGATAAATCGCCCCTGTCAACCAGAGCTGTGGACCTAACTCAGACCGTGAGCCCTTAGGCTACGGCGCCGGACATGAACAGACCGGCGTTTGCGACGGTCAACTTCTGATCGAAGTAAGAGTTCCCTTCGATTATGTCGACCTCGCGCTCTTCGTCTCTCATCCGCTTCATGAACTGGTTAGCGTTCGCGACGCGGTTCCAGACGAAAGTGTAACCGGCCGCTGGGGTTAGCAGCGAAGGCCGATCAGGAACGAAGAGGAGTAGAGCGTTCTTGCCCCAGATCCTCGTGTAGGTCACAGAACCCTCGGCTGTCCCCTCTGGGTCCGATGTCTGGATGGCCCGACCCACCAGAACGCGATCAAGTTCGAGCAGCGAAGCAGCCAGCTCGACGCTGATTTGTCCGCGTTGTGTGTACTTAATCGTGTCGATAAAATCGGGATGCCATTTGAGCTGAATCCAGACTTGCTTCCCCATTGAGAAGTGACGCGCCTCTCGACCGATCAGACCTTCGACCTCATCCTTAAAGCCGGTGATGTCGACAAGCGGCTGAGATCCGGCGTAATCGCTCCAGACTGTGAAGTCGACGCCGCCCGTCTTGTCCGTTCCCCAGACGCCGGTCGTGAAGAAGTCGGTCGCGAAAGCGACTTCGCGCCGCATCATCATCTTGTCCGTGACGAACTCGGTCCCATCGCGATCCACGTTGAAAGGATCGTCCTGGTTGTCACGGAGCTCGTCTGGGATCTCGAACCGGAAGCTAAAACGGTCAGAGAAATAAGTGTCCGAGGTGTTGACCTTGTAGCCTCCGCCGGTCGACTTCGTCCCGGGCGCCCGGATGACCGCCTGGTCGCGGAACCAGTAAGACTGATCATATTTCGGGATCTTGTCCGACTGCTTCCTGACCGGGACCATCGGGAACATCATGTCCGCGATGTAGGTCGGGTTTTTGAAGGCGATCGAGATCTGCGTCAGTAGTTGATCTACATGAAGATCTCTTGGAGTTGGATCTGGCATGATTCTACCTCCTCATTTATTGACTGATACAAGCCGGACAATCCCGGCGACTTAAAACTCCTTTTAACTGTGATCTCTCACTAGGCCGATGAGCATCACCGAAGCGACAAGGCCATCCGCCGTTCTGAACTGCATTACCGTCCCGATGGGCAGATCGTTCACTGTCGTCGATTGAACGCCGAAGCCATTCGCGTCGGACTTGACTTTGTCACCCGGCGAAAGGTTCGGAGCGTTCGCGTTGACGAATAGGCGCGAAAGACCGAGAAGCCTGACTCGCGCTTCTTGCCCCGACTCCGGCTTGTTCTGGAGAATACCGATTCCCTCGCCGGCTCCAGCTTTCACGACCTGGCCCGCGGTCGTGTGAAGTTTAACGATCTTATATTGATCGCTTGACAGGTCCTCACCGGCGACAAAACTCTCGTCGTAAACTGCGATCTCCCTGAGGGATAACGGGTTGCTCATTGTTCACTCCTTCAACTCGCCGTTTTAGGCGTGGACCCTGATCGGTCCGATCATCAGCACCGATATGATGTCACCGTCCGCGGTTGATGCTTCAAGCGCGATCCCATAAGCGAGGTCGTCAATCGTGTCAGCGACGACGCCCTTGCCGCTCGCATCTGATGTGATCAGATCGCCGATCGCGATGTTCGTTGCGTTACCGTCGACGACATGACGCGAGATTCCCAGATGACGAACCTCAGCTCCCTGTCCGACCGTGTCCGGCTTGTTCTGAAGGATGCCGATCCCGCCGCCGGCTCCAGCTAGGACGACCTGATTCTCTGTCGTGTGAAGCGCGACGGCCTTATATTGATCACCGGACAGATCCGCGCCGGCTTCATAGCTCTCCGTGTACTTGCTGATTTCCCTTGTCATTTGTCCGCCTCCTGTTCAGTCAGTTGCTAGGCGTGGACCCTAAAGTTCCCGGTCATCAGGACCGCGATCCTGTCGCCGGCGTTTCCGGCCTGAAGCGCGAAGCCGACCGCCTGATTTCCGGCAGATGCAGCTACGCCGAGCCCTGCCGAGCCCGTGATCGGATCTCCGATCGCGACAGTCCCGTTCAGATCGAGGCGACTGATTCCGAGGTGCCTGACCGTCGCCGCCTTCCCAGAAAGCGGGTTGTTCTGCGTGATTCCCTGCGCGTTCGTACTTCCGAGCCCGATCTTCCCGTCACTCTGAAGCGCGACCAGACGATACTGCTCCAGATCGCTCGACGCCTCATAGCTCTCGTCGTAAATTTCAATTTCTCGCGTTGCCATTGACTGCCCTCCGTTCGGTCAGGTGGATCTCCTGGGACTACGCGCGGATCTGAACTTCTTTCACATAGTCGGCGTAGAGTTCAGGGTGATCCTTGAGGACCTGTTGGATCGCGTCGGCCTCGGTGAGTTTGTCGTTTTTCTGGACAAGCCCTTTCGCGAGCTCATTGACTTTCTCGATCGTCTGCCCTTCGCTGAGACCTGGCCCCGGACGACCTTTTTCACCGAACAGCTTGCCCTTGCTGATCGCCTCGGCGCTGGCCCGGAGAGGCTTCAAGAGTTTCTCCTGGTCCTCCTCGTCGAGTTTCATAAGGGTGTCGGTCAGCTCCTCGACGTTCACGCTCGGAACGTCCTTGACCTCTTCGGCCTTTTTCTGGATTGCGGACCGTTTCTTCTCCTTCTCGGCCTTCTCGATCTTTTCGTTCGCCTCGCTGAGCTGCTTCTTTGTTTCCTGGCGATCTTTGAAGAGGAGCTGAAGCGCCGGCCGGAGTTCCTTCGGGACCTTCTTCTCATCGAGAGATCCGTCGGCCTTCAGGATGTCGCCCTCGATGTCGTCAGGCTTCGGCTCCGCGAACGCCTGCTCGAACCGTTCCGGCTCGATACCGGCCGCCTGTGCGACCGCCTGGCGATCCTCAGGCTTCGCGCCCTTCAGGTATTCGCCGGCCGCTTTCGCGTCGACTTTCGCGGGCTCTTCCTGCTCGAAGCCCTTGATCACGATCCCGGACTTTTTGATCCCATCGGTCACGCCGGACAGGAGCCGGAGAGCTGCCTGTGTGATTGCGATGTCGCCCTCGGACATCTTCGACTTCTTCAGCTTTGCGACGAGGTCCTTCTCGCCGTCGAGAGGCTTCACCTCTTCGAGTAATTCCTTGATAAGCTCTTCCATCGTGCCCTCCTTTGATTTGAACAAAAGGAATTTTTTCTTATTAGCGCCCTTCCCGACGAGGCTGACTTCGTCGGTCGTGATGTCGGTGAGTTTCGTAACCATTAGGCAAAAAAAAAGGCGGCCCCGCTCTGTGCTGAAGAGCAAGGCCGCCTCCACATAAACCTCGGGCGACTGAGCTGACTATTTGACGATCTATTTCCTGGGTATCACGAGATCGAGAACTGTGTCAACTTCTTTCACAACATCGACTCCGTCTCGGTGCGGAACGAGACCTTGAATGGCTTACCTCCGCGGAGCCTGATAATGATCGCGACGGTGCTCGAACCGCCCCAAAACGCGACGTCGATCTCCTTGCGCCGGCGTTCGATTTCTTCGAGGACCGCGCTCTTGAGCGCGTCAGTTTTCGTCCCGTTCACGATTTGAGGCTTTTCGTTCACGGTTTCCCGTCTTTTGTTTCCTGCATCGCCCGCCATTGCTCCAGGCTGATAAAGACTATAAACGGAGAAGCGTCCCGCGGTTTTTCCGTTAGCATCTTCGAGAACTCTTCGATGTCTTTGACAATGGGGTTCTTTTCCATCACGCCGCGCGCTGCCCGCTGAAGTCCGCTTCGATTTCCTCAGTGACCTTCGGCATCTGTGAGAGATCCATCTCCTCTCGCTCGCCGTGACCGCCGATGGAATACGAGCCGAGCTCGCCGGCCTTGATCGCCTCCCAGATCGACGGGTCATCGACCATTGTCCCGAGGACCCAGCTCCCCGAGTGAACGAACCCTTCGCCATACTTGAACTTAATGACCTTGTGAGGTTCGCCGCTCATCGCCGCCCTGTAATCGTCTTGACTCGGGTATGGCATCATAAACGACTCAACCGGCGTCGCCTGGGCCTCGCCCTTGTGCCCGAGCCCGATGGTCCTGGACTCCTTCATGAACTTGTGAGCCGTCTCCTCGACCTCCTTCGGAGGAATCCAGTCGCCCTGAGTGTCCACGATGTAAGGATCGAGAACGACTCCATAAACGACCTGTTTCTCCTCGTCGACCTTGAGGATCGGGATCTCCTTTGTCACGCCCTCGTCCGATTGCCGGACTCGCTCCCTGACGACGTCCATGAGCCGCTGAGCGTTGCGGCGAACCGCGGGAGCGATCGACCTGGGGAGATCCACGCCGCCACGCCCGCCCCCCAGGACGGCCATGATCGCCCGGACCGCGTTCGCGTTGATCCGGCCTCTCCGGTCCCTATAGGGGAGTTTGTAGTTCCCCTTGACCTCAGGATCTCCGCCGGTGAAGGCCAGCGTTGAGCGTTTGAGCCGGCCGGCATCCATCGCCGCGACCTCGGGCCCGCTGTTCCAGGGTTCGTTCGTGACCGGCGCGTCCGTGACGATCGAGAGCGCCCGAGCTGGCGCCTCCTCCTGCTTCTCGAAGGCCTCGGGATCGAACCACTTCATCAGCTCCTCCATCTCGATCTCGATCTCCTCCTCCGTGAAGCCGGCCTCTTTGTGCATCCGCCGGCGCTTACGTTTCGGGTCCTTCCCGCCGTATTGAGCCTTGTCCGCTGCCTCGACCGGCTCCGCCGGCCCGCCGAACGCTAAGATCCGACATTCCTGGAGGTTCGGCGCCGCGTCCCTGGGGTCCAGACAGAGCGGCCTGATCCGATCGAAGTCCCCGGGGTCCCGCTGCCTAAATCTGTAAGCGTTTTCAGTCTCGTCGACTGCCGGAGTCTCGAAGTCGTGCTCCCTCAGCCACGCCCGGGCCCGGGCCAGCGTCCAGCGCGCCTTCGGGAAGACGACCGTCTGGATCTGGAAGGTCTCCTGCTTCATGATCACCTGGGACAGTGCGAAAGCGGCCTCATCGACCGCCGAGATGTAGAACTGGCAGGTCCCGAACCAGGCGATCGGCCCCATCACGGCCTGACACAACCCCCGCTCGCTCTGGGGAGATCTCAGGAAGAACCGGCAGGCGCCGCAAGCGACCCCAGCATCGGTCGTCGGCTCGATATACTGGGCCTCGGTCCGGCTGTACTGCTCGCCGCGGATCTGGAGCTCCGCGAAGACCTCCTCGGCCGTTTTCCCGCTCGGGCTGACCGGCTGGATCTGCTTCTCGACGAGGTCCTCCTTGCGATGTGCAGCATGACCGCCGCTCGATGGGAAGGCCTTCTTGTGAAGCATATCCCAGACCCAGGCCGGCAGGTTCGCCTTCGCCGCCCTGAAGATCGCCTCGACGTATTCCTTCGAGTGTGCCATTTAGTGCGCCTCCTCTGGTTTGTTCTCTGGCTTCGGCGCCGCCTTGGCCCCTAACGCCATCTCTGCAAGATCCGGGCCATCGCCTTCTCCGGCCCAGACCATCCCCTTCTCGGTCTTCACCCAGTTCTCGCTCTTCGCGTACTCCTTGAGAACGAGCGCCGCGCTATGGAGCGCCTGGAGCATCTTCCTCTCCCGGTCCGTCGGCGGCCTCCTGGGGTTGATGTCATGGCTCCTTCTGAGACGTCTCGCGAAGTTTCCCATTTACGACTCCTCGCCCGGTGCCGGGCCTCCGGCGTCCCTGCTCGCCAGCGCCGCGGCGGCCGCGGCGGCCGCCAGCCCGGCAGCTCGGGATCTCCGCCGTCCCTCCGGTTCAGGTACATCCTCGAATACGCTGGTCCCTGGAATTATCAGGATCACGTCGCATCGACAATTAGGGTGTGCTGTCGGCCTCATAACGAGACGACCATCGCCGGTCAAGAACGGCTCCCTCAATCCGCGGATTTGACCGGACATCGGCGCGCAGATGATCGAGTCGAGCCGATCGTCCGGTGTAACGATCCATTTCCGTTGAGTTGCGTCGCCCTCGATCAGGCCTCGCTCCTCCGCCTGGTCCCAGAGCTCCAGCCGGCCCTGGACGGAGGCGTCGATTGTCTCGGTCCTGGCGATGACCTCAGCCCGTCGCCTGTGGACCTTCGCCGCGAACTTCTCCGCCCGGAGTTCCGCCTGGGCGATGGAATCGCCTGCAATTAGTCGCTTTTGCTGGAAGTTCTGGACGGATTCCCACTGCCTGACGGTGAGCCCGATCGCGGATCTCAGCCGGCGCCCTGTGGATCTGGCAGGGACTCCCTGGTCGATGCCCTGAGCGATCACGCGCCGGATCGTCGCCTTCTGGCCCTCCGTGACCTCCCGGACGAGCGTCGCGGCCTTCTCGTTCGCCCATTGGACCGCCCGAGGGTTCGTAAGATCGAAGCGCCCGAACACGCCGGCCAGGGCTCGCGGCTGAAGTCTCACATTCGCCGCGCCGGCCTCGTTCAGAACGCCCCGGATCTGGCGGGAGTAGTTTCTCTTGAGGTTTGCGTCCATCCGCTCGATCAGGAGCGCGTCCTCGACCCCTTTGACGTTGCCGGAAGCGACGGCTCGCGTGAGCGCCGCGAGGTTGACGTCTCGCCGGGTGTTGCGGATCTCCAGGATCAGGGTCGAGACGACTCTCGGGACGTGCCTATCAGCGATCCTATGCGTCGTCTGCCAGGATCGCCGCTCTCGATTAGCCCTAAACCTCTCCGCCTGCTTCAGGACCCGCTGGAGGCGCTCCATTTTGCCCGCCTTGCGGAGCAGCTCCCGGAGCGGCGCCGTTTCCGTTCTGACGCTGTTCAATGGCCTCGATCCTCTCCATGATGGTTTCCAGAGCGCCTTCTTCCTCGATCCGGCGCCCTTCCTCTGATTCTTCTGGCTTCTCCGGGAAGTTCGCAACCTGGCGGAGGTGAGCCTCCATCGCGTCGTCGGATAGGTCGATCCCGGCCTGGGTCAGCTTCGTGATGAAGTCCCCGATCGCTGTCAGGTCGGCGTCCTCGACGTCGCCGTGGACGAGCTCGGGTGAGGATTCGGCCGGCTCACCGTTCATCCTCAGGAGTTGAGGAATCGCGTGTGAATTGATGACCTCCGCGACGGAATCCAGGAAGGACCCGAGCGCAACGGAGAAAAGGTGAGTCTTGGAATCTGACAAAGCAAAAGAGCCGACCTTCTCGTGACCCAGGAGGATGAAGTCAGCCATGACTGACATCGCGATCCGCTGGTCATAGCGTCCGATAATCGCGTTCGTGTCGAACTGACGCCGGCCTCCGGTCGAGAGCAGCTTCACTTCCCAGCCGTGAGGCATGACGATCCCCTCCTGCTCGTCGCGCCTGATGTTGCGGACCAGTTTCTCCGCGCGGTTAAGGAGCGCGACCGCGCTCGCATCGTTCGGGTTGAATAAATCGACACCCTCGGGAGGGATGAGCTGAGGAAGTCCGGCCAGATCACGCTCAATGCCGATGCCCTCGATCTCCTCGATCCGCTTCTTGAAGAACCAGGACCGATAAGCGCGACGAAGGAGCGAGAATCCCTCCGGGTTGTTCTTGTGGGTTGACGTCCTGAAGAGGAGCGACTTCTGGATCGGGATGAACACTTGCTTAAAATCGGGCGCGGCGACCTGGATGAGCCCTTGAATCCCGCCGTCTTCATCAAACTCCCAGCGCCAGAGGGAGTCCTGGGATCTGATCGACCACTTCCGCCATCCGATCTTGTTATCATTGAACTTTGAGCGCCTTGAGGGATCTCGGCTGTCGCCCTGACGCCGCTTGAAGACGAGTTCCATCCAGCTCCAGCCGAAAGGGAGCATCGAGAGGATCTCGGCCAGCGTTTCCGTGAAGGAGAAGCTCATATCGTTCAGCGCATCCCAGACGAACGCCGCGATCTCCTTGTCCTTCTCGTCCTCGCTGACCGGCTGAACCCTCCAGCTCACCTGACGCGCGAGATACTCGAAGGCAAAGAGAAGCCCGCCGATGACCGCATCGTTCGTGCTCATCTCCTTGTAAACCTTCATTCCGCGCATCCCCTGGAGCTCGCGGAGAAATTCTTCGTTTACATGACCGCCGAAGCGATGGAGCCCTGTGACTCCGATCTCGGCGAAGTCGGTCCTCAGTCTTTCGTCCTGTTTCTCAACTTCTGCCATAGGCGCCTCCGTTGTCGATCATCCTACACGCTCGACCCTTGCGCGTCTAGTTTTATCACTCCATCCCTCCCACGCTTCGCCAGTAACTCCGACCCGAACCGATCGCCAGCACTTCTTCCGTGAGACCTTGCACGGCCTGAGTCCCGCGGAATCGTTCGAGTGCCTGGGTCATCGCGTCGATGTCGTCGTCGTACTCTCCGCCCGGGAAGGCGACGCAGTATTCGACGAACTCCTCGACCCAGGGGTGTTGAGCCGGATCTGGGAGCCAGATGTTCCCGGCCTCGGCCTCGGGCTGTGAAGCATAAGCCCGGGCGATCTTCGAGCCCATCGGATGACCCTTAGGCGGCCACGGGATCAGGCCCGAGATCTTCGAGTTCATGGCGTTAATCACGGCCGGCCCGTTCGCCTTGTCCTCGATCAGCTTCGCTGTCGCCCTGGGCCACTTCTTCGTCATCGCCTGGAGCGCCGAGATCGAGTCGACGAAGCTAAGGTGCTCACAGATCCGATCCATCAGGAACCGATCCGCGCCCCGCCGGCCCCAGACGTGACCCGCGACCTTGCTGGAGGTCTCCAGATCTTTGAACGCCATGTCCCAGGACTGGATGATTTCTTCCATCTGCCCGACGATGGCCCTCGGGTCGTTCCGAAAATACTTGAAATAGTTCCGCTTGAAAATTGCGCCCTCTTCCTGGCTAGGGTCTTGCTGATGTTGGGCACTGAAGCCACGGGTCCCGAGCCGGGTCCGCGCGTCGGCGATCTCCGCCGGCCCGAACCGCTTCTCCCAGAGCAGCTCGCCGGTCTTTTTCCGCGGGTCCTTCCAGCCGATACTCGTGACGGTCGAGCGGCCGGGACGATACTCTGACGGGAGGCTCAGGTATTCATAACCGCCCTGTTTCAGGACGTGCGCCGCGAGGTCCTTCCAGTGTATTCGCTGCATTATGATCAGATGTCTGGAGCTCTTCGGATCGTTGATGCAGCGGCTCATCACCTGGTCCCAGGTGCTCACGGCCGTCTCCATGCGTGACGGGCTCCACTGATCCCGGATCGAGTGCGGGTCGTCACAGGCCACGACGTCAGCGTGTTCGCCCGTGCCGGCGCCCAGGAGACCCATTGAGATCCTCTCGCCGCCGCGGCTGTTCGTGAACCTGGTCTTCTGGTTCTGGTCGGAGGTTAGCCTAAAGATGTTGCCCCAGTTCTGACGATACCAGGGCGACTCGATGATCCTCCGACACTCGACGGAATCGCCGATGGACCTGTTCGCGTTGTAACTTGAGAAGAGCCAGTCGAACGAAGGCTGATCAATCCAGCCCCAGGCCGGCCAGCACTTCGCGACGATCGTGCTCTTTGAATGTTCGGGAGGAACCGAGATGACCAGCTTCCTGATCTGGCCCGAGCTCACGGCCATCAGGTGCTCGCAGATGGCGCCGTGATGCCAGCCTTCGACGAACGGGCTCCCGGGCTCGATGATCGGCCAGGACTGGCGGACAAACTCGATCAAGGACCGCCTCGCCTTTTCGGCCCGGACCATCTGAAGAGATGGAACGACCGGCCTCTTCAGCTCTCCATCTGGCATCGTTCGAGGATCTTCTCAAGTTCGTCGAGCTGCCTGGAGCTCAACTTCTCGAAGTCGAACCGGATCGGGATCGGACCGCCGCCTTCGCCGCTGACCGGGAACGGGACCTTCCCGTCAAGCCGCTCCGCGATCTCCTTCGCCATGATGTCGCCGCCCTTCTGATCCATCGCCCTGATCCAGTTCCGATAAGCCAGCGCCCGGACCCAGGTCGTCTCCTCCGGGATGTCCGGGATGAAATCCCGTATCTCGTCGAGGATCTTCTTCGGCGCCGGCAGATCGCCGACGGCCTTGATCTCGCTCGTCAGTGACAGAGGGTTCGGAGGCCTGCCGGCAGGGTTGCCGCTCTGACCAGGCTTCCAGGCGTTGTCGCGGAGGACCTGGTCCCGGCTCCGCTTCTCCTCTTCCCGCGGGCCTCGCTTCCGGCCCGGTGTCTTCTTTCGAGCTGCCACGCTGTTCTCCCGTTGTTTATCAGCGCCAGAACCCCTTGAAGCAGTCCCAGCAATAAGAGCGCCGGCCGTGAGCATAAACCCAGTAATGCTCGAACCTCGGCCAGCACTTCGTCACCCTGAACCAGAACAGCTTCAGGTGTAGTCTCCAGAACCTCATCGCCGCCCAGGCTTCACGAAGCCCTTGATCCCGTTGTACTTCAGCGCGACCCAGCACTGGTCGCACAGCTTCGCGTCATACCTCACGCGGAACATGACGTTCAGCTTCTCGCGATGGCATCGTTCGCAGATGTCTCGGGTGAATGTTGATAAGCAAAAGAGCCAGGCAGTCCTCAGCCGAGGAAGGTATGATCTGAGCCTCTCGATCAGGGTCATCTCTTCGAGAGATCTCACAGAGGGACGGGTTTTGTCAATTAGGCCGGTCTTTATCGTGCAACCAGCCTGACCGGCGTCTTCAGCGGTAGATCAGGCGGACCCTTGACGTAGGGTGCGATCCACGTCATTCGATGAGACCCAGAGCTCGGGAGCCACTGATCGCGCCAGTGTCCAGACACGAGCCATTGATGAGTCCATTGAACCGAAGACCCTTGATCACCCTGTTCTCGCTTAATTAGGGCCCGGCGCAGCATGACGAACCGCGGATCGGTCATCGAGGGAGGGAGCCCATCCTTCGCTCGCGAGATCCGTTTCCGCTCGGCTCGATTGTCTCCTGTCACTGGGTAGTTATAGGTGACGTAAGGTGATTCTAGGAAAGCGAACAGCCCGCGGTAGACTGCGCCGTCATCGTTGTCTCGACTGATGACCGCTGACTTCATCCAGACCATCTCCACATCTCCAGACCCAGGCGGCGGACTTTTCCCCTTCTCTCTCCCATACAGTATCGCCCTAGCCCAGTGATCGTCGTGTCTATGGATCAACATCCAGAAGGCCTCCATTGCCTTCGCCGCTTCCTCTTTTGTTTGACCGGGTGACAGATCGTCGTCGTGAGGCTCGATCCCCAGCGTCCACAGCGTAACCTGATGCTTCCAGGCAAAAAGGATCTGGTCGAAGGGCATTTGAAGAGTCAAACCTCGCTGGATCGAATCGGGCATCGTCTCGGCGGCGCTCAACCCCATCGTCCACATTTGCTCGGTCCAGACAAAAGGGACAGCCTTCTTGAAATTTTCGCGCGCCTCTCTGTGGAAGTCCTTTGTCTGGTCATCAGACTCAAACCCGTCGAGATACATCTCTCGCAACCACCACTTGAGCCATGTGAAAAGGACCGACGGTCTGTCTGGGTGATCACGGAGCGGGCCCGGACCGAGCGAATGCCTATAATCGACGCCCTCGATCTCGTTCTTCTTCATCTCGGGCGCTTTTTATCGCGGACGTGACGGGCAACGAACCTACATTCGCACCTCGGGCAGGTCTCGATCAGGCTGACGTCATCGAGCGCGACCAGGTGCCCGGTTCTCTTGAGCTGCTCTAGCTTCTTGACGTCGATGAAGTGGCCGAAGTCCGCGATCTCGCCGAAGACGTAGTGCTTCCCGATGTAAACCCCGCCGACTCGCACCCAGCACAGGACACGACCCGACGGTCTACGTTTCGCCTTCTTCTTCGGAATCTTGCGCGCTGCCATATCGCTAACCCCTTAGAGGACACCCCTCCTTGTGCTTCTCTCCGTCGCCGATCCCGCAGTTCGGACAGGCGCCGACCGCTACGAACTTGATCCCGGGCTGATACTTGCTGACCATCTCTTGCACGATCTTTTCGACCTCGGCCTTGTTCTCGTCAGTGTGAGGGAGATCGAACTCGTCGAGAATGTCGGAGATCGAGACGTGGAGCTGGTTATTTTCATCGACCCACACCCCGGGCGCCAGGGTCTCCTTGCATCGGAGCGGCTCTTTAGGGCTCTTCCCATCGCTCATTATGTGTCCGCCTCCTGAACGGTTGCGTCGCCTTCAGCGCCATCTCGGCCCGGCATCGGGCGCATACCTCGTCAGGCGCCGGCGTTGCGTGAGCGCACTCGATCCGCCTGACCTGGATCACATATTCCAGCGTGTCGCGAAGGATCTTGATCGCGCTTTTCGGGTCCATCAGTCCGGCTTGTTCCAGAAGAAGTCCGACTCCGGGAAAGTCTGATCCGCGCCGATTATGTTGTCGTAATCCTTTGCCGGCATCCCGGGCACTATCTCGTCGCCCTTGTTCCTTCGCCACGCGAGCCCGTTCGGCAGGCCCCTGAGATCCTCAAAGGTGTCCCGAGTTTGATCCGCGAGATAGTAATCTTTCCGCGGTCTCCAGCCGAAGGTCTCGGCGACGAGGGTTTCTGGATTGATCGCTCCCCACCAGTAAGCGTTCACGATCGACGAGGTCCTCCCGGGCACGTCATAAACCTGAAAGACGGCGACGGGAAGATCAAAGTCCCGAGTGTGCCTCGGGTTCCAATTCGCCCTCGCTTTCGAGTCGACCTTCCAACCTTCGATGATAAAGTCGACCTTGTCTGATCCCGCCTTCGCGTTCGAGACTCTCATAAATTTTAGCGAGGTCGTTCTCAGGAACTTCTCGTGAAAGTCCTCGATGACATATCCCCAGAAGTCATTCTGATTCGCGCCGATCTCCTTCGCCTCTTCTTCTGTCCAGCGCCGCCGGTTCCCGACCGGATACTTAACGCGCCAAGCGGCCCGTATCTCGTCGACCTCCTCCTGGCTATACTGGTAACTGTACGGCAGCGCCGGCATTTTGCGATCTTCCACTCACCCCTCCTTCTTGATCAGATCCTTCACCTTGCACCCAGGGAAGGCGAGTTTCGCCTTCTGGACGTTCCTCAGCTCGTCGTCGGTCATCTTCTTCAGGAGTTCGAGCTCCTCGACGTAGTACCAGGCGAGCCCGTCATCCGGCTTGAAGTTAGGGTCCTCAATCAGCCAGATGTCACACCCGAGACGCTTCGATTCAATAATATGCCCGAGCCCGCAGCTCATCGCTTCCCCCTCGGTCTATAGCGTTCAGGATTCGCCCTTAACATCGCCGCCGCTCTCGTGCCAGCGCGCAGCTTCTCAAAGAGCCCATTGTCTAGCGTGACGATCTCTTCCTCCGTGATCGGTCGGAGGTCCATGACCTCGGTGAAGACCAGCCACTCTCCGCAGTACATACAGACCGTCACGTCTCCCGGTTTCGGCGCCTCAGCTCCTCCGCTTGCAGCGTCCAGAACCGCGCCGCAACCCTTGATCGGACACTTCGCCGGGACTCGATGAGTGTTGATCTCCATCAGTGACTCGCTTCAACATTGACGTCGTGCAACCAGGCGTCGACCATGTCTTCGAGAGCCTTCACGCGCGCGACGTCTGTCGGGCTGAGGCTACGGTTCGGCGACTTCTGCTCGGACCTCATCTTCTTTACTAACGGGATGAAGCCGGTGTGTGTGAGCTGACGGTTTTCTTTCAGTAGCTCGTCGATCTCTTCTCTCATCGAATGGATGATCCCGAGGTGGAGACCATACTGCCGATAGAGGATGTTGACCTCTTTTCTCAGATCGCGGATCGCTTGTTCGATTTCTTCGACTGTCGCGCTCATTCCTTTACCCCCCAGTCAGAGGCGAGCGACGTGACCCAGTCGATCGACGTCCATTTACATCGCTCACAGAGACCATCGACGCCATGCGTTCCCATCTCCCCTTCTTCGGTTGCGAGGAGATCGTGCTCCAGTCTCCGCCGTGCGGCCTCAAGGCGGACGACCAGATGGACGACCGCGTGGATTGGGCAGTGCTGGATGTCGCAGTCCAGATGATGAGAGTGAAGATCCCGGACGAACTTCGCTTCCGTCGGGGTCAGCTCAAGGTCAGCTATCTTTTCTTCTCCGTTCTCCATCGTCGCATCTCCTGTGCCAGCTCTCTCGCCTCTTTCACTTATCAGTCTTCATGGATCTTGCTCCCTTCCGCCTGGTTTGCCCAGTAGTCGACAACCGCCGGCGCGAGCGGATCGTTCGCCCTCAACACGAACACGGGCTCGTCGTTATCAGCTTTGTTTATACAGCTCGAAGGATCACTAATCTCGTCGATTTTCTTCATTGTTCAAGTCCCTCCGCCCTCAAGTCTTACATAAGATCCGCCGCCGCGTCGAGCTGCTCCCAGAGCTCATCCTCCGGCGTTTCGTCATCGTCATAGGCCTCCCGGTGATCCTCTTTCCCTCCGAGCACCCAGAGGACCTCGCGATCAAAGGACTTGTCGGGAAACTGAGGCAGAATTTCCCTACAATCCCCATGGTAAATCGTGATGCCCGCGTGGTCGTAGTAGGGCGTCACGAGGCACCCCCGAAGTCGAGCACCTCTTGGCTGAGGCGCTGGGCCGCGATCTCGCAGTAGCGCTCCTCGATCTCGATGCCGATGGCGCGGCGGCCGAGCTGCTTAGCGGCTACTAGGGTCGTGCCGCTGCCCATGAACGGGTCCACAACCGGGCCGTCCCCACCAGCCTTTTGAATACACCACTGCATAAGCGGGACCGGCTTCTGTGACGGGTGCGACCGCTCGCGCTCGTGCGCACGCATCGACAAATCACGGAAGCAATAGACGCCGTGGCCGCCCTTCATCCATGCGATCTCAGCGTCCGAGAGGAAAGATCCGAATGCCTGGTCTAGGCGCTTCAGCCACACTAACGTAGTCCCCACGGGTAGCCGCTGCGCGTAATGGTTGCTACCGAACAGCACAACACGGGGATATTCGAGCCAGGGTGCAGGGTTAAAGGGCTCATCGTCCCCTGTCACCGGCGGCTGTGCTTTTCCTCTGGACATCTTGCTCCCGTGAGCCGCGTCCGTGCCCCCGGCAAACCTCTCTGTGTTCGTGTTCCATCCCATTCCGTAAGGTGGATCGGAGACGATGCTAGCGTTCGCCGGTAGCGTCGCCGACACCTCCCGGCAATCCCCGTGGTAGATCGTGATTCCACCATGGTCATAGTACGGCTTCATTTCCCCTGATTCCTTTGTTCAGTCGCCCCGCCTGTGATAGTACCAGTCACCCATCCGGCCTTCAGAGCATTATCCTGACAATATGTCAAGGGGAAATTAGGGCAGGGTGTTTGCCTTGCTTGACAACCATGTTCGCGTTGACGACAAGCGAGAATCGAGGCTCCGGCGCCGGAACGACGACGCCGTTCTCAGCCATCCCAGGAGCGATCGCTACCAGGCCCGGCCGGAGCTCCAGGACCTCCTGTTTCTGTCCGAGCTGGAACCGGATCTCGCCGTTCCCTTCGATGTGATAATAGGCGAAATACTGATGCTCCCAGTGATTATGGAACCTTACAAGCCCCCCCTTCTTGAGATGCTCGAACCAGGTGAAGAAGTCCCAGGTCGGCCACGGGAGGAGCTCCTGGACGAACACCTTGACCTCGCTCAGGCTGGGACACGCCGCCGGCCCGCTGGCCCATTGTCCGATCGGAGATCTCCAGCCATCGGTCATGACGCCCCGCGAGCAGTCGATGAAGCGCGCTCGCAGCTTTTCCATATAGTCCATGAGAAACGGCCGGACCCGATCGTGGTCAGGGAACTGCTCAACTTGCAGGAAGGAACCGCTCATCGGTGCCCCTTGAAGTGAGCGTTGATCGAGAGTGAATAACGCTTCCAAGCCACAGGCTGAGGAACAGAGTGCTCCATCGTGCCAGGGAACACAGCGAGCCGGCCCGGATAAGCCGGCAACATCTCAACCCGAGGACCGAGATCCATCAGGAGATCCCCGGGCCCGCTGATGTGATAGGCGGCCGCCCAGTCCGCCTGGATGTGATCATGGCTGCCTATTGTCCCGCCGGGCTCCAGGACATTGAACCAGGTGAACAGCTCCCAGGGTCCCGCCGGTAGCTTCGAGACGAAGAAGTTCTTGATCTCCAGGACCTCGGGTGAGAGCCAGCTCCCCTCCCAGTCGCCTTTCGGCGAGCTCCAGCCGTACTTCATGACCCTCAGCTTCGTGAACGGGAAGGCCTCTCGGACCTGGTCAATGAAGTCGACGAGGTTCTGCTCGATCCGTTGATGGTCGTCAAACTGGTAAACCTTGAGGGTCATTAATTCGATTCTCCGCAGAAGATGATCTTGACCTGATCGGGATCTGGAGATGACGGCCAGATGAGACCGTCTAGGAACCAGACGGGCTCATAAGGCTCGAACCGTCCCGTCTCGCCGACGTAGTCGGGATAAAGCGGGAACACCTTCCGCGCGTAAGTGAACGACGCGGCGAGAAGGATGTTGCAGCGGAGACACCTCTGGAGATGGGTAGGGGTAAAAGGCCCGGCGAGATGCTCAACCGCGATTTTAGGCTGAGACATGGTTCTCGCATTATATCACGATCTCCTGTTCACGGACTTCGTAGGTCTTTTTCATCGGCGCCTTTGCCTTTTTGCTGGTTGTGGGAACTAATTTCGTGACGAGCAGAGCGAGAAATATCTTATTCCCGCAGGCGAGCCAGCCGACCGCCTTCTTCTCCTGGAGGATCTTATTTTTTCGCGTCGCTCCGTTGCTCACGTCTGTCGTCTGAATTAACGCCGTTTGTTTCAGAGTGACGTTGTACGCGAGGATGTCACCGAAGCCGTAAGCATCCTGGGTGATGTTCTTCCCTCGCTTGAATCCGACCCGCTTCTCGGTGATGTAGCACTCCCAGCCGCGGTCGCGGTAGTGTTTGAGCGCCGCCTCCATAGGACTCATAAGCCCTTCTCCCTCGCGCGCTTCAGCGCGAATTTAACGTCAAGGCGCTTCGGCTTCCACGCCGCCCGGGAAGAGCTCCTCTTCAAGCGGCGTGACACCGAAAGGATGAATCGGACGAAAGACACGAGCAAACTCCTTTAGGCACCTTGAGCACGTCGCGACCCGCTTCAAACGACACGAGAAGAATCCATCGCCCATGATTGCCTCGTGCATCCAGGGCGATTTACACGCCGGGCAGTTATGCGGACAATCGAACGGCTCCGTCTTCAACTTTACACCTTCCATCACTCCCCCATATTGGCACCCGCGGCCCGGTCTCCCGGGAAAGGAGGGAGTAGGCAGCTCACTTCCTTTTGCTCCGCGGGCATATTGATTTTTGATCTTTCCACTCACGTCGCTGGGCGGCTTCAAATTCCTCCTTGCTGATCAGCTTCAGCTCGCTGAACGGCTGACTCCCCGGCTCTCCATCGACGCAAAGGGTCGAGAACCAGCGACCGAAAACAAAGCCGCGCTTCATTGCCGCGTCGATCGCCTGATGATCGGCGTCGAACTCTGAGTCGTCCTCATATCCGTAAATCTTGCAGGCCGGCAGAGAAAAAACCACGTTAGGCTTAAACGGTCCGAAGACCGTCCCCTCCTTGTAGGGCTCCCAGTTCCTCACGAAGAACCGCCGCTTCTCCCATCGCTTCATCGAGTCCTCCAGTCGAGGCTCAGCTTTTCAAAGTCTCGCAGAGGAACCGCGACCCAGCACTTATTCAGCCCGATCGTACCGCCGCCGTCCTGGTTAAAGACGATCACCATCGCGGCGACTTTCGACCTGAGGATCGCGTTCTCCTCTAGGTCCTTGAGCCATTCCCACTTGACGCCGAGCGACTTCTTGACCGTGCTTTTAACCTCGATCAGGTATTTTCCTTTGACCCCATCGTTCGGCATACCCGGCAGAGCCCCAGAGTTAGGCTGTGGCCGCGCTTTGATCCGCTTTAGGACCTGCTTCTCGACGTGCCGCCCTTCGTTTCGTTTTTTCAAGTTTGCGCCTCCAGAACGCCTCCATCCTGCATCCAGGCTTACAAAATTTTTGATGACGCCGAGTCGGCATGAATGGCCGCTGACAGTTCTTGCAGTTTTTTTCCTTAGGCTTCCACATAACGCGCTTTATACATTAAACCCGCTCAACCTGTCCAGCGATTTTCGCCTTTAGCTCCTGGTAGAGCTCGCCGCGATCGAAGACTTCTTGCTCAACCTCTTCACTGGGCTCGATCAATTTCAGGCGACGCGCCTGAAGGTAGACAAAGCCTTCATCGCGCGCGTCTCCAGGATGGAGGCCGGCGAACTCCGCCATCGCCATCAGATACTCGCACCCGCGGCCCTTCGGTCCGAACGAGTTCTTCATCACCGTCGCCGAGACCTTCACGAGCGGAGCCGTTTCACTCACCTCATCCTCCTTTTTCGTAATCGGCAGCGTCCGAAGCCTGAGCCGCAAAGTCGCCGCAAACTTCTGACCCTCGCCTCCTGGGAGCGTGATCGGACTCGTGAACCTCGCCGCGATGTTGATCCGCTCCTGGTTCACCAGGATCACGGTCGGCGCCCAGCCGCGGGTCAGCCTTGTCCCCTTCTGAGCTCCGCCAATCTTCCTGATCATTTTGTTCATCTGCCTCGCCGCGACTCCTTGCTGCTGATCTCCCGCCGGCGCCTCGATCTCCACCTTCGGAATCAGGCCCGCGATCGAGTCCAGGACCATGATCCCGAGGTCCTTCTGCCGGAGACTGTGCTCGATGAAGTCGATCGTCTCCTCTGCCGTCTCCCTGGAGGCAACCGCGAACCTCGCGCCGTCCAGCCCGAGCCGCCTGACGAACTGCTTCGGCGCCTTCTCCTCCGTGTCGATATAAACCGCGAGCCGGTCGGGATAGCGTTCCAGGTAGCGAGCACAAGCGAGGATCGCCGTCGTCGTCTTCGTCCCGCTCTCGGGCCCGTGGAGGACCGTGATCTTCCCAAGGGGAAAGCCGCCCAGGGTCAACCAGTCGAGCTGAGAGATCCCCAGCGAAAGGCGCTCCACCTCCTCCGGGTCATCTTCTGCGAAGGTCGCCGTCCCCTTGCCGAACTCCTTCTCGACGCTGCTCAAATATCGACGTTTTGCGACGCTCTTCGACTTCTGGCCTTGACTCGATCCAGTCGAGGAGGCGCCGGCCTTCTTCTTTCCAGCCATGTCCCGGGAACTCCTGTTCGAGATCTGTGATCATGATGATCGCCATCTGTTTCGAGGTGATGAAGTCTGGGTGATCTTTCGGCAACTTCGTCCGCTCCAGGAGGGTGAAAGCCCTCCCTCCCATCGGCGTCGCACCCCTCGGGACCGTGATCGAGAGCCGCTCGGATCGTTCCTTTTTGTCCTTGATCCGCCTCGCCTCCCTTGCGGCCGCGACCGCGGCGCTTATCTGGAACACGCCCGGGAACGTGACTTCCTCTCGGATCAGGACGTTGATCGCCGCGATGAAGATCTCGTCCTCGACGCTGCCGAACGTGATCCAGAGATCCTCGACCTCCCTGGTGACGCCGTAATGCTTTAGCGTCCAGGCCATCGTCTCGTCGAACGTGCTCCGATCCATTAGTGACGGGTCCCGATCTGCCCCTTCGCGTTTTCGGCGAGACGCCTGGTCTCTTCCCAGTTTTCCTTTTTCCTCATGTATCCGACGATGATGTCCCGGAGCGTCGCCGGCCTGGTCGGGTTATACTCTGCGACGCCGTAATCACTCCCGATCGCCTTCTCGACGATCTCCGACACTGACGGGAAGAACTTCAACGTCATCCGACACTCAGCGAAGGCGTGGATCAACTTCTCACTCGGGATGAAGTGCAAGTCGCACCAGTAGACCTCCCAGGTGAGCTCCCCGGGGTCGAAATAGGGGTAAGCCGCCGCCAGCCTTCCCATCTCCGCGATGAACTCCTCACGGCTTAGGTACACGGCCGGCCCATTTTCTGAGGGAATCGAGTCCCTTCGGCTCCTTGTTTTGTCGTCCTTCACGCTCTCCTCCTCTGGCTCTGTGAGCTGTTAAGATGTTCCACTTCTCTCTGAACTTTTTCATCGACAATATGTTCGATTTCCAGAACTCGTCAACCTGGCTCCATTCGAGGAGAGAAAAAATTTCCTCCCATCCGTGCTTGTCGATGTTATAAATCCGATCAGCCTCCCGGGCCCAGTTCATCAGGATCGCCTCGGTCGGCGCGGTTCGGTTCGGGAAGTTCTTGAAGATCATGTCCGAGAGGACCTGAGCGCATCGGATCGCCGGAGGCGATGGACTCTTCTCTCCCCCTCTGACTTCTGACTTCTGACTTCTGACTTCTCCCTGTGACATTTCTGTGACATCACCGTGACGATGCCGCGACTGTCGATCTCTTGCTCGTTTTCTCTTTTGTTCTTGCCGCTCTCTATCTTCCCGCCTTTTGTCTTCTTCGCGAAGCATCCGGCGTGACCGAAGTGTGACTAGGGGAGTGACATCGGCGTGACTTTCGGCAACATCAGCGTGACGCGACACTTCTCCGTCAGCGACGCCAGCGTTGATCAGTTCATCTATTAAGGCAGCGGCGCGAGTTGTCTCGACGCCGAGGAAGTTCGCGATCTGGGACATCGGCCAGGAGATCCGGCCTCGATCAGGCGCGAACCACATCCCACAGAGGAGCCGCATCCAGGCGCCCTGCGCTTCAAGAGAGAGGACCGGAGTGTCGAGCATCCAGTCCTTGGGGTAGAACTTCATGAAAGGAAGAGGCGCGCCCATACCCTCAGCGATACGGCCGGCGATTGTGGAGTGTCAATAGAAAAAAATTATCAACACTTGTGGATAGTGGTCCTCAGCCGCGTGAACACTGAGGAATAAAAATCTTAGGCGTGAATTGTACGCGAGGTTATAAACAGGAAATTAACATTTCTTCCACAGGATTTTACTTCAGCTTCGCCCCTACGGCGCCCCGTGGATCTTCTTCTGCTTCTCACCCAGGGCGACCGTGACCTTTACGATGTTGGCTGTCCCCTTGATCTGGTTACATAATCCGATCACCTGGGCCCGTAAGGTCGTGAAGTTCTCCACGGTCATCTCCTCGATTAGCTTTAGCGCCGCGGCCTGAGGATCTGCCGGCGTCTCCCCGTTGTCCTTCTTCGCCGGCTCCTTCTTCTTCGGCTCATCCTTCGGAGGGACGAAGGACGCGAAGCCCAGGACGTCCTGAAACTCCTCTGGGGTCATCGGCTTTTCGATGCTCCGACCTAGAGGCGACAGATAGTTGTCGACGTCCTTGAGGGTCTTCTTCGTCTTCCTGAGAGCGGTTGTTATCTCCTTCCGCTGGGCAGGTGTCAGGACCTTCCGCTCCGGCGTTTTCGCCTCATCTTTGGGCCCGGGAGGCTGTTCGGCCTTCCCGGACCCCTGGGTCTCCCCGGACTGGGGTTGACCCTCCGGCGAGCCTGCCGGGCTCTCACCGGAAGGCTTCATATCCTTCTCTGACAGCGCCGGAGCGTCGATTCCCGGGCCTTTCGCCGGCTCCTCCGGCCTGGACCCCTCGAACAGCTCCGCGCGCTCCTGAGGCGAAATAACGCCGTCGCGAAGGGACTCATATATGCCGCGGAGATCCCCGAGGTCCTCGGGAGTGCAGGATGTGACCGGCTTCTTCAGATATGTTTCAAGTTTGTCGACGCCGATCCCCAGCTCCCCGAAGGCCTGGGTCATCTTCGCGATCCGGTCCGCGACTTCGTTCCCCGGCTTTCCGCCGACGGTGTCTTTGCAGGCCTTGACCGCCTCGTCGACGAAATACCCGGGCAGAAGCGAGAGGATGCAGTTCCTCATCAGGATCGAGGCGCGCCGGTTCGTCAGCTCCCGGAGCTCCCGCTCGTCCGGTGTGACCGGGATAGTTGTCGCGTTGCGTCCCGCTCCGACGCGCCGCTGGATCAACTTCTTGAAGTAGTCCGAAGACGTCGTCCGGTTGTTCGTCTCGACGTCCCAGGCATAGGCGACGATCTGGCGCCCGTCGTCGTCCTCGTGAGTGATAAAGAACCCATAGCGGAAATTCCCGTAAGTCCGCGCGAGCTCGCGAGCCATCTTGATTGAGGGACCCGTGACGATGTTGACCTCCCACTCGCCGGTCTTCTCGTTCAGCTTCCGGCCCCTCGGGAAGGCGTAGAAGGCGCCCTCAGCGAAGATCGGCCGCTGACAGGTCTTCATCAGCGAGCCCTGGGCCTGATCCTCATCCCGCGGGAACTTCTTCGCCATGATCACGGCCGCCTGGATCTCCGCGGACCCTTCGAGGCGTTGAACCGTGAGCGCGCGCTCGTCGTCTCCGCCGTTCCCGTCATCACCTCCGCCGGCGCCGCCCATTGCCGGCGTCGGGAGCTGGTTCTCCTTCTTCTCGTCCTTCGGTCCCTGTTTCGATGCCATAAAAACCTCCCTGATATGATAAGCGCTGAATCCGACCCGATCCATTAAACGCATTAACGGCGAAAAAATCAAGGCGCCTCCTCGACGTGAGCCTTGATCCATTTCACCAGGGTCGAGGCCCAGTTCGCGCATCGGCTCGGGCTGGTTTGAGCAACCTCGGCGAAGAACTTGTCGAGCTCCTGGTCGGTCATCTCCAGGAGATCAACGGCGACGAACTTGTCCCCTCGCTTGATCCGCACATAGTAGCCGGTTGTGACGCCCATCCCTTACTCTGCCTCCTTCTTTCGAGCTCGAAGTCCGTGATCCATTGCTGGATCTGCGCCTCGGTCACGGTCCCGCCCTCCTTCTCCCACTTCGCGACGAAGGCCTCCTTGAAGAATTGATGATAATACCAGCACTTGACCCGCTTCTCTTTGATCAGCTCGGCGTGTCGATTGTTCTTGTCGGCCTCCGCGAACTCCTCGTCGGTTATGTCGAAGTGCCCCTGGTGGAGCTCCTTCCTAGACGGTTGCTCGCCGAAGTAGTCGGCCAAGATAGATAGAGCCGCGTCTGCCGGCCCGCTGCCGTAGTAACCCCACTCGAAGCCGGTAGGGCTATGGACGACGACGTGCTTGAGCGGCTCCATGACGACGCCGCCGTCGTTTCGTTCCTGAACAACGTAGATTTTCGCTTCATCGAGCTCCCTTCTTGCGACGTATCCCTTCATGATCTGCTCCTTCTCTTTTTCGGTTCCGGCGGGAACAAAATGCCCAGATTGATCACGCTCCGATGACAGAGATGACCCGACCGATCCCGGATCTCGATCTCCATGTTTTCGTGACGCGAGTCGACCTGAATCTTCAGTCGCTTGTCATCCTTTTCGTACTCCAGGCGCTCCGTCCCGCCGGCGCCTCCCGAGGTCGACGACAGGCAGAACCGCATCAGCTCGCCCTCTTGACGTTCTCTCGCCGCTCGCTCACTGGCACGAGCTGAGCCACGACGAGCACCTTCTGGGCCCGCTTCGCGTTGCAGCAATTAACGCAGACCTTCGAGATCTCCTTAGTCCATCCTTCCCGGTGTCCGATGTTCGTCTTCGTCCAGGCCTCGACCAGGTTCCGGCGATGGTATGGCCGATGACAGACAGTACAGATCCGAGTTGATGGCCCGCGTCTCGACCGCCGCCGGCTCATCGGATATTCCAGACAAGATTCGGCCGCCGGCCGCTTCTCTTGAATTTAGTCCCGCGGTATCTGACCAGAGCACTCTGAACCGAGAGACGGTTGATCCCAGGCCCTAGAGCCCGAGCGATCTCGGCCGCGGTCGCCCCTCCGTGCTCTCGCAAGTGATCGAAGACGCGCTGGGTGATCGTCTTCCCGTTCGCGATCGTCGTCACGTTTTCCTTATGAACATTACGGAGCCCTCCGCTCACCTCTGCCTGGAGCGTGATCGTCTGATCGCCCAGGACAATTTTAAGCGGCGCGCCGCGTCGGAGATCCGCGATCTCCTCCCTCTCAAGAATAAAAATCTGCTTCACTTAGTCGCCCTCCCTTCTTTCGATTCACTCTTCAAGATCTGCCAGCATCGCCGGCAGAGGCTTTTCATGAATTGAAGCCGGAACATGACCGAGTCGTTCCGCTTGCCGCATCGCTCACACCTCGGGAACTCCGGCCCGCTGATCACCCTTCTCCTCCTTCCCTCTTTTCATAGACCTCGAATCCCCACTCGTGCGAACAGTTGACGCATCTCCAGCCGACGTCGATCACTCCGCTCGCGACCTGATGGATCGCGGCCGGATGTTCGGCCTGAGATCCACAGCTCGGACATTTCACGACGTCGCTCATTGTGACAGCTCCCTTCCCTGGGATCTTTCCCGCGCCTGTTTCAGTCTCTTCTTTCTGCATCGCTTACGATGTCGACTATAGTCGCGCTCGTTCTTCCAGACGCCACACCATCCACAGTAGAGCGTCCCGTCCGGCTTCGTGAGCTGGTCGCGCTTCACTTCTTCTTTCCCTTCCCGTTCGCCGGCTCAGGCTTCACGGCCGGGAACGACTTGATCTGTGATCGCCGGCCGAAGGGACACTTGTCGGCCCAGTAACCGCAATACTGATCAGAGCACCACCATCCGTCAGTGTTCGGCATGAACGCGCCCTTCTCGATGATAAACATCGCGCGCTCGTAGAGTCGGAAGACGGCCTCGAAGTCCTGTTCGGATCTCTCCGTCTCCAGGATCATCCACTTCGGCGTCTTCGTTCTGATCAGGTAGTCGAGTGACTGCTTCTCCCAGCCCGTCGCCTTCGTGATCTTCCTGGCGAGTGCATAGATCGTGAGCTGACGTGACTTGTGAGCCTCGTCCCAGGAAGGAGACTTCGCCGAGGTCTTGACGTCGCGAGTCTTCGCGGCCTCCTCGATGTCGATGACCCCAGTCAGATCGTAAGGGTATCCGCTGAGCTCCAGCCTCCAGCGCCGCTGAATCTCGATCGGCTCGATCGCCGGCGCGATCTCCTTGTGATGGAGAGCTGATAAGGTGACAGCATCGTCGACCGCGGCGCCCTTCAACTTCTTCTGGCTCTCCTTGAGCTCATCGCCGACTAGCCTGATTCCCTTCTGCCAGTTGACGTTGACAGCGTCGCGCGCGATGTCTCTGATCTCGTCGTCGATCCGTAGCTTTCCCGTGTTCTTCTTGAAGTTCAGATCGGTGTCGACCGAGACATCAGTCGCCGTCCCGATCACCTGGGCGATCCCAGGAGGGATCGCCAGGCCTTCCATATACCTCCAGAAGTATTGCATCCCGCACCGGATCAGCATCCTGAAGGCACTCTCCGACATGGCCGGCTTTCTCTTAGTGTTTTGCATCATTCCCCCCTTCTAGCGTTTTATGCGTTAAATGTCTAGGCCCGATCTGGATGGCCGTCTCCTATATGAACCAGGCAGCGCCGGCTCCCTTTGACACGCTTCCGAGGACACAGGACACAGAGCCCGCGGCGCTTCTGTCGGGCCTGGTATCGGAGCCCGGATCGCGTTCATCACATTACCTCCCTTGTGATCTTCACTTGGCAGCGCCGGCGCCGCCGCGGACACTCTTCCAGGGTCTCGCGCCGCCATTCCTCCGCGATCCGCTTCTTCGGTGTCAACACGGAGTAAGGCTCGCCCCGACAAGTGATGCACGGTTTAACTGTCACTCTGAAGTCGTTCTTCATGATCCGCTCCTGTTCCTGAGATAGTCGACGACCCCTTCCCAGTCCTCCGAGAGCTGCTTCAGGAGCTCGCGCTCCTCCTCCATCTGATCCTGACGCGCTCCCCAGGCATCCCAGTTGATCATCGACTCGACTTCTGTCCTGATCAGATCCGAGATGACCTGAGGCTCCAGCGCGTCGAGCTCCCAGCTCTCGTCGCCGAACTTCGCGACGTACCCCTCGAACCGCGAGTCAGTGATCTTCGCCGGGTTCGGCGGCGGGCTGTATTGCAGGACCTGGCTAAAATTGAGCGCCAGGCGCCGGACCTCCAGGTCAGCGAACGGCGCGAACAGATCGAGCCGGTCCGAGTTGTCTCGGGTCATGTCGATCCCGCTCGGGTCATGGTCGCCGAAGTGCAGGATCACCGGCTTCTGATTCCCTTTCGCGTTCTGACGCGCTCGGATGCCGGCGCGCCATTGTTCGGACTGGCTCGTATAACCTCGGCAGGCGAAGAACGGAACGTCGAGCTCGCGACACACTCCCTCGACGACGCCGATCAAGGCCTCCTTCTCAATCCAGACCTCGGGCCTGTAAGCCTGCCCGGTCCATAGGTCGATCCTGTAGCTCTGATGAACCGCCTCCAAAATGTTCGCCGGGTCGTTCCAGTGCGGGTTCGACTGGACGTTCCGAGTCCGGTCCTCGATCGCGTTCCAGTCGATTAGGCCGGCCAGGCGCGCATCGTTCACGATGGAGCCGAGCCGCTTGTATTCCGTCTGACGGTTCGCGATCAATCCGCGCGCGACGAACTGGTAATAAAGTTGACGGAGGGTCAGCGCGAACCCCTGGGCGGCGTATTCTTCGATGATCGTGTTCGCCTGCTCGATGATCACCAGCGAGCCGCGAGAGAACTTTTTCTCGATGTATTGAATCTTAGGCATAGTCGTCTCCTGTCATCATGTCATGCCCCCGGGCAAAAAAAGGGAGCTAAGCTAAAGCCCCCTCTTCTCTCTGGACCTCCTTCAGCGCCAGGCGAACCGTCTCCGGGATCTTCTGGCCGGCCTCCCATCGGGCGACCGTTCTCCAGCTCACCTTCAGCCGCTTCGCGAGATCCGGCTGGGTCATGTTCAGCTTTTCTCTGATTCTCTTCAGCTCCTTTGCGTTCATGCCCCGATCTTGCCCTTTCCTTGACATTTTGTCAAGGCGCTCGATCATGACCGTCGTCCGCGGCCCGAACTCCTCCTCGACCCCGGGCTCGTTCGACCCCTCGCCCCAGACCACGACCCCGGAGCCGTCAGGCCCGAACGTCGCGGCGCCGAGCTCGCCGTATAAGGTCACGCCGCCGCCCTTCTCCCGGGCGATGGCCCTGGCGGCCGTCCAGCCGATCTCCTTCGGCAGATGGCCGAGGACCCGCCTCCCGTCCGCTCGTTCATATTCAATTTTCATCCGTCTCGCCATGATCAGACCTCCTTCGTATAGCCGTCCAGGACCTCCAGGCTGTCCGTGTAGATCGTTTTGAGCTCAGTCTTGACCCCGAGCTCCTGGAGGGTCCTCAGGACTGCGTTGTATTCGCAAGCGAACGCCGTCCGCCAGGTCGACCCCTTCGGGAAGTCGCCGGCCATTCTGAGCCGGGTCCGCTGACTGTCCTCGATTGCCTTCAACGTCTTTTTGTTCACTCTCATCGTCGTATCCTCCTTGCCTCCTGGACGATGGGGCTCAGGCCCCGATCGCCTCGTAATATCCCGCGGCCTGGACGTAGAGCTGACCGCCCGGGAGTTCGGTGAACCTCGGGACGGAGCCCGTGAAGAAGACGATCGCCTCTTCGACGACCAGCCGATCCTTGGGTTCGATGATCGCGTGGACCGGGAGTTTCCAGTTTGTGCGATCCTGGACCCAGCTAAAGGCCTCCCGAAGGCTCCTAATATGGAACCTCTCGTTCCTGATGCCGATGTCCCAGGTCCTCTCAAGGAAGGACTCCAGAAGGTCGATTTCGCGGATCTGTTCGGGAGTGAGTTTTGTCGTCATGGTCTTGATCTCCTTTGTTTTTTCGTCGTTCATGCCAGGATAAAGAAGCAGGAATCATGCCATTTTGTCAGGCCCGGATCTGTTGACTTTTTGTCAAGCCGGCCTGACAGATTGACGTCGCCGGCCGGCATTGTTGCCGCGTTTTGTCATTTCCAGAGCTCTCACTGGGCCCCACTGGCTCCCGGGGTAGTCACGCCCCTTGTCCAGTGCCGCGGAGATCGGCCGCGGTGAGCCTGCCGCCAGCCCGGCCGCCCGGGTGTGCCCGGGTCCGGGAGTATGCCGTTTTGTCGCTGACTAGGCGATCCTGGCGCGTCTTCGACGCTGCTCGTTTTAAGGCCCAGTGAGAGTTCTGATCGTTCGCTCCGCGAGGAGACTAGGACCGCCTCCTCATCACGGCGTAGATGACGCCGTCGCGGACCTCAAAGTCCGCCGTGCGGAACCCGGAGCGGAGAGCGGCGAGATATTGACCGCCGCCATCTATAACCACGATCGTCTCAATCATATTTTTCTCCCTTCCCTCGTTGACTCCTATCAATCCGCGCGCCCCTTAGGTCCCCCGGTTTTCCTAGTACCGGAAGCCGTGATCGGTGAGCCGTCTCAAAACAGCGACGCGCTTGACTCTATTGAGAAGCAGGAACCATGCCAGAATGTCATGTCCCGAGTTTATTGACTTTTTGTCAGGCGTCGCGTCCCCGATGACGTCGCCGGCCGGCATCGGTGACATTTCTTGTCACGCCCAGGGCGCCTTCTTCCCGAGGAGGGAGATCCTTCCCTCAGCCCAGCCCTTCGCGAGCCCGAGGCTCGTCGTCCTGGTGAGCTCCTTCCCGTAGGGATCGCAAACTCTGAACTCCCTCGCCTTGATCTTGACAATGTCTCCGACCTCTTTCCCGTCCTTAGTGATCCGGTGCGTGATCGAACCAGCCTTGACGACCTCGATCCCGACCGGGTCCCGCTGGTTGTCCTCAGCGCCGAGGACCCGGAAGTCATCGCGGTCCATCCTCGCGCGCTCCAGATAATTGTAAACGACCCGACTCCCGAACTTTGACTCGATCGTCCCGAGCTCCAGGAGCTCGCCTTCCTCGCTTTTGATCTCGAACGTGATTTTCATATTGCCCTCCTCTAGCTTAGCTGTTTGATCTGACCCAGGCATCGGTGACATGAGATCCAGGTCCTCGACCCGGTCCTGAGGACCTCGGTCGGTCTCGCCTTCCGGCCGCACTTGCAACCGCCGGCCACGACGGCCCGGTGTCTTGCCTTCGTGCAATCAAGGCAGACGTCCCAGCGTAGCGCCTCGACCGGATTGAGTTCCTTTTCACATCCTGTGCAGTTCATAGGCCCCTCCTTTCGACGTACAGCTTCGCCAGGCGCCGCTCGTTCTCGGTCGGATAGGCGAGGACCCAGCCGCCGGTGTAGGTGTCAGGCTCGCCGTCCCCGACGAACGTGATCTTCACGCGGAGCCAGAGATCGCCGGCGAACCGTTGAGGAGTCCGGCCTGTCACTTTGACGTTGACCGCGATGACCTCAGGGAGCGGCTTCCGGTGCCCTGTCGGAAGATAGAAGTCACAGAAGCCGTCCAGGCCAGGCTCCAGGTTCTCGCCGATCGGCCAGTTCTCCGGCTTCACATAGGTCCCAACTGTGATCTCTCTGTCCATTGTCGCCTCCGTGTTCGTGTTCATACCAGAGAAGAGAAGCAAGGGTCATGCCATTTTGTCAGGCCCGGATTACTTGACATTTTATCAAGTCTCCGGGCCCCAGTGACGCCGGCGGCCGGCATCAGTGCCGCCTTTTGTCATGAACATCCGGGACAGTGGCCGCCGAGATCCGGGTCAAGCGCCGCACCGCACCCCTCGCATTGCTTAGGGATGTCGTCCTTGTGGTTGACGCCCAGGCATCCGAGGCAGAGCTCGAACCCCTCGCTCCAGTGATCCTCGCAGAAGTCCCCGTCGCATCCGACACAATGGAACTCAGGCGACGTCATACAGTCCCGCTCGCCGCCGTCCTGGTCATATTGTAATCCGTGACATACCTTCATGATCTCGTCCTCCTCTGTCTGACTAGTTCCATCGCTGCCTCCTTCCCGCCTAAACAAGGCGGATCGTGTTCCGGGTCATCAATGCCTGGAGATTGCCGATCGCGACCTGGTAGCGTTCGACGTAGGGGTTCCCAGGAGAGAAGACCACGTTCGTCGCTGCCGGGTCGATTTCGTCGTACTGGCAGGCGCTCGTCCAGAGGTCCTTCACCATGACCCGAGCTGCCTCGATCGAGTGGAGCTCCTCCAGCCTCGCGAGCTCCTTCCGTGTCAGTTTGCGGTCCTTCATCTCGTCCTCCTTCTGGAGCAGGATTAGTCCTGCTCCGGTAACATGATGGTCAGGCAGGGCGACCCGTCGTCGTCCGGTCCACAGACCATTTTGAAATCGTACACAGACCGGCGGCCGGCGCCCTTAATCGTCACTCGGAAGATCACGGTCGTCTCGCTGACCTGCCTCTTATAGACCCGGCTCATCCAGAGCATATCGTGGAGGATGCCGGCGAAGTCGTTCAGGTGCTTTTTGTTCGCGACTGCCTTCGCCATGATGTCAAAGACCTCGATTGTCGCGGCGATGGGGTACTTGTAATGACTCCGGGCAACCTCTGTCATGGTGTCTTGCATCAGGTCAACTAGGACGCCGTCCTCGATCGCCTGGCGCCGCGTATAGGTGCTGATTACGTCTCCGAAGATCTCTGTCAATGTGTCCATTCTGTCCTCCTTGATCGCGTTCATGCCCTATACGTTCGCAAGGTTCATGCCATTTTGTCAGGTCCAGAATCATTGACTTTTTGTCATGCGTTACGGACCGCGTGACGCCCCGGGACGGCATCGGTGCCGCATTTTGTCATCGCCGGCGTACACGCTTTGAGCCCTTCCGGGACCCTCAAGTCGTGTACCCGAGACCCCAGAATCATGTCCGTTTTGTTACTCAAAACGAGGCCCAGGGACCCCTCAGGGTTGACAGGCTATATCAACCCCTAAGTCTTGACACGGCCCTCCCTGGAGGCGATCCTGGCGCCCGTGGACATCAAATTGAAGCAGCTCCCGGAGCTCCGTCACGTCCTCGCCCATCTGATGCTCGCGCTCGAAGAGCTCGCGGAGGGAGAGACGAAGGCCGCCCTCTACGAGCTGAAGCAATGCCGCGGGATGCTCCTCTGGAAAGGTGATGCCGACTTCCGGCGCTGGGTCAGGAAGGAGAATCTCAGGATGGCAGAGAAAAAACGCCCTAGGCCGCGTCCGAAACCTTGCCGCGGATAGGGAATTTAACTTCCACGTCGCCCCAGGCAAACTTCCGGCCGAGACCCTGGACCCCAGTCGGCCGGAAGTGCCGGCCCGCCCTATAATTCGCCTCCAGCTCCAGCGCCCGCTCGTGCAGCTCGGGATAAGCCTCCGCCTGGTCCCGGATCTCGTCCTTCTTCATGCCCGGGCAGAAAAAGCAGCACGACTTCATCGGGACCTCGATCCCTTCCGCGGCGATGATCTGCATCGCGCGCTCGCGGTCGATGTCCCAGTCCTGGAGCGGATACCAGTAATCACACCTCGGCGAGTTCTTCGTCCCGCCGGCGTAAGTCTTCCGACGCCGGATGTCCGCGGGAGAGTTGTCGAGCCCGATCGCATGGCGCCGCCGGCCGCCCTTCATGCCGCGCTCCTCCATCCAGCGGTCGATGAATTTCTCCTGGGGTTTAACCTTCCACTTGACCGAGCAGCTCTTCATCCCGAAGGCGAGGCTCGGGAGTGTCTGGTTCGAGAGACAGTTCCCTTCGAGGTCCTTATAGGGAGCGATCGGCGGATCGTACTTGACCGTCACGAGCTCCGGGAAGCCGACGCGCCGGAGCCAGGCCTTCATCCGCTCGATGTGGATATATGTCGCCGGCCTCTCCGCCCGGGTATCGGCGAAGATGATCAGATCCGGTCGGATGCCGCGGTTCTTCATCTCGACTAGCATCGCCGTCGAGTCCACGCCGGCGCCGAACGATACAACTAGGGGTCGAGCGTCCTGTGCGTCCATGTCACTCTCCCTTCCTTCTGGCGCTGATCTCGTCGAGCTCGCGATCGAGGTCCCGGGCCTTCTGGCTCTCCGGGCAACCACAGCGATCGCGGCCTTCCTCATCCTCGAACTGTTCGCCGCAGTATGGGCAGAACGGAGGGATCACGGCCTGGATCTGATACCCCGAGCACCAGTGACCGTCGTTCATGATGAAGATCGCCTCTTCGTGATCCTCCCAGGAGATCTCGCTGACTTCCTGGCGAGGAGAGCCGACCTCGATGTTCATGACCCGGGCCTCGAAGTAACCGCCGCGGCCCCAGTCCCGCCTATATTCGACCATGTCGCCGATCTTGATTGTGACGTTGATCATCATTGCCTCCTGGCGATCGGGCTCAGGCCCCGACCGCGTTGTAATATCCTTCGGCCCAGACATTGACCCGGCCGTCTTCGCGGGCCTCGAAGTGCGCCTCCGAGCCCGTGTAGAAGGCGACCGCCGCCCTGGTCACTTCGACTTCATCGGCCTCGACGACCGCGTTGACCGGGTTCTTCCAGTGATCCTTGTCCTGGACCCTAGTGAAGGCGACGTCCATCTCGTACACCGAGAAAGGACCGTGAAACGTGGATTTCGCCCAGTTGTCATAGGCCGGAGTCCCCCTCATCCAGACGTCCTCGTGGAAGTTGTTCTGCTTTGTTTTGTCTGCCATTGTCCTGTCCTCCTTGTTTTGTTTTGTCGTGTTCATGCCCCGGATCAGTCGCAAGGTTCATGCCATTTTGTCATGCTTGAAAACGTTGACATTTTGTCAGGCGAGTAGGCACGGATGCCGCCCTGGGATGTCATCAGTGACGGATTATGTCATCGGGATCTGATGCCTGGGGCCCTAACATTTAACCGAGCAGTTCCCGCAAGGGGTCGACCCGGTATGACAAGGACAGTGACATCCCTCGGCCGGCTTGCCGACCAGCTCCCGGCCTTCGATGTCAGCTTCCATCTGGAGGCGCCGAGCCTCCCGGAATCCCTGGTCAAAGGCGTTCAGCCAGAGGAGCGCCTGCTGCCGCGTCATCCATTCGCTCATAACGCTCCGGTTGCCCAGGTGATCCGCTTTCATGATCCTCAGCGGTCCGCCGCCCTCGACTATGAGGCGCGTCCCGAACTCAATGTTCATGGAGGTCACGACGGCCTTGACTTGACCACTAGTAAAGATCCGCCGGCCTCCGCCGCTTAGCTTAGCGTGTCTCATCTTCTTCTCCTCCTTCCTGTTTCAGGATCACTCCGCGGTTTACGACCGTCTGCTTCTCGCCGCGGAACTCATCATGCTTTGTTACTGTTGCCTTAAGGTCTACCTCGGCGCCCAGCCTGAAGTCGTCGACCTTGTCGCCGCTTGCGAACCAGACGATCAGGTTCCCGTCCTTATCGGTGAACTTGATCAGCGTCGTCGTGCCGAAGTCAGTCTCGAAGGAGCGGACGGAGTCGACGTGAAGGCTATCGAAGACCTGGCGCTTCTTAATCTCGCCGACGTGCCGGCTGTTCTTGTGGGACTCGCGCTTCCTGATGATCTCGGCCTGGCGATCCAGGTGCCGCATGAAGGCAGAGATCGCGGAGCAAGCGAAGCCGAAGTTCTTCGGATCTACTTCGTCGACCGTGAAGATCGCCCGGAGATTGTTCAGGAAGACGCTGTTCTGTTCGCCCATGCCGCGAACCCAGCCGATCACCTGTTCGGCGCGCTCGACGTCGACGTCTCCGACCTGGACTTCCCGGCGGAGCCTGTCGGCGTGATCGCCGCGCCCGATCAAGAGCGTCGTGACCGTGTCGGCCGTAGGTGTTGAGAATTGAGCCTGGGACCTGGGGACCCAGCCGAAAACCCGGACGACCGCGGCCGTCGCTTCGAGAAGCATCACGAGGTCGGTCCGAGGGTCGAACCGCATCCCGCCGAAGCCCCAGTCATCGGAGTCGCCCATCTTGATCAATTCGCCCATGAAGGAGACCATCGCCGCGATATGCTCCGGGCTGACGTGCCCGAGGAAGTCCTTCAGGCAGTTGCGGCCGACCTGCTTCATGGTGCCGTCCTGGTGACGGACGATGAAAGTCGCGTTCCGGCGCCGGCGCGTGTTGCAGTGATCACACTTGAGAGGATCGAGGTCCCGGGAGATCTGATTCGCGAGCTCATCGTTCCCAGGAACGACGTTAATCGTGAAGGTCCCGCCGGCGATGGGGTCGATCTTCGCGAGCAGATCCCAGTCGGCCAGCTTCACGGCCTGATGGACGATCTCGATGTCGGCGACCCGAACCTTGACCTCCCTGGAGCTCTCCATCGTGATCGGGTTCAGCTTTGTCTCGACCCGGTGCGTCTCGGTCCTGACCGCCTTCAGTTCCCAGGTCGGCTCGATGACGCCCAGCTTCCGGGCCCGCTTCGCCAGCTTTGACATCCGGCTCTCGAACTCTTCGAGCCTTCTCAGCGGAATCGTGACTGTGTTTGTGCTTAGTTCCATCGTCATCTCCTTATCTGTTCAGCATCCAGTCGACATCGACGCCGGCCTTCCGGGCTCTATCGACGGCGCTCTGGAGGTCCTCGTCGCTGTCCGGGTTCTCAAGTATGAAGGCGAGCTCCCTCTGGGCCCTGACCTTCTCCTTCTTCGCCCGTCTCTCCTGGGCCTCCTGAAGTCTCTGTTCCTCTGTTTTTGCGTTCATCATGCCAGGATTGAGATGCAAGGGTCATGCCATTTTGTCATGTCGGAAATCATTGACATTTTGTCAGCCGGTTGCGGGAAGGTGACAAAATACGGCGTCAAAAGGTGCCTAATTTTGTCCCTTGACTTATGCCGCCAGCTTCGCCGGCCAGGTCTCCAGCCTCGCGAGGTTCTGAGCCGGCGCGAAGGCGAGGAAGGTCCCATCCACGGAGTCACACCCGATGCCGGCCGCATAGCTGTACCGCTTGAAGGAGTTCACCCGACCCATGTGGACCCATTTCCCGCGGTCCTTCGCCTCCCGGGTCAAGCCGGCCGCATGGGGCCCCAGCTTCCATTCTGTCGACCCTCCGATGAACAGGACGTCCAGGTCATCCCAGGGAACCGTCAGCTCCTCCAGGCCATCCTGAGCCACTAAAGCGGCCTTGTATCCGAGCCGGCGGATCTCCGGGAGGACCGGGAGGGATCTCTCCAGGGTTGCCCGCGCGTCCCCGACCTTGTCCGGCGCCGAGGCGCCCAGGTTGCCGTCCCGGTCCTTCTTGTCGAGCCATCCGAGATACTTCTCCAGGTCGAAGGACCGCTCGCCCTTCGGGCTGAAGAGCCCGTTGTCCGCGAACCAGGTCTCGCCGGCCGGAATCTTGTTCCCCATGTTCGGCGTCAGCATGAACCCGAACCCCTCGCGACCCATCAGCTCGCGCCTCACGGCGCCGCTCAGGTAGATCGGGACCTGTCGTTTTGTCATGTCATTAGGCGTAGCTTTGCGAATCATCGTTCCTTCCTCCGTTCCTACATATTCCAGTCTCGGACGTCTTCGGTGAGCTCGCGGTTGTCCTTGAGCTCGGCGATTGAAAAGTTTTTTCTGAAGGTGTGCTGGATCTTGTTCTCGACCCGGATGTACTCGTCGAGGAGTTCCGGGTTGTGCTCCGCGGCGATCTTCAGAGCCGCCTTAGGAGCGAACACGCAGAACACGCAAGAGAGGCGAGGCATCCCGAGATCATAAGCCTGATGATGCTCGACCCCGGAAGTTTTGATCCTCGCCCAGACGTCCTCGACGGTCCAGGTGAAGATCGGATACCAGACGTCAACGTGACGGCTCTGGGTGCTGTTCCGGCTGTCCTTCTGGAACGGAACCTTCTTCGCCCTGGCGCTGCTCTCCTGGGCCCTGATCCCCTGGCAGTTGAGAACCCGGATCTCGGCCTTCCCGCTCTCCTTATGAAGCCGGCGGAGGACCTTCGCGACCTGGTCGCGTTTGTGGTCGCTCGTGCAATACCGGCGGGCGCTGTCCGGGAACATTCCGCGGGCCTCTATGTGATCCAGGAGATCGCCCTGATCGCGGCTGATCTTCTCGAACTTGAGCCCGTAGTGACGAGCCTGCCGCTCGGCCAGCTCCGCGGTCCCTTTCCACTCGACCCGCCCGAGGTCCGCGTGGACGACGATCAGGCGATCCCGGCTCAGGCCTTCCCCGTCGGCCAGCTCGACCAGGTAGTCGAGCATCGCCTGGGAGTCCTTGCCGGCGCTGCTATTGATAAGGATCACGTCGTAATCGCTGAGCCTGGGGTCTTGTTTTGTCGTTTCCATACCCGTATTTAGAGCAATTACCATGCCATTTTGACAGGTTGATTTTATTGACTTTTTGTCATGTCTTCAAGCCGGTTGACGCCCCAGGATGGCAAGGTTGACGGAATATGTCACTAAAAGCGGGAGATCCCCGGGAATCCAGGGAGGTGAGATCGGGCCCCGGGAATCCCGGGACCCAGAGGTCAGGCCCCGCCGAGAAGTGCCGTTTTAACGCATTAACGCGAGCCTGAGAGGCACTCTCGGCGGGTGCCGTGTCGATTATCCGCCGGGCGCCGGCCCGACGTCCTTGGGCTGATAGGCCTTGACCTGGGCGAGGGTCGACTGGAGCCGGAGCTCCAGGGTCTTGAGCTCGGCCTGAGCCTCCGGGCTGTTAGCGTCCGGGAGGTCCTTTGCCGCGTTCATCAGCTTCACGGCGAGGTCGATCGCCGCGTTCGCCCCGGCTATGATTGCAACCACTGGGACAGGCATCTAACCGCCTCCTTCCTTCTTCGCGAGCGCCGCGATGTAGAACGAGAGGAGCTCGTTCTTGACCGCCAGGATCGCGTCCGCGGCGTCGCCCTTTTCTTGCTGGCTCTGAGCCGCGAGCCAGGACTTCACGGCCGGCTCATATACGACCTTGAACTTCTCCGCGAACTGGGCCCAGGGTCTATAGTCGGCCGCACTGATCGAGCCCTGCTCGAAGAGCTGGTCATATAGCTTGCCCGTCGCGAGAAATTGCTGGCCGACGGCGTCGAGCGTCTCGCCGCTCATCCTCCAGGTGCTCAGGTTGCAAGCAACCGCGGTTGACAGAACGAGCACGAGCATCGCCGGCGCAGAGCGCCGCCTTATCTTCGCGAGGATCGGGTGCATTGATACCTCCTTCCCTACTTGTTCGCTACGCCGAGAACGCCCACCGCAACCAGAGCCGACACGATGAACGAATAAACCTCAGCCGCCTCGAATCCGAACTTAATCCCGAAAAACATATCAAGGCCCATCAGGACCAGTCCGATCGAAGCAACCCAAAATTTGCTATACATTCCCATTTAACTGTCCTCCTTACTTCGCATAGGGACGCTGAGTCTGGTCGATATATTTCAGCATCCGTTGAAGCCTCTCTTTGTCCCGATACAGGCGCCGGAGAAAATAAGCGTCGTCAGGATGGAGTTGTCGCCCGCGCGGGTGTTGCCTGGATGGAATCGCGAGGACATTCTTTTTCTCCTCTAACCTTCGGATCTGTTCATTGACGTCTCTGAGCTCCGAAACTGCTCTGTCGTACTGCCAGCCGGCCAGGACGATCTCCGTCGCTCTGTCCGCGTAGGGTCTCGCGAAGTGATACGCACCCGTGAGGACCCCTGAAGCCTGGCCGCCTACCGCGAGTAAAGCAAGAAGCGAGCCAGCGAGCGCGATCTTCTTCGGCATGGTCATCCGCCTCCATGTGACCAGGGCGCTCTCGCGGTAACGGCTCCGCCGCTCCTCACTCCGTTTTCGCGTGGCCCTTTTCTTCGAGCTCTTTCGCAAGGTTCGAGCCCTCCCGGAATACCTGGCCGACGAGCCGGTTGAAGGTATAATCGCCGCAAGTGTAGAACTGAAAGGGGCCCTTATCGAGCCAAATCGCAGTGTAGAGCGTCGCCTTCGGTCCGTTCTCGTGATTCCGCTCCCAGGTGTCGACGCCCTGGAGCCTGATCGTCTCCCGGGCTGTAAGCCTCGGCCAGATCTGGAGATCTGCCTCGAAGGTGTCGCCGTCGATAACCCTCACGGCCTGGCCTGTGACGAGCCAGCACAAAATCAGACTGTAGGTTAAACACTTCACTCGCCTGTCCCCCCTCGCCCGGGCTGCCTGAGCCTCGACTTGATCGTATTGACCGCGCTCCATAGATCACGATGAGCCTCCCGTTCGTTATCGTGACGCTCGTCGTCCTGCTTCGCGTGTCCCTCCGCCCAGGTCGTCATCTTGATAATGTCCCGGCCCATTGCGTTCTGATTCCTGATGTTGATCCCGAGGAGGAGGATGATAATTGCCTGGAGTAAAAAATAAATTGCCCCGACCACGATCCCCGTGTCCATCAGACTACCCCCACGAGACTGTCGAAGTAGTCTTGAACGCCGTCGACAACCGCCAGCGCGAACCGATCCTGAACGTTCGACTCTCTCAGCCGTGTAGACGTGACTGTGTCGATAAAGGCGAGCTCTAACAGGACCGCCGGCATCTTAGTCAACCTGAGGACCGCGAAGTTCGCTTCCTTGACTCCGCGTCGAGGGTGCGCCGGGAGCTGCTTCGCCATCTGGAGGTTGATCGACTCAGCGACCCGCCTCCCCTTGAAGCTGCCCGGGTAGATCCAGAACTCCGAGCCCTTCGCCTCTGGCATCCCGGGATCGTCCGGGTCCGGGTCCGCGTTCAGATGGATCGAGAGGAAGACGTCCGCCGCCCAGTCGTTCGCCTCCCGCGGCCGGCGCTGTAGGTTGACAAAGAAATCGCTCTTCCTGCTCATCTCCACGAAATGCCCGCGGCCCTTGAACCCGGCCGCGATCCTTAGCGAGACCTCCAGACAGATGTCCTTCTCGATCAGATCGTTAAACGTTGCGCCCGGGTCGGCGCCTCCGTGTCCTGGATCAATGAAGACGCGCATCGCTTAGCCTTATGGAACAGTGATTGTGATCGTGACCGTGATCGTCAGGCCGTCGGGATCAATCGGTTTAGGCAGAGCACAGACTTCGTTCGTATACCCCGAGTCACCCGACGAGTTGAACGCCCGCACCCTGTAACAACGTTGCTCCCCGGTTTGAACGTTGTCCTTGTAGCTCGTGACGTTTGCTCCGACTTGACCGATCTCTCCATAGGTGTCACCAGGGATCGAGGGAGTCCGCCTCTCGATCTTGAATCCGTCTTCGTTGTCGGAGTTGTCGTTCCAGGTAAGATTAAACTCATAGCCGGCTTCACTTGTCGCTGGTATCGCCAGGACCAGGAGAAGCATTAGCGCCGCCAGGATGAACGGGACCTTCTTCATTTCCTTCCTCTTTTCTGCGCGCTCGCTTGTCGATGACGTAACCGTGACGTCTGAGCTCGCGATAAAATGTCGCCTTGCTGATCTTCAACTCTTTGCAGGCCTTCCGCGCGTTCTGATCGTTTGCCTCATAGGCTTCGATGATCGCATTGAACTTGATCTCGTCCAGGGTCTTGATCTCTCGATCCATTCGGAACAGCTCCAGATCTCGGTCCTCGTCAAGGCCTTGCGCTATCGCCTCGGCCAAGTTGCGGCCCTGTAAATATCGGCGCATTACATCGGCGCCGTCTTCCAGTTCGTGAAAGATGAACAGCTCAGCCGCGGGCCTCCTCTTCCAAGTAATGAAGTCGCTCGGGCACAGAACGCCCGGCTCCATAAATCCCAGCTTGTCGATGACAGCATAAGCCGCCTCTCGACCACAGATTGAACAAACTTTTCTCAACTACTCGTCGCATCCTTTGTCCCTTAGCCGGCGCCCAGTCCGAGAACCTTATTGAACGTTTCTTCGCTGACGATCACTGCCGCTTTGCCCTTGATATAGGCCCTTCGCAGATCCCCTCCTGGTTTCGCGACCATTACTACCAGTCCGACACGGAGGTCCACCCCGTCCGCCGCTTGCAGTGTAACGACTCCGCTCCCCGGAATGTTTACTTCGGCCAGCGCCGGGTTATCGCGGAAGACAGTAACCACTTCCGCATTCACTACGTTGTCGATATTGCGGTCTTTGACAAATTTCGAGAGTTGACTCATCCTTACCTCACAACGTCTTCAAAAACCGTCACGTCAATTACATCTAACATACTCAGCTCACCATCCTCGTTCACCGAAACCTCGATCGAGATTTCGTCGACCCTGTTCAGCTCGTTCACGAGGCCCCTCTTCGTCAGGCTCAAGTCTATGATGTCGCCTTCGTTCAGTGCCTTGTAATGTCTGTCAAGCTGGAGTGTGCGATAAAAGGCGGAGTGAGTCCCGCGGTTGAGCTCCAATGTCGCCCGGGCCTGAATCATCGCCTCAGTCACGAGCAAGGCGTCTTCGATAGGTTGGAGCTCGGTAAACGGTCCGATTTGAAGTTTGACCTCCGGGTCCGATATTGCGCCGGAGACTTTCAGATCATAGTCGAGATCAAGGTTGAACTTCGTGATCGGGTCACCGGAGGACGGCTCAGTCGAATCAGCCGTCACCTCGATCGGAGTATTTGTTCCGAACGAGGCTGTCGCGAATGCAACCCTATTGATGTTGGCGTCGAGATCCGCCTTCGTGTTGAAGATGTCGATCTCGAACACTCCGGTCGTAACCCGGAGCCTGACGAAGAACCTCTGATTCGGGCTCAAATTCCAGTCTGTTACTTCGAGGGCCATTACGCTGCCATCCTCCGCAGACAGTCCGGCCGCAGCGTCAGCTTGTCCCGGTGATATGTCGAGAGTTTAACGCCTCCGGTAGTGATAAAAAACTCGGTGACCTGGTCGCCCTTTATGCCGAAGACGACGTTGCCGTTTATCTCTGCTCCGATGCCCGGGACCATGCGGCCCGTTTTACCACAGCATATCTCGTCGTAACCTTCGACGTGGACGATAAAAGGCTTCTGGTTCGGCCTGCCGATACTGATCGCGGCGACCTTGATCTCGATGTCCTTCGGGACGTTGTCCCAGTAGCCGACCTCCTTCTCCGTGATCTGAAGCCCGCTTGTGCAAGTAAGTAGAAACATAGAGTCCTCCTGTTAGGCCGCTGCCGTCACGAAGATCTCGTCCGGGAAGGCTTCGCCCGATGTCGGGATGGTCACGGTGTCACCGACTCCCGTGCCTCCGGTGTCAGAGGGGCGGAGAACGGAGGCCGCGCCGCCGACTCCTCCCGGCTGTGTGATCAGGTTCGTCCAGATCGGCGACCCTTCGGTCCCGCCATCATTCCCGGCCAGGGTAACAGTTGGCGTCGGTCCGGTGAAGATGTAACGGAATTCGATCACGAAGGCCATCGTGTCCCCCGGCAGAACGTCGTCCGGGAAGGAGAAGTCGAAGTTAAAGAAGACGTCGCCGGCCACTGGGGGCGCAGAGGCGAGGAAGATGTATCCCGTGTTTCCGATCAGCCTGCTGGCTAGGTCCACCGCGGCGCCGGCCACGGCTGCCACGGGCCACCAGTTGGCGGCTGGTGCCACGGTCAGACCGATGGCGCCGATCATCGGGAGAAAGGTGTTTGTCGTCGTTCCGGTGAAGACCTTGTTCGCGACCGTGTTCAGATTCAAGTCATCCCAGGCGTGGAGTTCTGGTATCTGGCTCAGGTCCTCGTCGAACGAAATGCGGAAGACATTCTTTGCGGCGACTTGTCCAATTCCTACGGGTCTAAACGGTATTGGCATCGGTTACTCCTTTACGTCACGTCTTTCGTTACGGCCTTGAGTTGGAGCCAGTATCGCGAGATGGCTCCGGGCCTCGTGGCCTCCGGATTCTCCCCCAGGTCGTTCAGCGGAGGGTTCGTTATGAGGGCAGCGTCGCCCTTGATGTAGATATTGAAGACCACGAACTGCACGTCGCCCTTGAAATAGCGGACCCGCTCCGCGATCAGGCTCGTGTCGCCTTTGATGTAGATGGCGTCCCGGGCGAAGTCGACGTCGCCCTTGAAGTATCGGGCTGCAAGGAGCTGCAGCGCCGCATCGCCCTTGATGATGATGGTGTCGCGCTGGGGCGTGAACGGCAGGCCCGCTCTGTCGAACTGATCCCGGGCGACGTGCTGTCGTCGGCGTCGCTTTTCCCAACCTGGATGAGGCGCGTCTACGACGAAGCGTTCCTTGAAGTCGGATAGTGGCAATCAATTAATCCTCGTGCCAGACGGCCCGATAACTTGAATTTGCTAGGCCGGCGATGTTCCGGCAGCTTATCTGCTCGTCTCCAAGGATGATCCATTCCTCGTCCGGGCCTGCCAGCCAGCGAACGACGCCGCCGGCGCTCAGCCACTCCTCCTGAAGCAATGCGCCCGGGTCCAGGACGGGTTGCGAGGTCCAGCCGGTGATAAACCCGATATTGTTCGCCACGCTGTTCGGGTGTCGCTTCTGGACGTTGCCCGGGACGGGGACTGTCCCCGAGCCGTTTGTTCGGCTGACTTCCGTGTTCATGGAGGTTCCGCCTCCGCCGGTGTTTGCGCTGCTGAATCTGACCTCGGTAATTTTCCCGCTCTCACCCGCGGCGGCGTCCAGGGCATAGTTGTCCTGCGCGAGGTTTGGGGTCTTTGTGATGTGTCCCATGTATGTCGGCATTTTCGTTTCCTCCTATATTCCCATGCTTTTGAATAGCGCCTGGCGCCGAAGTTTTTCCTCGATTGTTTTAAAGAACGGAGTGCAGCGGGTCGCACATTTCGGCGTGTCACACACTGGGCCCATACAGATCCGGCAGAAGGCCCCCTGTTGCTGTCGATGCACGAGTTTGATTACGGCCTGGCAATGTCTACAGGCGACCGTGTCATATTCCTCCAGTTCGCCGCCGGCCCCTCTCTTGTCGTTTAGCAAGTATCCCATTTCAGCTCACAGCTTATTGAAGATTATAACAGCGACGACCGCCGCTTGTCCCTGGCTCGGGAGCGGCGCTATTCGGACATCGACCAGCTCGCACTCGACCGAGTCCACTATTTTGTTGATTTCGTTTTGCAGACCGGACAAGGACCCCTGGTAAGTCTTTGCGTCTCTCGTCATTGTACCTCTCCGCCTTCGGTTACGGCGCCCGGGTAGCAGTTCACCGAGATCGTCATTCGCTCAACCGTTATCGGCCCCGGGACCTCATGGATCATATTACTCGGGAAGATGAGGAGCCGTCCAGGAGTCGCCGCCCCGGAGATCCACTCGTCCCCGTCTCTGATGATCAGCTCGCCATCGCCCTTTATGTGGAACACAGCGACCCACAGATCGCGGTCCGTCGGCGCGAGCCCCGAAACGACTACGTCCTGATTGAGGTGCCCGTGATGGTGAGGGAGGATCACCTGGCCCGGTAACATGATATTGAGCCACGCCTGGAGCCGCCACTGGCCGCCCGGCAGTTTGCCACGGATAAAGCTGAGGACCGCCTCGAAGGCCGGATCTAGTCCCTTGCTCGGCAACATGAAGACCTGGCATTCCCCGAGGTCAGATTGCAGGACGTCAGACGGCTTCTTCCGCATTTCATAAATCGCGTCGCCCAGATCGGCCTCCCAGGCTTCGCGCGGCTTAAAGTGATGAAGCTGAACTAGATCAATTAGTCGCTGCTCTGACATCTCTCTTCCCTAAACTCGTGAGCTCTTTTTTTGTCCCGCAAAACTTGCAGGCCCGCACCCGTTTCCCGCTTCAGGTGTATTCGTACACCCCTAGCTCCTTGCAGGTCGAGCACATTCTGAATTTATAGTTTTTCCAATACTCATTATTGAAGCCGCGCCGCGCCGCCTTCCACTCCTTTGTCGCTTCGATCCCTATTGCGACCTCGGTCGGCCCCAGGATCACGGGACCCGGCTTTACCATGCGGCGATTTCCGAGCTCGTCTTCCACGATGATGAGATGCTTTATCATGTTTCCACCAGTTGACCGTTAGTGATCGTTGCCATTGCCGACTTTCCGAACTGATCTGTCACGGTGACCACTGCCCCGCCGGCCATTGAGATAATACAGGGATTGCAGCCGGCGACAATCATCCCGCCGGTTCTGAGATCCACGACGCAAGTATAAATCGACTGAATCGTTTGTTCACAGTTCTGCGAACAATCGACCTCCCCGAAATTTGGGCAGGTTCCAAAGCCGACGCATCCAGCCGGCTGAAACGCGCCGTCCTTCCCACAGCTCACATCCGCTCCGCAATCGGAATCGGTACAGATGCACGTCGAGGCGATGCCTTCGCCTCCCCCGGTGCATCCTCCCGCCGGGCTGTCGTCACAGAAGAAGGTCCTTCGCTGCGCGGTGCAGCAACAGAAACCGGAGAACGGAGGCCCGCAGCGTTTCTCAAATTGATAGGTAAGCCGGTAAGCGTTGCCCCCCACACTCGGATCTGTCGCCGGAGGACTCAGCACTGCCGAGAACGTGGTTTCGGAGACTTCGAGTTGCCCCTTTGTCGTCGTCCAGGTGTAGGGCGGCCCGCCTCCCGTCACGGTGAACTCGACCGCCTGTTGTCCGCCGCAGTCGATGACCGCCTCTAGCGGCGTGATCGTCAGATCCGAGTCTTCATCGTGATTCAGACATCTCTCGATACACTTCTCCACTGTGGCCGGCTTGTGTTGATCGAGGCACTCTTGAAGCAGCGCGAGGCTCGCGTTTTTTGTCTCAGCTTTGCAGAACTCCTGAGGTCCGCTCTGATCACATAGGAAGGAACTCTTCCCGCCGTTCGCCTGATAGTCCGCCTCACAGAGCTGTCGACACTCCTCCTCAGTCTCCGGGCATTCCGATCCGCTGAGGAACTGACAGACGCATTCCGTAAACGTATTGAGGTCCGGGCTCCCGATATTGCAGGCCTGGGAGACCGCGGTTGACCGATCGCAGTCCGGCTCCTTCTGCTTTCGCTCCGTGGGGAGGTTCGTGTTCGGGTCAACCCCCGGGATGTTCCCATCTTCATCAGCACAGTTGAAGTCGAGTAAGATCTGCTCCGTTTCAACGATCCCGATTTCTGTCCCGTCCTGGATGGTCGCCGTGACGAACGCGACGCTCGGGCCCGTCTGCCCCGTGGGCGCGATGTAGCCGACCCGAGCGAGGCTTCTCGCGTTGTATTGGATAATGACTCGGGTCCTGTTCGTGGGAAGGTTCGTCCCAAGTATGATCTTCTGATCTGCGAAGGAGCCGACCCTTTGCTGGCTGTTCGTGAAATGGTTCGTCCCGGTCAGTCCTTCTTCGGCCACGAAGACCCCGACAACGGAGGCGATGGGGTGCCGAGTGTTGACCGTGAAGAGGTTCTCGCTCGTTTGAAACTCGTCGATCAAAGTATTTCTCACGAAACTAAACTGCTCAGTCAGCGATCCAGGACCTTCGAGGCTCCACAGGATCGCGAGCAGTTGACCGTCTTCTCCATTATCACGGACCGCCGCGGTCACGAATCCGCTCTGACTTCCGGCCAGGCAGACGTTAAATTCGGACGGTTCTGCCGTGAGCGAGAGATTGACATTCCGGTTGTTATTGATGCAAAGCGTCACGCTGTCCCGGATACGGCCGACAGCGGCGTTTACGAAATTGATCGTACCCTCCGGCACCCCGGCGATGGATCGAATGGTATTCTTCGCGATGCCCGCGGCCACATAATCGACCACGACCAGGGTGTTCGAGAACGGCAGCTCGCGCCCCAGGACGATCGTGCTCCCCTGAAAGGTCCCCCCGTTCTCGAAGAAGTTTGTCAGCTTCCTGGTGTCCATCTTGAGATAGACCCCGATGACATCCCGGATCGGGAAGTCCGTCGGCACTTCGGTCAGACTGCTCGATCGCTTCGTTTCGCCGACCTGGGTCTCTTCGAGGGTCACTGTTCGCGTTGAAGCCGTTGTGAAGACGATCGGCGTGTCAACGTCGGCCGTGATGCTCCAGTCAACGATCGTCCCGTTCGGAACCGGAAGCCCCCGTTGTGTTGTCACGACCGCCCGCGCCGGCACCGGAGTCCGACCATCACCCCGGGTGCAAGGAGTGTCGACCCTGAGGTTGATTCTCACGTCCTGGGCAGCCTCCGGCGTCACGGATCTGACCAGAACTCTGTTTCCGAACTCGGGATAATCCGTTCGCTCGGTCATGTCCCGAACTTCGTCGTCGCCGAGCGACTCGGCCGGTGTGATCCCTGCGAAGTGGTAGAAATCCTTCTTGATGTGAAGATTCCCCTTTTTGTCGCAGCGGACATACCCGTTTGTCTTTCTCGCAAGGTTCGTGATGATTTCGAGCGGTAACTGGTTCGAGATCGTGAGCAGGTTCCCGGGAACCACGAAGTCGTCGATGTCGATCGTGATGGCGCTGCTATCCATGCCGGCCTCGTCGACCAGCTCGGCCAGGATCTCGGAAAAATTGATCTTACGAGTGAAGGTTCTGGTCAGTCGATTGACGAAGGGATCTGTCAGGCGAGCCAGTCCGCACCGGCCCCAAAGGGAAGGTATGGCAATGTCCTCTTCGCCCTCGATGACGTCCGGCTTCTCGACGAAAAATTTCCCCTGATTTTTGAGGATGACATATTCGACGCCGACAGTCGGAGTGAACGGAGAGCCGAGATTGTCAAGGCCAAGGATGGTTGTCGCGACGCTGGTCACCCGCCATCCCTGAATGAGAGCTGGGTTTGTGGCCGCGGTCAGGATCAGAACAATGTCGTCAACCTCGACCCCTTCCGCGACGAAATCTTCGCTTACATCGGTGATGTCCGCGGCCCCGACATCGCCCAGCCTCGGGGTAGGCGAGTCGCCGTTCGTGCCGACGTGCAGGCGCTCAGTTGTAGGGGTAAGACTGAAGTCGAATAAAGAGTAAAGAGAGAAGTCCGCCAGCCGGAGCGTGATCGTGTCGACCGCCTGGTTCCGCCTCCGCTCGATCCTGAAGTCGACGATGTTGTCGAGGATCGAGCTCCCATCGAGTAACACTTCGACAAATTGACGCGCCATTCACACCCCCGACCCTCAGACCTCCTGGCTCACGATCCAGAGCATCACCTCATAAGTAAAGCGTCGGTATTTTTCCGACGGCGGAAAGCCGAGCATGATGCCAGTCGCATAGAGCGGAGTATTTAGTACAGCGTTGAACCCTCGCGGCCGCCGGCTGAATCTAACCTTGAACACCTCACCGAGTCCATCGGTGAAGTGATATTCCGTGTCAGTCGCCTCGTATTTCGACTGAATCTCTCCACGAAGGACCTCGCTCAAATCCGATCCCGCGATCCTGATCTTTCGATCCTGTATGAATACGCCCTGGTCCTGATGCTTTCGGCCCTTATTTAGTCCCGGAGGACCTCCCAGCGTGATGACATGGCTCCCTCGCCCTTCCCACTCGAACCGCGGATCATACTCACCATTGATAGGGTCCGGGCCCCAGCGAGTGAGTCCGGTTGCGAGATCCGGGTCAGTGTTGTCCGTGTTGTAGAGGTTGAACGCGAACATTTACTCCTCGTTCGTCGTTAGCCTTTCAGTCTGGAGCTCTTCGTTCAGGTTGCGCTCAGTCTTTGTCGTGTGCCGAACCTTCGGTTGATCCCGGGCGACGTCTCTCATCAGCCCGAGGGTCATGTCGAGGTCCTGATTGACTCTTCGGATCGCTTCTCTCAGTGTTGCCATTATCCCGCCGCTCCCATCGTGTTAGCTGCCTGCCGCGCGAGCTGATTGATAGTTCTCAGCTTCTCCGCTGTTAAGTCAAGTTTATTGTTCAGCGAAACGTCGATGGCTTTCCCGGCGACCTCGATTGTCCCGATGAACTGCTGGGTCGGTTGTTTCAGTTTCTTCTGGTTTTCGAGAGCCTGCTTCGTGCTTTTTTCTACGTTCTCGGTCTCCTTAACGAGCTCCTTTTCCTTTTCGAGCGTCTCTTGAAAATTGTCCCTTAGGCGCTCGACGCCGGCGGCCCATTGATTCGCCTTCTCTTGAGCGTCCCCCATCGCTTTGAAGTTGTCGCCGATCGAGTTTTTCATGTCGCTCCAAGCCGTCTTCAGACCTTCGATTGATTCACGGATTCTCTGAGCGCGATCCGCCGCTCCTTCGACTCCTCTCGCTGCCTGGTTTAGCGCCTTCGTCTCCCTGAGAAACTGGATCGCGATGACGATCGGGATCAGGACAAGGCCGAGCGCCTTGACGGCCGCCACGATCCCATTGAACGCCTGAATAAACCCCGGCCCGAACTTCGCGATAAACTGCGCGATCTTCGTGAGGGCGCCGAGGACGATGTCGGGCATCCGGCGCCCGGCCTCTTCAATGAATTTCGTGATCTTTGGGAGGACCGCGCGGAACATGAGCAAGAACGCATCGCCGGCCGGCTTCAGCGCCGTGACGATCTTGTTCTTCAGGATGCCCATCTCGTCGCCGAAGGTTCGGGTCTCCTTCTCCACCTTCGCGATGGCGCCGCGATTGCGGTCCATCGCTTGCGTCGCCTCGTCGAGCTCGAAGGCTCCGCTCCGCATCGCGACGGCCAGGCGGCCGACCTCAGTCCCGAACGCCTCGGTCAGGATCTTTGTCGCTTCCCCTTCGCTTCCAGCCGCCTTGACCCGGTCGATATACTTTGCCAGCTCCTCCCGCGCGTTCTTCCCTTCTTTGGCGAAGTTAATGAACCCCTGGCGCAGTGCCGGGCTGACCCGGGTGAAGTTGATACCTTCTTTCGAGAGCCGGCCGATCAGCCTGGCCCCCTCATCGGCTCCGATGTTCGCGAGTTTAAGGACAGGACCGAACTCCCGGAGATCCCGGGTCAGTCGCTCGAAGCCGATCCCGGTCTCCTGGGTGATCTTGAAGAAGGTGTCAAGAAGGTCAGTTGAGTCGCGAGCATTGACGCCGAACTGCTTCATCGCCCGGCCGAACTGGAGGGAGTTCTGAGCTGCATCCCCTCCGGTCAACCGGCTGAAGTCGAGGATCTGCTTCGCGAGACCTTGGAGCTCTTTCCCCTCAGCACCGAACAGGGTGTTCAGGTTCGCGATAGCATCGGCCACAGTGCCCGCGGCCTCTGGAACGCCGCTGAATACAGCCCCGAAATCCGCCTTCAGTCTAGCGAGCTGGGCTCCTGTCGCCCCGGTTCCCGCCTGGATCTTCCGAGCCGCGCCCTCGAACGTGGTCGCCGCCGCTACGGCCGCCGCGCCGAGCCCGGTCAAGGCCACGGTTGCGATCTTGATCGCCTTTGTCGCTACGCCGGCGAACTTCTTGAAGGCTCCGCCGGCCCTCTGGAGCGCGCTCGTAACGGCCTGAGCGTTCGCGCTGATCTTGACTCTTACGTCGCCGACGGTTGCCATCTATTCGACCTTCTCACGCTGGCTTCTGAGATCCTTCCCTTTGAAGATAATGTTCAGCCACTCGATTGTTCTAAGCTGGCTCTGCCACGGGACCTTGATCCTGGTGCCACCAGGTTCTCCGGGATTCCTGCCCTTATGAGCCATGAAGTCCGTCGGTTTGAACGGCCGCCGGCCCTTCCTGATGAAGAGGTTCGCGACGAGTGCCGCGAGGATGCCGGAGCGGAGATCACGGCGCTCCTGTTCCGCATACCAGCGGTCGAGGAGCGCGTTGAACTGCTTCGGCGAGAGATGCCAGAACTCCTTCTCGGTTAAGCCGAGGTCAAAGCGGCCGATCGCCCAGATGTCTAGCCAGTACCCCCGGCCTTTTCTAAAGGGTCCGAGCCGTTACGCTCAGCGCCCCCCTCTGTTGTCTGCCCTTCGGCCTGGTCGTCGCCCGCCATTGCCTGCGCCAGCCTGTCACAGACGTATTTCATGTTGCCCATGTGAACCATCGCGCCGACCTGCTT
>JABAOH010031490.1_pt1 | contig 49601 bp, 46 predicted proteins | sample 7062181 | NCBI WGS metagenome assembly JABAOH01 (sample SAMN14538630, study PRJNA623070) | marine sediment metagenome | biome: marine biome [ENVO:00000428]; feature: marine pelagic biome [ENVO:01000023]; material: deep marine sediment [ENVO:00002113]; isolation source: pool of 5 deep marine... | reverse complement strand
CTTCCGTTTGCTCATGAATGTCCGCCAACCCGATCTTCAGGGTTCCCCTGGTCTGGTTATGTTGTGTAGTATTATATTATAAATCTCTATGTTTTGGCACGGCCCAAGGCCAGGCGTATTCACATGTCGTCATGAAATCAGTTAATTGTGTCTAACCTCAACCTGTTTGGGTCGGAATTTATGATAACGCTTCTGGTTACTCGCCCATTCACATCGAAAGCACCGCTTATCTTAGCCATTACGAACTGAATCAGACGTGGAGGTCTCGTGAGACGGATAATCAAGCAAATCTTGCTCGGACCAGTATTCGTAATTTTGATTTTTGCAGAAGGGTGCCAACAAAACCATCTCACCCGGACGTCTATCAATGTCTCGTCGATTCCGGACCAGACCTATGAGGTCACGGTCCACACACGGTTCATGTCACGGGATTATGCGGTCCTCTTTGATATCCCTGATGACGGTGTGGAGGTTTTCATGAGGCACACTTCTTCCACGCAGAGAATTGGCGTCCGGCACACCGCTTCGACCGAGAAAATTGGCAGGGATTCTCCCCGCAGGTATATCGATGAATTCCAAGACCGGATCAAATATTATCGAACTGTCAGCATCGCTGATAAGGACGGCACGGTGAGGGGGTACCTCATGGTTTCGAGTGCCCTGAATTATTGGATCAGTCCTGCTGGAGAGAGGATTATGGTGGGCATCGAGAGGGACAGTAGCTACAACTATCGCCTTCCATGATATCGTGTTCCAAATTTGCAGGGAGGTGGGAGAGGATAGACGTGAACCCTCAATGTCAGCTGGGACATGATCTGGTCTAACGACGGAAGGCGACGGCGAGTCGACAGGATCACTTTTTGGTTTGGACGAATATCCCGTCCCAATCTTTTGGAGGGGGGGTCTTGAGATACATCTCCGCACGTCCGCGAAGAGTTAGGGATGGCCTGTCATTCTGTCCGGTTTTTGCCGCCTCTTCAAACCCTTTCATCGCCTCTTCGAATCGGCGTTCAAGGTAGTCATCTAGCGCTTTCTCATACCGATCCCGCATGTGGAGCATCCCTTTAGCAACCTTTCCGCTTTCGCCGAGGAGTTCGTAAACAAATTCACCCTTTGCGCGTCCCTTGACCGCGGTCCGATCAATGCGACGCCACTCGAAGCCTTCTCCGGCGATGGTTCGCGTGTTCTCACTCACGAGGATCCACGTTCCGTAGGCCTTGTTTAGCGATTCGAGCCGGGCCGCGAGGTTCACGCCGTCGCCGATGACCGTATAGGAAAACCGCTCGGGTGTTCCGATATTACCGACAACGACATCATCGGTATGGAGGCCAATACGTGTGCGAAACGCCGGTTTTCCGGCCGCCTCCCATTCGGCGCGCTTGTTTTCGAGAGCCTCCTGGACCCTTAATGCACAAGCGCAGGCATTGGCCACGTGATGAGGGTCATCATGGGGGGCATTGAAGAAGGCGAGGATTCCATCTCCGATGTACTTATCGATTACTCCGTGAGATTGAGCGACCACTCCGGTGACCACATGAAGATATTCACCGAGGACGTCCACAAGCGACTGGGGCGTCATCCCCTCGCTCAGCGTTGTGAAACCTTCTACGTCCGAAAAGAAGAGTGTGAGGTTTTTCACTTGTCCTCCGAGACGCGCTTCTTCTCCTGCGCCCAAAAGGTCTCGGACCAGGCCGGTGGGTACGTATCGACCAAATGACCGGAGGCTCGCTTTCATTCGGTCAACCGAATCGCCAACAACGGCGATTTCATCGATCATCGACGCTGGCATGGGCTGCTGAGACAGTTCGAACTCACCAATGCGTTCAAGGTCTTTGGAAATCACTCTCAGGGGAGTAGAAACCCGTCTCGAGATCTTTCCTGCTAAGACGATTGCAACAACGAACAGGGCGCCGACGCCGGACAGCGCAATTGCTAGATACTGGTTGGCAAAACCGATGATCTCTTTTTCAGGTATGACAAGGGCATTGATCCAACCGACATCGCTTCGAAGCCGCTGGGCCTCGAGGGCAACAACATATGTGGTGTTGTCGTGCTCGATCGAGAAAGAACGCATCTCTCCCACCTCCATGCTCTCTAGTTCATGGGGCAGGCGAGCGATAGCTCCTTCTACCAAGGGTGCGAGGCGTGCCCGTTCTCGGGATGAGGGACCCGCCATTATTTCGCCCGTCAGATAATTCAGGATGAGTACGCGGCCGGTTTTTGCAATGTACAGGTCATTCAAGTAGTCTTCCATGAAGGTAAGGCCGAAGCCCACTCCAAAGACACCGGCCATATCATCCTCGGGACGAAGGGATACCGCGCAGGCCCAGCCGTAGGTTGAATCGAGCGGACGGACGTAGCGTTTGACCCAGGTCGGCTGTGTATTCTCCGCACCGACTATATACCAAGGGGATTCGCGATAATCGTAATCTTTGGCGGCTAAGGCCTCTATGGACTCACTTGTCCCGTCTTCATAGAGAATCTGTCTCGCAAGTTCAAACCTCCCGTTGATTCGGCGCATACGATGGAGGACGATCTTCCCGTCTCTGCTCCGGACTGCACCACCTCCGAGACCATCGGTTCTGACAAAGGCAAGCCACTCGTATCGTGTGTCATATCGAATTCGTTCTGATAGATGTTTCGTGAGTCGCTCTGGGTCATCGACTGAGATGAGGCTCCGTTCTGCTAATCTCAGATGTTCCAGAAGGAGATCTTCAGCGCCCTGAAAGCGGTCGAGGAGCTTATCTCCGATCCGTTGTGAGACCTCTTTCTGAATCATCTTGGATGTGGTGTCGAGTGATCGACTCCGAACGGCCATGATGATCCCGATGATGCCCCCGACCGTAAGGACGAGGAGACCGATGAGGAGTGTGGAAAGGGTTATTCGGAGAGAATACCGGCGCCGCTTGTCCGAAGTGCGATTCACAGTCCGTCCTCCAATTTCAATTCTGTTTAATCGACAAATTTTACATTTGACGTCCGGATCCGCTCACTGAAAACGCGACAAATATTGATAGGGATCCGAGGATAAGCTCTCATCGTTTCCTCGAATTCGCGTTTTCCGAGTACCAAGAATTTCGCATCTGTATTGGCCTTGACGGTATTAGCCCTGGGTTTGTCCTCAAAAAGGGCCATCTCACCAAAGCAGTCGCCCTCTGCGATCGTGTTGATGAGCGTCTCATGGGGGGTGCCATGGTTCTGAATTATGGAGACTTCGCCAGAAATGATCACGAACATAGTGTCTCCAGGCTCACCTTCCCTGACAACGATCTCGTCTTTAGGGGACTCCCTTTCCCCGGTCACCGAACTGATGGCGATCAACTCTCTGACCTGAAGGTCAGAAAAGATATCGGCTTTCATTAGGTGGGGCACCTTGTCCATAGTTGAAGAAATAAGCTTTCCCGGTTTACGGTGTTCAGCCCGTGTGGTCCTGTCTATGGCCTGGGTCGCCGTTTCCTTGACTGTCCGATCCGGATGGGCCTCAAATGATTGGAGCTTCTCTGGGAGGCCCTTCATTTCATGGTCCCCGATGGCATAGAGGGCGCATGTCTGGGTCGTAGGATCGTCACTGTCCAGGAACCCTGCGAGGACAGCCAGGGGATCAGATGGCTTTTCTCCGTTAATGGCAAATTCATTCTGAGCGACTTTCAGTTTTTCCTCGGGTGAAATGTCGTCCAACAGGGGAATCAAAACTTTCGAGAGAGAGGAATGGAGAGTATCTTCCAGGGCCTCGAGGGCATTCGCTTTTTCTCTAGCAGCACCTCTCAGACCCCGGTAGATTGTGCGTATCGTCGTGGCCTCGCCCTCGAGCTCCAGAATCCGAAAAACCGTAAACACCGCATCGTCGTTTTTGTCTTCCAAATGCCGAATCAACAGTCCGAGGGCAGGCGTTTCTTCGAGAGCCCTTAGATCTCTCATATCGCGGATATTCTCATAGGCCGAGCGGATTTCTCGAGTGAGGAACTCGGAGAGCTCCACGTCCTTCACCTCAAGGCTCTCCAAAAGATTCAAGATGCCCTCCTTGAGGGCTTTTTGCGGGGATGTGAGGGCGTTCAGGAGCGACGGAACGGCCTCTTTTCCGATCTCGCTGATCCTTCCATGCGCCGCAGCTCTCACATCCGGCGATTCATCGCCGAGCATGCCGATGGCCCGGTCTAGGGCCTCCTCGGCATCGAGGTCCAGAGCCGAAACCGCGGCACCTCTGATTTCGGGTCGTGGGCTTTCGAGCCAGGGCAGGATTCGAGCGTTTCTTTCGGGTACACCAAGTCTGCCTAAGGCCTCAAGGGCACTTGCCTGAATTCCAGGGTCATTCTGCTTCTCAAGGATTCCATCGAGATGGCTCGCGAGTCTTACCTCTCGTGTTCTGCCAACGGTCGTGACAGCCTGAAGAAGATCCTCAGGATTGTCACTTTCCAGCCACTTCGATAAGAGGGAATACCCCTCTCCGGCCGCCTCGGTCTGATAGAGCCCGACAATAGCTTCCGCCTGGACGGCCTTCTGGTCAGATTTGGAAGCCTTTCTGATAAACTCAATGTTATCGTCTGGAGCGAGTCTCCCAACCGCGCCGACTAGATGTACCAGAAGCCATGACGGGGCTGATTCGGTCATCTCAACGAGTTTAGGGATCAGTGGGCGGGCCTCCTCGGGCCGCAGAAGATTGAAAAGATCGACTTGGACTTGCAAGTCTTTCTCCGTGATAACCGAGAGGATCGCCTCACCGAGTTTGGGATAGCGAGCCTCGGACAGGATGCGGGCGCAGAGAGTCGCGGCCTCTCCCCTTTCCTCGCTTAGCCCACGCAACAGTCGATCAAGGGTCTTCTTGTCCTGAACCAGGACAGAAAGATCCACATCCTCCAGCTCCTTGAGGTCCACCTGTTTGTCCAGGAGGCTTTCGAGGAGAAAGTGCGAATAGCTCTTTTTCAGACGAAAAGTCAAAAGAATCCACGGGGCGACGAAGAAGAGGCCGAAGATGGAGAAGTAACTTGTATGGATAAAGGCCTTGAGTCCCAGCAGTNNTTGACCATGATGTTGTTTGCAGGATTGTGCAGGGTCGTGGTAAGAACACCGATGCTTATCCTTCCGTACACGCCGACAACAATATCGAAACGAAAGAGTAGCAGCGCGAAGACAAGAAAATAATTGCCCGGACGAAAGAGAAGGGCATTGGGGATGCCCACACGGGTGTGGACCTTCCCGACGAACATGAGAACGACAAAGGTGATAACATTCAGTACGCCTCTGAAACTCCCGTAGAATTGGGCCAGCGCCTCTTCCGAGGGAAATGTATTGGCGAGAATGACGCTGAACTGGTAGTCAAACATGGGGCCAACGATATTCGGTAGGAACCTGATGGCAGCGAGAAGCATGAAAAGCAAGGATCCCTTCGCCAGTGCACTCATCTCCTTGACCCCGGCAATGGGTGAGGACCAGCCCTTTTTTTCAGTGGCTTTAGTTTTGGGAGTGGCGATTGGGGGAGGGAAGAGTCGTCCGACCTTCTGGCTGACCATGGCCGCCACAAAGAGTAGGCCAGCAGAAACAAGGAGGAGATTGTCGATGTTTGTCGTCCGGGTCAAGAGATCTGTGGAGAAACTTCCAAGGACACGTCCCAGAATCCCCCCTGCCGTAATCAGGGGAAAGATCCTTTTGGCCTGGCGCGTGTCGAAAAGATCGTTACAGATGTTCCAGAAGATGATGAGGATGACACCATCGATTTGCAGCCTCAAGAGGTACATGAGTGGGTAGAGGAGGGAGAAGTCGAGAAAGATCAGGAACCGGCAGAGGACCTCGATGGTGGCAAAGATCACGAGGATCCGAGTGAGGAGTGCCATGGGGGAGTACTTTGTGACCAAGGCCCGAACAAGGTCCATCGCAAAGAAGACGAATACGGCATCGATGACAAACATCTCTGGGAGGTACTCGACACCGAATCGCTTGATGAAGGCGGTGTCGGCAAAGTTGGCAAAAAGAATCTGGCTGGACAGGATGAGAAACATCAATCCGCTGGTCCAGCCGAAAGCCTTGTATTCCTCGGATCGGACAGTGAGTATTTTGCCAACAATGTTAGATAGAACTGACATCAGGGCACCTCGGATTCACGGGTTGATCGTTGTCCTACATCTGACGACGGTATGGTGGTTGGAATTCACCACAGTCGGTGACAATATCGATCCGGGCACAATCCCCCCCGCATTCATTCAGGGTGGTTCCAGGATTGATATTCTCCTCAGAACCTTTGCAGGTATAGCTTGTGCCCTGTAAGCGTTGCACACCCCAAATTCGAAGATCCACCTGCTCCCCGATAGGCACTTCGATACAGTAATTTCCCGCCCCATCTGCTTTGGTCTCGCCAAGCGGCTGGTCGGTGCCATGACGCCAAGCGGTAATTGCAGCGAAAGGATAGGGGACCGGGTTAGAGTCGGCCGGCGTTTGATACCAAACCGTTCCCTGGATGCATATGGGTTCAAAATCCTCGGGAGGTCTCTTGACTTGCGCAGGAGCACATCCAAAAATGACCGTAGAGAGGACTAAGAGATAGACTCCAAGGACGACCGGACCGTTATTCCTCATCGTTGCACCTCGTTTTCTTTTGGGGCAGGGACAAAAATTCATTTTTTTATATAAGGAAATGCTTCACTAAAAGCAAGAAGCAATCTCAATTTTGTGAACTTTATCAGCGTGTCCTTAGACTCCAAAGCACGATTCTATGCAAATTCTGCTTGACTTCCATTGATCCATTCTTTAGCATCCGAATTTTCGAGCCATTTTTGCAGCAAAGGAGCGATTTGAAGCCGGGCTTTACCGGTGTGTTGTGTAGAGGCTTGAGTCATGTCGTCTATCAAGCGGGTTTCAGTGATCGGTGCGGGAGCCATGGGGGCCTTCTACGCGAGTCGATTTTACGACATGGATAGCAAATGTCGGAATCAATCAGGTCTCAGCCATACTGGGTGTGCCCTATGGGGTCTTTCAAAGATCGCCGGAGGCCCGAGAGCTCATGGAATCGGCCATGCGGGAAGCCATGAATATCGCCAAGGCGGTCAAGGTAGACCTAATCGAAGAAGATATACGAAACTGGTATTCCTTTCTGATGCAACTGTCCCCAGAGGGGAAGACCTCCATGGTTCAGGATGTTGAGGCGAAAAGAAAGACTGAAGTAGAGATGTTTGCGGGCAAAGTAATTGAACTCGGGGAAAGGTATGGAATCCAAACACCGGTGAATGAAACCCTTTTCAGAACCATAAAGGAGATAGAGCAACAGTATTTGGATTGAAGCGAGAGGCCGGCAGAGACCTTTACCTGGCCATGAGGCGTTTCAGGCGTCAGTTGCCCCCTATAAGGGTGGATTTGCAAATGGGGAGTTTGAACCGGAGTGAAGCCTTTTGAATAGAGGCGAAATGTGGCCTCCTATCGTAGGATCTCTGTAATTCGAGTGTCATTCAAAAATGGCTTATTCTCTCATCTTATCGTCTTCTTACGTTCCATTATTTTTTCCAGTGTATCTTTGTAAATGTGGATTTTGGGAGAATTCAGTTCCATAGCCCTCAGGGCAAGGGCTTCTGCTTTGTCGAGTTTTTCGCCCTTCACGTAATAGAGCCAGGCGAGATTGTTATAGGCGTCAGCGTTGGTCGGCTCTTTTCGTATTGACTTTTTGTAGTATTTTTCAGCCTTATCCAATTCCTCTTTCTGAAAGTGGACATTGCCGAGATAGAGGTATGCACGGGGGAGCTTCTTGGCGGCCAGCCTATATTCTCTGATGGCATTTTCAAACTCCCCTTTCTTCTCGTAGGCCACCCCGAGATTCAAGTGCTCTTCGGGGTTGAGAGGGTCTTCCAGTATGATGATCCGGGGAAGGGAGCACCCGTAAATCACGAGGAACAGACAGAGCGGAGCCAGAAAGGTAAAGAGTCTTCCAGATTCCCAGATCGGGGTATTTGCCATCATTCTGGGGTCACGGATAGGGTCCAAAAATTTGTCCTTTTCCAAGATCTTAGAAAACTTTTATTGGGTATATACTTGCGCTGGGTTTTCCCAGAATTTGCGATGATGCCGTCTGAATTGTAACCGATAACGACCATGAAATGGTTCTTCTGATAAATCCAGAAACCATCATCGACCAAGACGATCAAAGGGTAACCTGAATCAATCTTGGTTCTAATATCCTCCAGACTACCCCGGTATTGACGGGCTGCCAGATTCTCTCTCTCCGCAAAAAAAATCATATCCGCATTGAGCGTTCCCCGCGCCGACTCGCTGAATATCTCCGTTGCAATCGCTTCAGGTGAAGTATTAACATCCCAATAGTTCAGAACTCCTGCGAGGGATGCGGGCCCACATTGGTATCTCTCCTGCGGATAAAACGGAACGTTTTCAATGGATTGAAGTGGCTGGGATGGCTCGACTCTCAGGGGTCCCGCACATGAAAAGAGAATCGGAAGTATCAGAGGTAGGAGATACGCATATCGCACGGTCAAGGTCTCGGGGTAGGAAGATGTTTTATCAAAACCTCCAGTAGAGGTGCAAAACGGACCGGACGAAAACGGCTGGTAAGGCCGGATCCCAATCCACCACGGGGACCAATTTCCCTGAAACATAAAAAGGACAAGCCTTGAGACAGAGAAATTGTCACCACTATATGACAACGCGTCAGGGGTATGCGACGTCAAAGGCGCTGGCGACTGTTTTTCGGCTTAGAGCGAGCATTCTCACTCGGCCGTGGACGTCGATACGGGTTGACCTCTATTTTGTGACGGCAATCCTTCGCCCTGTTAGCCAGAAGTAAAGAACGATAATCAGAGCGATAACCAGCAAGATGATTATCAGAGCCCCCGAATCTCCCCCAGCCCTCAATTCATCAAGCTGCTGGGCAAGCTGATGGATTTGTTGGTCGGTTAATTGGCCGAGCCGTTTCTGGATTTCATCCTGGGAGAAGCCTAACTGTTCGAGTCTTTCCCGGACCATTTTCATCTCGAGCGTTTTCTGAATCTTCTCGAGGTCCGAGGACCTGTCGGACTGCGACAGGGCGACTACCTCGGAGGGCGAAAACCCGGCATACACTCTCGGTACAGCGCCTATCACAAACATCGCGACCACGAGATAGCAAGACACATATTTCATCAATGGTTTTTTCATCTCACCAGACTCCTTTCTATGGTGATAGGGAAAACATCACCTGATAACAAGTTGTCGTGAAGAATACTCGAAAGGAGGTTCACTGTCAAACAAAAACCAGCGACCTGAAAGCTCTGGCCTGGCGATACTTTGCCGGTTTTCTTCGTGGTGGACCCGCTTTCCAAGAGCGTCAAATCAGGGGCATGATAGTCAAAGAGAGCCCTTGCTGGGAGAAAATATAACACAAAGACAGAAATCGATTCTCGAGGGTCCTGATTAGAGCTGACAGATGGACGCTATGTCCGGCTCACATATTCATGAGAAGACCTGGTGGATCGCTCGAATGGCTATACCGATATCTTCAGCGGTCACATCGAGATGGGTGACGGCACGGACACGAGTCGGTGATACCGGTAGCATGAGAACGCCATGTTCTCTCAGCCGGTCAGTCACTGATGAGGCATTCATGCCGGTCCCGGCGACATCGAAGATGACGATATTGGTTTCGACCTCCTCCGGATTGATGGCGACCCCTTTGATGGCAGGGAGGGCTCCTCCGAGTTCTTTTGCGTTGTCGTGGTCTTCCTTTAGTCTGGAGATATTGTTGTCGATAGCATAGATGCCCGCTGCCGCAAGAATACCCACCTGGCGCATGCCACCGCCAAACATCTTCCGGTAACGATGGACCTTGTCGATCAGTTCGGCCGAACCAACAACAAGGGAACCTACCGGGCAGCCAAGCCCTTTTGACAGGCAGAAAGAGACTGAGTCAAAATAACGGGCGTACTCTTTCGGATCAATGCCGGTGGCGACCGAGGCATTGAAGAGTCGGGCGCCGTCAAGATGCATCTGAAGGCCTACCTCTTCTGCTAATTCGTGGATTCTTATGATCTCTTCGAGGGGGTATACTGAACCGCCACCTCGGTTATGGGTGTTCTCAAGGCTGATCAGCCGGGTCGGCGCGAAGTGATGGTCATCGGGTCTGATAGCCTCCCTGATCTGGTCAACCGTGAGAATACCGCGGGTTCCCTTGATAGTGTGAATGGTGAGGCCTGAGAGGGCGGCGCTGGCACCTGATTCATAATTGAAGGTATGGGAGTTCTTATCCGCAATGATTTCGTCCCCAGAATAGGTTTGAGCCTTGATCGCCACTTGATTGGCCATGGTCCCGGAACAGACAAAAATGGCCGCCTCTTTTCCCAGGATTTCTGCGGCTTTCTCCTGAAGCGCATTGACCGTGGGATCTTCGCCAAACACGTCGTCTCCAACCTCGGCCTCAGCCATGGCTCTCCTCATTTCGGGGTTGGGTTTGGTAACGGTATCGCTTCTTAAATCGATCGGTTTCTGCATGGTTCAATCTCCAGTCCGTTTCTTATGAGTTTACGACTCAATTGCCGATGACCTCAAATGTCTCGACCCTTCGTGCGCATGAAGCTTCGAGAATCCTGCCGGGTAATCTCAGACGAAGACGTCTTCTTCCCACAGAGCCGCTGAGAACACGGAGTCCCGCCGCCAGCCAGAGCAGATGCCAATAATGTACTGAATGGGACGGCGTGCTTGCCCATGGCGGTCTCTCGACAGGAAAAAGGAGAACTCCCTGTAACCTCCGTGTGTCTCCAGTACAGAAAAAGCGTAATCTTGAATTAGAGCACCAGAGGGATGTCCTGTCAAGCGCCATTCCGATAGATCATTTGATGATCAGTAAGCGAGGAGTTTCCTGAGTTTTCACCACAAAGTGGGAAAGGAAGCTCTCAGGACAATGGTAAAAGGCAAAAGGTGAAAGGAAAAAGGTAAAAGAACCCCAAGTTCAAAGGAAACCTTTATCCTTTAACCCTGATCCTTTAGCCTTCTCTGGCACATGTTGCTCGGGAAAATGAGGTCCACAAAACTGAGGAAACTGGTCTCATTGAGCTACTTGACGGAGCGCATCGAATCTGCCATGATTCACGTGGTGAAGATACCAAACGAATCTCTGGGCTTTTGAGCCTGGGACCAGGTGAGGCAATCGGCTGCGACCCAATATGGCAGCTTTCGTTGTGGGGAGGGAGAAAGATGAAAAAATCGTCATGCTGGCCGCTTTTGCTGATTTTTCTGTTTCTCACCGGGTGTGGTGGGAAGACGTTTCTTGTCAATCTAACATACGTGCCTCAGGCCCCTCCGAGTTTGAAGGTCGGGCCAACATCCGTGGCTATCGCACCTTTTGTGGACGAGAGAAATGAGAAAAACGATGTCGGGGTTCGGCGAAGATTGGATGGAAGCGTGGATCGGTACACCACTGCCCCCTCGAGTGTCGCTGAGGTCGTTAAGAAGGCCGTTGGGCGGTTTTTGCGACGCAACGGGTTCAACGTTGTGGACATCCCAGGTTGGGACCTTAAGCCTGAGAGTCTCGCAAAAATAGACACAGACCTTGTGGTTGGCGGTCGAATCAATCGACTTTGGAGCCGAGCCGATTCTGTGGCAGGACGGACCATCATTACAACAGATCTCGAGATTATTATCTTCCTGGGAAAGCCCAAAGAAGGCCGAGTGCTTCAGCAGGGGGTAGAGATTGGCCGGGAGATCAGCCAGATTGTTTTTTCCTCAGACAAGATCCAGGAGACACTCAACGAAAGCTTATCAGAGATCATCGAGTCTGCTTTTGCAAAACTCCTATCATCGTAAGAACTCCGCAGGCGGGTCATCTCCTGGGATGCAACTGAAACATTTTGGAAAAAATTGTATTGACTTTTACAGAAATACCTGCTTTATACTATATTTATCGGGACAAAAGCTTGGAGGGCAAGCTCATCAATGGTTTCCAGACAGCCGCTGGGGGGGAGGTTTGTAGTCTTGGATGCCAGAGCTTCGACAAGCTTTGAGACTCCCGGAATGAAAAAAATCTAAGTTATGGAGGTAAATGTTAATGACGAAGGCTGATTTGATTAGTTCAATTGCCAGAGATGCTAAGGTTACAAAGACAGCAGCCGAGAAGGCATTGAATGCCTGCACGTCGGCGGTGACATCAGCTTTGAGAAAAGGAGATAAGATCACCCTCACCGGTTTCGGGACCTTTTCGGTTGCCAGAAGGAAAGCCAGAAAGGGTCGGAATCCCAGAACTGGCAGGGAGATTAGCATCCCGGCCTCAAAGGTAGCGAAATTCAAACCAGGGAACAAGCTAAGGGCTGCTGTGAAGTAGAGGAAAGGAATAGAGGGGGGCACTTCCCCCTCTATTCCTCTGACGGTTCTTAACAGCTTCCCTCTGAATCTGGCTGGTGCGTAGCAGCCTGGTGAGGCTTCGGCTCACAGCGAGAGGATGGAGTGCTCTCTCAGATAGACCGTCCCTGTGTGGGGTGATCTGAGGAGAATCATAGCGTAGGGTAGTCGACTGAGGGTGGAGAGTAGGCTATGCGGTCCAAGACGGCTCTTATGATTGCGTTAGCTGTATTGGTGATAAGCGGCTGTGTCAGTGTTTCCTGGGCTGGGCAACCTCGAGTTGGACCTGTTGAAGACATAGTCGACCTTGTTGTATTGCGCCCCCTGGGATGCGTCGCCATTGTGGCCGGGACTGGCGTATTCCTCTTAACTCTCCCGTTTACCTATCCGACACGGAATGTGGAAAAGGCGGCTGACCGGTTCGTGAAGGCCCCCTTCAGATACACCTTTCTAAGGCCTTTTCCAGACAGAGATCTTTAGACACACCCACCTTTTGCCTTGGAATTTCTCTGACTATCTTGCCTTATTTATCCCCCTGATCCGGAGGTTCGATCTCAATCGGCTCGTCAATTGTCGGTTGTTCTTGGTCACTGGAGATTCGCTCTTTTGGGTTCTTGAACCACGGCTTCATTTTTGTTAGTTTTAATCGATTTTATTTGGAGAAGTCGCACGTGAAGCAGATCGTTCTCGGCACGGCCGGCCATATCGACCACGGGAAAACAGCCCTGATCAAGGCGTTGACCGGAGTCGATACAGATCGCCTGAAAGAGGAGAAAGAACGGGGCATCACCATTGAACTCGGATTCGCCTCACTCACCCTTCCCGGTGGTCTCGTTGTTGCGATTGTCGACGTCCCTGGACACGAAAAATTCGTAAAACACATGGTTGCTGGTGCATGGGGTATCGACATGGTGGCCCTTATCGTAGCAGCTGATGAGGGTATCATGCCGCAGACACGTGAGCATCTCGATATCTGCAGCCTGCTCAACGTGAGGAAGGGGCTAATCGTTATCACCAAAATCGATCTCGCCGATGAGGAACTGATTCAACTGGTTGAAGAGGAGATGGGCGAATTCATCAGGGGCACATTTATGGAAGGGGCGCCGATTATCAGGGTGTCCTCTCTTACTGGTGAGGGTATTCCTGACCTTATAGAGGCACTGGAAAAGCTGGCTAAAGAGACGGAAGAGCGTTCGGCGGAGGGCCTTTTTCGTCTCCCTATCGACCGTGTTTTTGTTATGAAGGGGTTCGGCAGCGTCGTAACAGGGACCATGGTTTCGGGGTTAGTCCGTGTCGGCAGCACGGTCCAGATTCTCCCCGGGGGACATGAGGCTAAAGTGAGAGGGATCCAGGTCCACAACAGGGCGGTTAAAGAAGCCAGGGCCGGTCAGAGGACTGCCCTGAATCTTCAAGGAATAGAAAAAACAATGATCAGACGGGGCGAGGTGGTCTGCCATCCTGACACCCTTGAAACGACCTATGTCTTAGACGGGGAACTGGAACATTTGAAGTCCTCGCCCCGGCCTCTGAGGAACCGGGTGCAACAGCGTTTTCACATTGGAACGAGTTTGGTTCCGGCCCGCATCATTCTGCTAGATCGAGAGGAACTAAAGCCTGGGGAGAAGTGCATGGCCCAGTTTCGCCTCCATGCCCCCGTGGTTGCTCTTCCTCAGGATCGGTTTGTGATTCGCGGATCGTCTGTCGTGCAAACACTGGCAGGAGGAGTTGTCCTTGACAACCACCCTTCCAGGCACAAGCGATTCAACCCGAAGGTCGTTGGAGAGTTGACCCTCTTGAGAGATGGAGGGGCCGAAGAAATAGTAGCCCATCACATTCGCGGGAGCAGCTATGGTGGGCTGTCGCTCATGAACCTTTGGGGAAGAGTCGGTGACGTCTCTTCTGACCATATAAAGGAGATCCTAGAAAAATTGATCAAACAGAAAGAGATAATCGCTGTTGGTGCTGACGGCGCACATTACATCCATAGTAGCGCTTACGATTCTCTTAAAGAGGAGGCTGTTCGATGCCTCAAGGAGTTCCACGAAAGATCGCCAATGGCGCTTGGCCTCTCGAAGGAGGAATTGAAGACAAAACTCCCCAAGGAGATGGAGCCCAGGCTTTTTCAGCTGCTTCTCAAAGAAATGATCCAGACGAATCGGGTAATCCTGGACAAAGAAAAGCTCCGCCTTTCAGGCCATCAGATCTCTGCGCGAGAGGAAGTCTTAGAGAGGGTGGAGCGGACAGTTAAGGCCGGTCAACTGAGCCCGCCATCGGAGAAAGAGATGGCCCACCAGCTTTCCATGGACGAGAAGGATCTGAGAAATCACCTTCAACTCCTCGTAAATCGGGGGACCCTGATCCGCCTCAAGGGTGGTCTATATTTTCACTCTGAGGCGCTTCTCAAGTTGAAGGAGGCCCTGGTGAGTTTTATCCGGTCAAATGGGGAGATTAACACGTCTCAATTCAAAGACCTGACTATGGTTTCCAGAAAATTTGCCATCCCCCTTCTGGAATATTTCGATGGTGCCAAAGTAACCATACGTGTTGGGGAAAAGCGGATTCTCAGAGGTGAACCTGGCTAGAAAACGATGAATTTCAGGGTTTTGATCCGGACGGAGTACCTGAGTCATGGTATAAAGATTGCAGCCGAGGGCATGAGGGATCAGGCTGACGGGACGAGGCAAAAGGCAAACCGCATAGCGTAACCCCTGCACCCTCCGGCTTGGAGGATGTTCTTGAGCTTTCGCTTCACTGATGGCATAGAGATAAGACGTCAGATCAATCATTACAAGCGCCGTAATGTGTTTGTGTGTCTGCAGGATAGCCACGAGGCTTTTGATCACCGAGTTTCTGTCTACCACGTCCTAAAGGAAAAGCGCTGTTACCCCCACGGATGTGTTAGCTTTACCTGGAAATGTGTTCGATTCAACAAAGGCCTTTCCTGCACGAGGGGCTACCATCGTGTTGGGAAAAAGTGCTTCGGGTGCAAATCCTTTGTCGATGAGAAGATCAACCATCGCCCGAAGCTGCTCCTTTCAGCTGAGGATTTTTGCACTTTCCAAAATGAGTTGAGTGATTTCGAGAACTGGTTAGAAGAATACCGAGGGAGGGAGGTGAATTTTTCGGGGACCGTATTCTCTGTTAAGCCGAACCTAACCGTAGATCCGTCTCGAAACTGGCGGTTGTTATTTCATGGATTCCTCGTGGTTTTCAAGAAAGGCTTCGTAAATCTAGTGCATCTAAGTGACTTTTGCTATCTCAAAGTGAGCGGCCGGGTTCAGGAAAAGTATCGGTTTAGACCAGGCGATCGCGTGGACTTTTTCGCTCGTTTTTCGGAACAAAGGGGGAGGATCATACTGGCAAGGGCAAATCGAGTAGAATTCGAGGAGAGAGCGGAAGGCTTCTGGTGGAATGAAAGTCGAGCCAGGGTCTCGCTCCGGACGGGGCGCATGGTCGAGGGGCAGCCGGAGAAGTGCATCAATTGCGGAAAAGGCTGCCTGGTTGACGTCAAACCGAACAGCGGGACCGGTACGAGGATTAACCGCCGGCTCATTTGTCTGGAAGGAGTTCGGGATCCTAGGCTTTGTCCACTCGTCCGAGTGAAGAGGGAGGATCGAGGGGAATGTGGGGTGTGGAAAGAGGTATCCTCGAGTCGGGAAAACTTGACAACCCTCTCGAATGTCGCTATAAGCCATGTGATTTGACGTGTTGATGTCGCAACCAGATGGGTGGAGAAGATATGGACGTTGCCCTTCTTCTTAATTCGACTTTCATGCCCCTTCGCATTGTCTCCTGGAAAAGGGCCATGATTCTCATGGCGCTCAGAAAGGTAGAGGTCATCGAGGTGTACGATAAGGAGATCCACACGGTTTCCCTCTCAATTCCTCTCCCCTCGGTAATCCGCCTCTTCAGATTCGTCAGGCCAAAGGGGCCGGAAATCAGATTCACCCGGTACAATATCTATTTGAGAGATCGGGGGCGGTGTCAGTACTGTGGACACGAATTCCACGTGAAAGACATCACTTATGATCACGTGACGCCAAGAGCCAGGGGAGGAACGGCGAGTTGGGAGAATATCGTCACCTGCTGCCGTTCATGTAATCTGAGGAAGGGCGGCAGAACGCCTCAAGAGGCCGGAATGCGCCTGATCAGATCCCCTAACAAACCAAAGTGGTTACCCAGTTTCGATTTAGGAGTGGGGACCAAAGGGGCACCGAAGAGCTGGCAGGATTATCTCTTTGACAATAGTCTGGTCCCTCTTTTTTCTTACTCCGATCCCACCCGCTACTGATGAAAAGCAAGGATGGGGAGTCAGAGCCTGAAAGTCAGGAACCAGAAAGAGCCAAACCTCTCAATCTTGGCGATATGACCTCTCCGCTCCGGCCAAGAGCTCACCTGTGACGCAGAAGACTATTTCGCGCGATCCGCTGGATGATTTAGGAAACCGCTTGGTCTGATTGATACGATTTCAGGAGTATCATTCTAAGCTCCTGAGACGATTGCTTTCAGGGATCGGTTGGGTGCCAAAGGTCAGGGGACCCACTCATTCGCGCGAGTTTATGGGTGACGTGAAAGAATTGAAGGAACTGCCTGAACCGGTGTCCTCAGCGGGTATTATGAATTCTGGCTCCTGAAGAAGGAGAAACATTATGGATCGTCTCTGGGCCCCTTGGCGTATAAAGTATATTCTTTCGAACAAGGCAGGAAACTGTATATTCTGTGTGAAACCCTCCAGAAAAGGGGACCGTAAGCGGCTGATTCTCTTCAGGAGTGATTACTCCCTCATCATGTTGAACCGATTCCCTTATAACAGCGGGCACCTTCTGGTAGCTCCAGTGAAACATACCGGAGATTTGGAGGAATTGACGGCAGAAGAGCTCAATGACCTATCGGTCCTTCTGAGAAAGACCGTCTCCCTTCTGAGGAGAGCCATGGCCCCTCAGGGTTATAATATTGGCATGAACATTGGCCAGGTCGGCGGGGCGGGATTCACGGATCATCTCCATTTTCACGTCGTGCCACGTTGGGTCGGAGACACCAACTTCATGCCCGTTTCGGGTGAAACAATTGTTATACCCGAATCTCTTGAGGAGACTTATGAAAAGCTCAACTCCATGCTGAGGGACGTGAAACGGGAGGGTGAATGAGGATCGTCAGGACGCTTCTTTTGGGTCTCCTTTTGGTTGCTGTCATCACCTTTTCTATTAAAAACGCTGAAAATGTGGCGGTTAGTTATTTCGGGATGATCGATGGGTTCGAGATCCCTTTGTTTCTCCTTATCCTCTCGTCGCTTCTTCTCGGGATCTTTGTTGGTGCTATGATCGATCTCTTCAAGCGGTACCAGCTGAAAAAGGCGATTCAAAGAGCGGAGCGTATCATGGAAGAACTTCAGACAGAGATCAGATCGGTTAGAAGCATGAGTCTGCGAGGGGAAAAGGACGAAGGAAACCTGTGATTGGGGAATCTGGGATATGAGATAGAGGGAGTGCAAAGTGTGATAAGAGGTCTGGGGGTGATTGAGGAAGTGAGATGAGAGACAGAGGATATTGCAAGCATGGTGATAGAAATCGCCAGAGGCATATCGCAAATCCCAGATTCCAGGTCTTCGGGCTTCTCTATGGATTTCTTTGATCCTGACAAAGACGCCGTGGTTAATCCCAGGGAAATGGTGAGACTCCTCACCGCCTCCCTCGGCGTCCGAGAGGAAGATCTGTCCCTTCCGTCCCTGGCGGTTGTGGCTTTTAGCCGCCGGCTGTTGGACGGTCTTGTTCACGTGACGGACGGAATGAGGTGTGAGCCGTGGCACGGGAGAAATCCGAGCCTTTTCTTGGCCACGGTAGGTAACCGACAGGTTGCCCTCACGAAGTCCCCTTACGGAGCACCTGGTGCCGTGATTCTTCTTGAGGAGCTTATCGCCTTTGGAGTTAAGCAGACTGTTTTTCTCGGCTACTGTGGATCCATTCATGAGAAGGTTGGTATTGGTGATATCGTGCTGCCAACCTATGCTGTTCGTGAGGACGGCACATCGCACCATTATTTGCCCCAGGGAGCGAGATGCCAGCCAGACACCGTGTTATTCGATAGGCTGAAGGAGGGGCTCCGGGAGAGTGGGGTGAGTGCCACGGCAGGGCCAGTCTGGACGACCGATGCATTGTATCGGGAAACAGACAAAAAGGTTCGCCGATATCGAGGGCAAGGGGTATTGGCCGTAGACATGGAGATTTCAGCCCTTTTTGCGGTGGCCGAAGTCCGGAGGGTTTCAGTCGCAGCCCTTCTCTTGGTTTCTGATTGTTTCTCCCATAAAGGGTGGACTCCTGGCTTTTCCGATCCTCCCTTGCGTGAGATGGAGGGCGTCCTTACCGGGTTAATGAGGAAGTGGATCGAGGCCAAGGTCTTGTAGAATAGCCTGCAACTGCCATTGCCAATGACAGTTGACAGGACCATGGATAGAAAAGTATCTGAAATCGTTAGTCTTTGTTCTATGAGAAAATTCTCGGGAATATTACGCATTCGTTTTTTGATAGGTTTTGGGCATATCGTCCTCGATTAGGCCCTGGAACCATGGGAAACTTCAGGTATTTTTTGCTTGCATTCCCTTCGTTTCTATGATATATAATTAGTACGAGTGTTGGTTCACTTCAAAAGTGGGCTGTTGAGCCCACTTTTTTATTAGGGGTTTGGGATTGATCAACGATGACGCAGACATTGCTGGCAAAGTTCGACAGATTGTGGAGCCGATTATCAAGTCAGAGGGCATGGAGCTCGTTGACTTGGAGTATCGGAGAGAGCACAGAGGGCGAGTCTTACGGCTCTTCATTGACCGAGAAGGGGGTGTCAGCGTAAATGATTGTGCGTCTATCAGCCACGAGGTCGACAGAAATTTGGACGTGGCGGGCATCCTTCCCGGGCCTTACACATTGGAGGTCTCTTCCCCTGGTCTCAATCGGCCTCTGAGGCGAGAAGCCGATTTCCAGCGTTTTGCAAATCGGACCATCAAGCTGCGAACGGGATCGACCATCAACGACAGGAAGAGATTCAAGGGAAAACTTCTCGGGTGCCGTGATGGCCTGGTTGAGCTTGAGGAGAATAATCAGGTGATACAGGTTCCTCTTGATCAGATTGTGAGGGCGAACCTTGAATTTGAGTTTTGACCTGAAGGCACCCAGAGTCAAGTTCTCGGCTGGGAAGCTTCTCATGCCGATAAGTTGTGGGGAAATCGTTCTACACGTGGCTCACGGTCTGCTACAGCTTTGTTGTGAGACGAGAAAGACAGTCCGGGCCTTCTTTATGTGCGGCTGAGAAACTCACAAGGAGGACTACATGGCCCAGAATTTAAACTTCATTATTGAGCAGGTCGGAAAGGATAAGGGCATTGAAAAAGAGATCATCATAGAGGCGCTGGAGTCAGCTGTGCTCACAGCTTCTCGCAAGAAATTTGGACCCCAAAAGGAAATCGAGGCCCATTACAATCCAGAGACAGGTGAGGTCGAGCTTTTCCAGTTTGTGAACGTGGTGGAATCCGTAGAGGATGAGGAAACGGAAATCTCTTTTGAAGAGGCAAGGAAACTGGATGAAGAGGCCGAAGTAGGAGATAGCCTGGGAATGAAGTTGGATACGAGCGATTTTGGCAGAATTGCTGCCCAGACGGCCAAGCAGGTTATCATTCAACGGGTTCGGGATGCAGAGAGGGAGAATATCTACAACGAATTCAAGGACAGAAAAGGAGAACTCATCACCGGGACTGCTCAGAGAAGCGAGCGAGGCAATTTGTACGTCAACATCGGAAGGGCCGAAGCGGTTATCTATGGTCGGGAACAGGTTCCGGGAGAGACCTATCGTCAGGGCGAGAGAATCAGAGCCTATATTCTGGACGTGCAAAAAACGGCCAGGGGCCCGCAGATTTTTCTATCGCGAACCCACCCGGGCCTCTTGATGCGGCTCTTTGAACTTGAAGTTCCTGAGATCGCAGAGGGTATCATCAAGATTGTGAGTGCTGCCAGGGAGCCTCGGGAGAGAGCCAAGATCTCGGTCTATACCAAGGATAGTGATGTGGATCCTGTCGGTGCCTGTGTGGGCATGAGAGGCTCCAGAGTGCAGAGTGTGGTTCAGGAGCTTCGGGGAGAGAGAATTGATATTGTTCCCTATTCTGAAGATACTGCCAAATATGTTTGTAATGCGCTGTCTCCAGCAAAGATCTCGACCGTCTACATAGATGAAGAGAGCCGGTATATGGAGGTCGTTGTTCCCGACGATCAGCTCTCCCTCGCCATTGGGAAAAAGGGTCAGAATGTCCGCCTGGCATCGAAGCTGACAGGATGGAAGATCGACATCAAGAGCGAGTCAAAAATGGAGCAGATGTCTGAAGAATCCCGTGCGAACCTTAAGACGATTCCAAAAGTTGGAGATGTTATGGCCCGTGTTCTCTACAACGAGGGCTATCGGTCTGTTGAAGATATTGCCAATGCCGACGCCGAGGATCTTGCGCGGAAAGCCGGCATTGGGCTGAAGACGTTGGAGAAGATAGTCGCTGAGGCACGGAAGATGGTTCCGCCACCAGAGAAAACAGTGGGTGCTTCAATTGAGGGGGAGGGGTCGTCTTTGGACCATCTTCCTGGAGTTGCAGCGAAGACAGTGGAGCTTTTCAACTCTCATGGTTTTGAAACAGTGGCTGATATCGCCGAGGCAACGGTCGAGAAACTGGTTGAAGTTCCTGGTATAGGGCAGAAAAAGGCTGAGAGACTAATAGAGTCCGCCAAGAGAATAATGGAACAGAATGGGTAGAAAGGGACATGTCCCTATCCGGATGTGCACAGGATGCTTGAGGAGGCGTCCAAAAAAAGAACTCGTTCGGTTAGGGTTGAATCATGACGGTGGATTGGTTGTAGACAGTGAGCAGGTTTTCCCTGGAAGGGGCGTTTATCTCTGCCCTGAATCGGAATGCTTAGAATTGGCGATTAAGAAGAAAGGTTTTGTCAGGGCTTTCCGGGGGAAGTTCCGTCAGGTGTTACCTGAGGAGGTTTTCAGGGCTTTTCAGGAGGAAAGAGAATGTCGAAAATAAAGGTCCTCGATTTGGCTCAGGAAGTTGGGATGGAAGAGGATAAGCTCCTCTCCAAACTGAAAGGGATGGGCGTCAAGGTTAAGGAGAAGGCGGCAGAGGAAGCCGAAGGGCAGGAGGGATTGGCTCCCGATGAAAAGGTGATCGAGCGCGATGAGATGAGCGAAATTGTGGAAAAGCGTGTGAAACCCACAGTGATCCGCCGGCGGGTCAGAGCACTTCCCCCCAAGGAAACTGAACCCGAGACGCCTCCGCCCGTGGAAGGGGAGCAAGAACCGTTTACTGTTGAAGCTGAAGAGGCTCGTCCTGAACCTGAAAAGATCGAAGAAGACATAGCCGCAGAGGTTAGGGAAGAGGTCGGTGTCCCGGACAAAAAGGTTGAAACCCCTCCCTCAGAGCCAGAAACACCAGAGGTGAGGGCTGAGTCTGTCATTTCAGAGACAGTGCCGAAAGAGGTTCCACCGGAGGTCGAAGAGGTGGCAACTCCTTCGGGAGTAGAGGCGGTCGAAACGCCCTCAGAACAGAAAAAGAAGCGTGACAAAAGGGCCGAAAGAGAAGAGGAAGAACTGACGAAGCGGCGGCCGCGAGTGGCACCAAGGAGAGAGGAGTTCAAGAGGAAGCGAGTCGATATTGGACAGTTAGAAGAGGATGAAGAGGAAAAAGTCCAGATTCCGAAGGGGAAGGCCTTCTACCCCGTCAAAAGGCCCATGAAAAAGAAGGTCGTGACCAGGGCTTCGAAAAAGACCGAGATCACCGTTCCCAAGGCAATCAAAAGGGTGATCCGTATAGAAGACTCTATTCTCGTGGGTGAACTGGCCAAACGGATGGGCATCAAGTCCAATGAGATCATTAAGAAGCTCATGAGCATGGGTGTTATGGCGTCAGTCAATCAAACGGTGGACGCGGATACGGCCTCGCTGATTGCGTCCGAATTTGACCACGAAGTGGAGAACGTTGCCTATGATGTCGACGAGATTCTCAAAAGAGAGGAAGATCGTCCCGAGAGCCTCAAACCGAGACCACCGGTGGTTACTATCATGGGTCATGTGGATCATGGGAAGACTCTCCTTTTGGATTCAATTCGTGAAACTAACGTTGTCGAGGCGGAAGCAGGGGCCATCACGCAACATATCGGGGCATACGATGTGCAGTTCGATGGAGGACATGTTGTTTTTGTCGATACGCCGGGCCATGAAGCGTTCACGGCACTGCGAGCTCGGGGTGCAAAAGTAACGGATATTGTTGTTCTCGTTGTGGCAGCGGATGATGGGGTCATGCCTCAGACCGTTGAGGCTATTGATCATGCCAAGGCGGCGGACGTCCCCATTATCGTCGCCATCAACAAAATAGACAAGGCCAATGCCAATCCGGACCGGGTTAGACAAGGCCTGGCCGATCTCGGATTGTCCCCCGAGGAGTGGGGCGGGACAACGCTTTTTGCTGAGATCTCTGCAAAGAAGAAGAAGGGTATCCAAGAACTGCTGGAACTGATTCTTCTTCAGGCAGAGCTTTTGGAACTGAAGGCAAACCCTGACAAGCCGGCGCGCGGGACTGTGATTGAGTCAAAACTCGACAGCGGCCGTGGCCCTATCGCTACAGTTTTGATTGAAGAGGGCACCCTGCGGAATGGAGATTATTTTGTGGCAGGAACCCACTATGGTCGTGTGCGAAACATGATCAATGATCGGGGCAAGTCTGCTTCTGAAGCAGGGCCTTCGATTCCTGTCGAGGTGATCGGGGCGTCAGGGGTGCCGGAGGCAGGAGCGGCGTTGATCGTGGTGAAGAATGAGCGAACCGCCAAAGAAGTGGTTACGATGCGGGATCAGGAACAGCGGAGGGATGAGCTTTCCAGATTGAGCACAGTAAGCCTTGAAGAGCTTTATGACAAAATGCAAAAAGGAGAGATCAAGGAACTCAATGTGATCATCAAGGCTGATGTACAGGGGTCGATTGAGGCTGTCCGAGAATCTTTGGCAAAGCTATCGACTGAGGCAGTGAAGGTCAATGTGATTCACGGCGGTGTGGGTGGAATTACCGAGAGTGATATCAATTTGGCTTCAGCGTCAGATGCCATCATTATCGGGTTCAATGTTCGTCCTGGGACGAAGGCAATGGCTCTCGCTGATCAGGAAGGGGTGAACATCCGGACCTATTCCGTTATCTATGAGGCGATTGATGACGTGAAAAAGGCAATGACGGGATTACTCGAGCCCACCTATAAGGAGACACTCGTTGGCCAGGCCGAAGTGATCCAACTGTTTAATGTTCCTAAAGTCGGAGTCATCGCGGGTAGCCAAGTGACGAACGGAAAGATTGTTCGAGGGAGCCTTGCACGGGTCGTCCGTGAAAATGTCGTGGTTTATGATAGCAAGGTAGGTTCTCTGAAACATTTCAAAGAGAATGTGAAAGAGTGCAAAGAGGGTCTTGAGTGCGGAATCAAGATCGATGATTTCAACGACGTAAAACTTGGAGATATTATAGAAGTCTACATTAAGGAGGAGATAGCCCCTAGCTTATGATGGTCTCCGGGCGGGAGAGTGCGAGGTGGTTGTAGGAGTCTGCCAAATCGATTTGCTCATCCCGGGCAATGCCTCTCTCAAGGGTAAACGCAAGGTTCTTCGTAAGATTATTGATCGGGTGAAAAATCGTTATAACATCTCGGTCTCAGAGGTGGGAGATAACGATCTCTGGCAGCGATCGCAGCTCGGCCTCAGCGTGGTTGGGAATGATTCTCGCCACATCAACTCGAGCCTGGATAAGATCATTAATTATATCGACGGCCTGAATGTCGCCCAGATTATCAATTCGGAAATCGAGATCTTTCACGTTCATAACCACGGGGGGTAGGAATTTGAATGTTAAACGGGCAGAAAGAGTGGGGGATTTAATCAAACGTGAAATCTCCAACATGTTGATCCGAGGGATAAAGGATCCGCGGATCGGTCTGGTGACCATCACTCAGGTCCGCGTCTCTGACGACCTGAGGTTGGCTAAGGTATATTTCAGCGTTATGGGAGGCGAGGAAGATCGCCAGAGGAACCTTGAGGGGCTAAACAGCGCGAAGGGATATATCAAGAGGGAAATGGGGAAACGAACCCATCTAAGATACATGCCTGATATTATGTTCAAATACGATCCTTCTCTGGACTACGCTGATCACATAGACCGGTTGATGAGGGAGATCGGTCGAGACGAGCACGTCAGTAATGGGGAGTAGATTATCATCTAACCACAGAAAGCCTCTCGAGGGGTTTCTCATTGTCGACAAGCCATCGGGAATCTCTTCTTATGATGTGATCCGAATTATCCGGAGACGTCTCTCTCCCAGGAAGATTGGGCACACTGGGACACTGGATCCCCTGGCGAGCGGGGTTCTTCCAGTTGTGATCAATAGCGCAACCAAGGTCATTCCCTTTCTAAATGAAAAAATCAAGCGATATGAGGGAACTTTGCAGCTTGGTGTCGTGACCGATTCAGACGACAGCACGGGCAGGGTTCTCAAAGAAATGACCCTCGACGAGACGGAACTGACACCAGATAGAATTCGTAGAGGGTTTGAAGGATTCTTGGGCAAGATCGAGCAGGCCCCCCCAATGTTTTCCGCTGCCAAGCATCACGGGATGCCTCTTTATAAATTGGCTCGGCAGGGAGTTCACGTTGAGAGACGTAAAAGGACGGTAGAGGTTTTTTCTCTGGACATAAGGGGGATTGATCTGCCTTTTGTTGATTTTAGTGTCTCCTGTTCGAGAGGCACCTATGTGAGGGTCCTTGCCCGTCAGATTGGCGATTCTTTAGGCGTAGGGGCTCATCTGTGTCGCCTCAGAAGAACCTGTAGTGGTCCGTTTACACTGGATCAGTCGATAACCCTCGAAGAATTCGACAAGCTCCTCGAAGTGGGACAGGCTGAGAAGGCAATCGTTTCCACTCGAGAGGCGCTCATAGGCATGCCTGAGCTTGAAGTCGGTGCTGACCTGGGCGCCAGAATTAGAAACGGGAGCCAGGTCTTCCTAAGAGATGTGGCGGGGCTTAGAGTCCCGGGTCTAGAGAGAAACCAGCAGATAAAGATAATTCACGAGGGAAAGGTTTTGGCGATAGCAGAGGCTCAGATAACGATGGGTGATCCAAGAGATCAAGCTCTGGGAAAAACGGCTTTCGGTCTCGTCAGGGTATTTGCATAACCGATAGTCCCCTATCAGGGGTCTAAATGTCCGAAATACTGGAAGGAGGATGATGTAATGGTCTTGGAGGTGGAGAAGAAAAAAGAAACTATTGACGCCTATCGAACCCATGAGAAGGATACAGGATCTTCGCAGGTTCAGATAGCACTTTTAACTGAGAGAATTCAATATCTGACTGACCATTTCAAGACACATAAGAAAGATCACCACTCTCGGAGGGGACTTTTGAAGTTGGTGGGCCAGAGGAAAAGACTTCTCAATTATCTTAAAAACAGGGACATTGAAAAATATCGAGAACTGATTTCGAGACTCGGCCTTCGGAAGTAGGCCCCGGATTCGGTCTCAAATGGAATGGAGAACGCAAGGCTATGAAAGAGACGATTGAAACTGAAATTGGAAATAAGACGTTACATATCGAGACCGGGATGCTGGCAAGACAAGCCAGCGGAGCGGTTTTGGTCCAGTATGGAGAGACAGTGGTGCTCGTCACGGCGGTGTCATCTGATAAGACTAGGCCTGGAATTGATTTTTTCCCCCTCACCGTCAATTATCAAGAGATGACTTATTCTTCTGGGAGGATCCCTGGCGGGTTTTTCAAACGGGAAGGACGTCCAAGCGATCGGGAGACTCTTGTTTCACGGTTCATTGACCGACCCATCCGACCCCTGTTTCCAAAAGAATACCAAAACGAGACTCAGGTCATTGCGACAGTCCTATCGGCAGACCAGGAGAATGATCCCGCAGTTTTGGGAATGATTGGTGCGTCCACTGCGCTAGTTGTCTCAGATATCCCATTTATGGGACCCATTGGAGGTGTGCGGGTGGGGCGGGTAGATGGATCTCTCATCTGCAACCCCACCATTGCCGAATTGGAATTGAGTGACATCGATCTGATCATTGCTGGTAATCGGGAAGGTATCACGATGGTGGAGGGGGGAAGCGGAGTCGTCACAGAGGAGGATATGCTTGAGGCGCTCATGTTCGGCTATGAGGCACTGATCCCCAGCCTGGAAATCCAGGAGAAGTTGGCAAGTGTGGTCGGCCGACCGAAGAGGGAGGTCGAGGCTGCCGAGGATGGCGAATGGACGGAACGGGTAATGTCATTTGCAGCGTCTAGCCTACAGGAAGCGTACGGCATTGGTCCGAAACTGGAGAGGCAGAGACGTTTGGAAAGAATCCATGAGGAGACCGTCGAAGAGCTGGCAGGTGAGGACGAAGAGGCACGGAGCAAGGTTTCAGCGGCCATGAAGGCGGTTGAACGGTCCCTCGTACGGGAGATGATGTTTCGGGATAATCGTCGGATTGACGGAAGAGGATTCTCTGAGATTCGTCCAATCTCGTGCGATGTCGGTGTCCTTCCCAGGACCCATGGTTCTGGGCTTTTCACCCGCGGGGAAACTCAGGTTCTCGCTGTCACGACCTTTGGCACCGGTTCCGATGAGCAAAAGATAGAGTCCCTCATAGGAGAGACGTACAAGACTTTCATGCTCCATTACAACTTCCCACCATTCTGCGTAGGTGAGGTGTCTATGCTCAGGGCTCCGAGCAGAAGGGAGATCGGTCACGGCGCCCTTGCTGAGAGGGCCCTTCTTCCTGTTCTCCCATCTGGTGAAGTGTTCCCATACACCATACGCGTCGTTTCTGAGGTTCTGGAATCGAACGGTTCGTCCTCTATGGCGACAGTATGTGGGGGGAGCCTTTCCCTTATGGATGCGGGGGTCCCGGTAAAGGCTGCTGTAGCAGGCATCGCGATGGGGCTTGTGAAGGAGGGGGAGAGAATCGAGATACTCTCCGACATCCTGGGCGATGAGGATCATCTGGGAGACATGGATTTCAAGGTCGCTGGGACTGAAAAGGGAATAACCGCTCTTCAGATGGACATCAAGGTGCCAGGGATCTCTCGGGAGATATTGGAAAAGGCCCTTCGCCAGGCTCGCGAAGGTCGGCTCCATATTCTGGAAAAGATGGGGGAATCGATTGCAGGACCGAGGAAGGAGATCTCTATCTATGCGCCTCGAATCGTTACTGTTGAGGTCAAACCAGATAAGATCCGCGATGTTATTGGACCTGGTGGAAGGAACATCCGAACGATCATCGATGAGACGGGTGTCAAAATTGATGTCGAGGACTCCGGTCTTGTGAGGATCGCTTCACCGAACATGGAGGCTGTTGAGGAGGCCGTTGCCATGGTAAGGCGATTCACCCAGGAGGTCGAGGTGGGTGGCCTCTATCTTGGAATTGTCAAACGGATTTTGGATTTTGGAGCGATCGTAGAGATCTTTCCTGGAGTGGATGGTCTCGTTCATATCTCTCAAGTGGCGAATGAAAGAATCCGGGCTGTGTCGGATGTGCTGAAAGAAGGGGAAGAGGTTCTCGTTAAAGTCCTCGAAATTGAAAGCAACGGCCGGATCCGCTTGAGCAGAAAGGCGGCCTTGCATGAGAAAGATCCTAAGCATGGAGACAGGGTCAAATGAGGGGACGAGAGTGCGTGCAACAAAAGACCGTTCTCGACAATGGCATTCGTGTTTTGACGGAAAGGGCACCTCATTACGATTCGGTTTGTATCGGGATTTGGGTGAACACCGGATCTCGCGATGAAAAGGAATCTGAGAACGGTCTTTCCCATTTCATAGAACATCTCCTTTTCAAAGGCACTGAAGCCCGGAGCGCTCAGGAAATTGCTCAGACTATCGATTCAGTGGGCGGGAGCATGAATGGTTTCACAGGGCGAGAAACCATGTGCTTCCTCGCAAAAGTGCTGGACAGGCATCTCGAACTCGCGATTGATCTGCTTTCCGACATTTTTCTTCATAGTAAATTTGATACAGAGGAGATCGAGAGGGAGCGATCGGTGGTCCTTCAAGAAATCAGGATGGTCGAGGACACACCTGATGATTATATCCATGATCTTTTCAACCGGACTTTCTGGGGTAGCCACCCCATGGGGCAACCTATTATTGGCGGGGTCGAACAGATCAAATCGTTTTCGAGAAAACAGATTGTTCGATATTTTAAAGAGAATTACCGATCGGATCGGATCATCATTGCTGTGGTCGGTAACGTGGAACACGGCAAGGTGGTCGAACTTGTGGGACGGGCCTTTTCTGCTGTCCCCTCTGGCTCCAAAAGGATGAAGAGAGAAATGCCTCTCGGTTCGGCAAGGACATCGGTCTTAGAAAGAAAAACAGAACAGGTCCATTTTTGCCTTGGAGTGAAAGGACTTGCCTACGTGCATTCAAAACGTTTTACCAGTTATATCCTCAACAACGTTCTCGGGGGCGGAATGAGTTCCCGTCTTTTTCAAGAGATTCGAGAGCGGCGTGGCCTGGCATACTCAATATTCTCGTATTTGCCCAGCTATGTGGATACTGGGCTGGTGGTCGTGTATGCGGGCACAGATAAAACAACGGCAAGTCAGACCATTGGACTGATTCTAAAAGAGTTTGAGACGTTGCGGCAAAATCCAATTGGCCAGGAGGAACTGTCGACTGCCAAAGACCAATTGAAGGGAAACTTTCTCATTTCTCTTGAGAGTTCTGACAATAGGATGACCCGGCTGGCGAAGAACGAGATCTACTTCAATCGCTTTTTCTCGGTAGAGGAGGTGATCGATCAGATTGATAGCGTCACGATCGACCAGGTCAACGAACTCGCGAATGAGCTCTTCATTCCTGACCATCTCTGCTTGACCCTCCTGGGCCCAATCAGCCAGAGACGACTGAACCGTGATCTGACTCAGGTTTGGCCAGGAGAATTGCCTTCCTGAAATGGACTCGATGGAGGCAACCACCTTTCTGGTAGGCCATGGGCTCTTTACGGGGTGGGGTTAGCAGGGCTCCTGAGAAAGGTCAAGAGGTGGTTTGGGGGAGATGAATCCTGGGGATGTTGAAAGAATAGAAGGCACGGGCAGAGCATTTCCTTTGACCCTGGTGGCGGTCATAAACGAGAAAACGACGGATTTGCGAACATTATCTGATTTGATACATGGACAAGCTGGGTAATCTCCCGCAGTGGCTGAGGATCACTGATGGCCCGAATCAAACTCAGAGTCAAGAAAACGGGAAAAGGGGACAACATTACGTTACCTCGTTACATGAGTGAGCATGCTTCCGGAATGGATCTGTTCGCAAATCTGGATGAAGAGGTCGCACTCAATCCAGGGGATCGGCGTCTCATTCCGACGGGGATAGCCGTGGCTATTCCGGAGAATTATGAGGGTCAAATAAGGCCCAGGAGCGGGTTAGCGATAAAGGACGGGGTCGGAATAGTCAATTCGCCAGGAACTATCGACTCAGACTATCGCGGTGAGATCAAGGTTATCCTGATCAATCTAGGGAATGAACCATTTGTGGTGAAGGGCGGAACCCGTATTGCTCAGCTCGTGATCACACCTGTGGTGCGGGCAGATTTAGAAGAGGTCGAGGATCTTCCACAAACAGTGCGGAATGAGAGTGGATTCGGCCACACGGGGTCCCTTTAATAGGCTGTCGCCGAATCGGTCTGCGACCGGGGGAGCGAGACGATCAGGAAGTCAAAATAACCTGGGAGTGACTCTTTGAGTCTGGAAACGAGAAACGACCTTTGGGTCGATAGGTTCTTTGATTACCTGGCCATTGAAAAGGGCCTTTCGAGAAACACACTCGATTCATACGGCAGAGACATCCGTCTCTTTCTTGAATTCCTCGAAGAATCTCAGATCCATGGCCTTGAAAGGGTGTCGAAGCTCGACGTGCTCTCCTTTACCGTCGCTTTGAGGAAGCGGGGTCTATCGGAAAGGAGTGTTGCTCGCTTTCAGGTCACCCTCAGAAACCTCTATCGGTTTCTGACGTCAGAGAATCTCTTGAGTGAGAACCCCCTCGAGGCACTGGAATCCCCGAAGCTGACAAAGAAACTCCCCCATGTTCTCTCCGAAGAAGAGGTGGAGCGCCTATTGGACCAGCCAGATCCCTCAACACCCGTAGGCTTCCGTGACAAGACAATGCTGGAGGTTCTCTATGCTACCGGGCTACGGGTTTCTGAAATAATATCCCTCAGACTGGACCAGGTGAATCTGGATATCGGATGTGTAAGGATTGTCGGTAAGGGGGATCGGGAAAGAATAGTTCCCATAGGCGCGGTAGCTCAAGAATTGTTGAGAGTCTATCTACAGGAGGTGCGCGAACAGATCCTAAAGGGTAGAGCCGCCACCTATGTTTTCGTCACCCCTCGGGCAGGGAAGATGACAAGGCAGGGGTTCTGGAAGATCATCAAGAAGTATGGACTCCGTGCTGGTATCAAGGGACGACTGACGCCACACACTCTCCGCCATTGTTTCGCTAGCCACCTCCTCGATCGAGGAGCGGACTTGCGATCGGTCCAGGCCTTGCTGGGTCATGTCGATATTTCAACTACCCAGATATATACCCACGTGTCGAGGGAGCGACTCAAGATACTTCACCAGAAACACCACCCTAGACCATAAGGCTCAGTCCCTGGCAAGGACTCTCATAATCAGAGGAAAAAAGCTCTAGGGGCGAACCAATATTCTTGGGTTGTCGTTCGTGGTCCTTTGTCCGTGGCAGGCAACCGTCTCGGCGTTCACGAAGATCCGAGGTCCAGGCCCTTCGGCTCGTAACATAATGATGTGTATGGTTTATTGCGACAGACAACTGACCCCTGACAACCGACAACTGACGACGCTGGGAAAGGCACTTGAGCCAGGAGGCGCGTGTCTTTTCAGCAACTCTGAGGTGTATGGAAGTCATCACAACCCACATAAACGCCGACTTTGACGCACTGGCTTCGATGCTTGCGGCCAAGAAGATTTACACAGGGGCGACTCTGGTCTTCCCCGGATCCCAGGAGCGGAGTCTAAGGGATTTCTTTGTCCATTCAACCCTCTATGTTTTTGAAACGGAACGTATCAAAAACATAGACATGAAAAAGATCACCCGCCTTATCTTGGTTGATTCGAGGCAGTTGAGTCGAATTGGGAAATTCAGTGAAATCATCGGTCGCCCCGGTCTTGACATCCACATATACGACCACCATCCTCCTTCATCTGATGACATTCGTGGGTCACTCGAAGTCGTCAAAGAGGTCGGAGCGACCGTAACGATCATGCTTGACGTCTTGAGGACAAGGGGCATTGAGATAAACACGGATGAAGCAACCGTGATGATGCTGGGGCTGTATGAGGATACGGGGGGGCTTACATTCTCTTCGACCACACCCGATGACTTCTACGCGGCGGGATACCTTCGCGAGAGAGGGGCCAGCGTCAATATAATTGCCGATATGATCACCAGGGAGTTAACGGCTGACCAGGTTTTTCTCCTGAACGATCTCATCCGATCGGCCACGACGTATACGATCAGTGGGGTCAGTTTGGTCATCACAGTCGCTTCTGTCGATCGTTATATTGGTGACATAGCCGTTCTCGTGCATAAACTCAAAGACATGGAGAACCTCGATGTCGTCTTTGCTTTGGTCAGGATGGAGGATCGAGTCTACCTTATCGGGCGGAGTAGAATCGAGAAGGTCAACGTCGGCAAAATAGCCGCCGCCCTTGGAGGAGGCGGGCATCCGAGTGCTGCCTCTGCAACCATAAAAGGAATGGCACTCTATGAGGCTAAGGAAGAGCTACTGAGGCTGCTTCAGGAGAACATACAACCTGAGAAGAGTTTGAAAGATCTGATGACTTTTCCGGTCAAATCGATTAGAACGAACAAGTCCATTTCTGAGGCGGGAGAGTTGCTGACCCGTTACGACATCAATGTGCTTCCTGTCCTGGAAAAGGGCAAATTGGCGGGATTGATTTCCCGTCGGGTGGTTGAAAAAGCCTCATTCCATGGGTTGAAAGAGCACCCTGTTCAGGAGTTTATGACGACAGAATTCGTAACGGCGACCCCTAATACCCCGCTCGGCGAACTTCGGGACCTGATCAGTGGGCGGAGGCAAAGGCTTGTCCCGGTAATGAACGGGGATGATCTGGTCGGCGTGATCACCCGAACGGACATCCTCAGGTCTTTTCAAACTGAGGTGAGGGAGACAGAGGAGCCTGCCCTGCATCGGGGGTCGAAACGGCTCCGTGATCGAAAGAAGATGATTTCCAAGCTAATGGAAGAACGCTTCCCGAAAAGAATCCAGGTTGTTTTGAGAAATTTGGGACAGGTAGGGGATCAGACCGGGTGCTCGGTCTATGCTGTTGGTGGATTCGTTCGGGACGTGATCATGCGGGTCAGCAACTTGGATGTCGATGTGGTTGTGGAGGAAGATGGGATCCGTTTTGCAAAAGAGGCTGCACGGCTATTCTCCTGCCGGCTGCGGGTCTTCAAGAAATTCGGAACCGCAGTTCTGACTTTTCCGGATGGTACGAAGGTTGACGTGGTCACGGCGAGACTTGAGTATTATGATTCTCCGGCAGCCCTTCCGACCGTTGAAATGAGCTCAATCAGGAGAGATCTGTATCGTCGTGATTTCACCATCAACACGCTGGCGATACGACTCAATGAAGCCCACTTCGGGGAATTGATAGATTTCTTCGGGGGCTTGCAGGACGTTAAAGACAAGACCATTCGGGTCCTTCATAGCCTGAGTTTCGTTGAGGATCCGACCCGAGTTTTTCGGGCCATCCGGTTCGAGCAACGGTTGGGTTTCCAACTCGGCAAACACACTCAGAATCTGCTTCGCAATGCCGTCAAGATGGGATTTCTGGAAAAACTTTCAGGAGGCCGTTTATTTGCGGAATTGCTTCTCATACTGAAAGAGAATAATCCGACACCGATTCTCCAACGATTGCAAGAATACGGGCTTCTCAAGATTATTGACTCGAACTTGGTCTTCACTCGAGAGAAGGCCACTCTTTTCGAAAGAATCAGAAGCGTTCTCTCATGGTACCAGCTGCTCTATTTGAGAGACAGATACGACCAATGGCTTGTCTATTTGCTTGGGCTTTTCGATGGCCTTTCAGAAAAGAAGGAAGGAGCGATATGCAATCGGCTTGCCCTGCGGGGGAAGAATCTCAGAAGATTCGTGGAGGCGAGACGGGGTGGTCAGAAGGCACTGACGTCCCTGCGTCAACGGGACGGCGGGAAAAGACGAGCAAAGCGAAGCGAAGTGTACGACATCCTGGAACCCCTTCCCACGGAAGCAAAACTCTTCATGATGGCCAAGACCGAGGATGAGGCAATCAAGAGGGGAATCTCCCTATATTTTACCTCAATGAGGAGTGTCAAAACGGCTCTTGGGGGCAGGGATTTGATCGCAATGGGCTTCAGCCCCGGGCCTCTTTTTCGTGAAATTATGAGTGCCATTCTCAGAGGCAGGCTCGATCAAAAGATCAAATCGAAAGAGGACGAGGTGCACTTTGTCCAGCGTAATTATGGTACACGGTTGAAAGGTCGAGATATGTCATCTCCTTCAGTTGACCGTCTCACTCGGCGTCCCTCAAAAAACCATGGTGAGCTGAAAAAGGGGGCCGCTGATGGATGAGGCGACCGGCTATAAGGTGAAGCTCGACGTCTTTGAGGGCCCGTTGGATTTGCTGCTTTATCTGATACGGAAGAACCAGATAGATGTCTACGACATCCCCATCGCTGAGATTACTCAACAGTACCTGGACATGCTCGACTTGATGAGGACACTTAACCTTGAGGTTGCGGGAGAATTTCTGGTGATGGCTGCGACGCTGACCCATATCAAGTCGAAGATGCTCTTGCCATCCCCTCCCGATGATGAGGGAGAAGAGGAAGAGGAGGATCCACGGAAGGAGCTTGTCGATCGCCTATTAGAGTATGAGCGATACAAAGAAGCGGCCCTGTCCCTCGATGGGAAAGACGTTTTAGAAAGGGATGTCTTCACTCGGATAGTCACTCCAGAGGAGGGAGAGGAGGAGGAATTGGAATTGAGCCTATTTGAATTGATAGAGGCTCTTCAGCAGATCTTGAAAAAATCCTCTCCTGAGCTGGTCCACGAGATTACTTTAGAAAGGATCACCATTGAGGAGAAGATCACCGAAATTCTTGACCGACTGGCCAATTCAGGTGGGGAAATGGAATTCACGAGTCTATTTGAAGGACAGGCACTTAAGGAGATAATTATCTTGACTTTCCTCGCCGTGTTGGAATTGGTAAAAATGAGAATGATCAGAGTCTTTCAACGGAAGGCCTTCCGTCAGATCAAAATACGACGGGTATAAAAGGAGAACCCAATGACAGTAAAGGCGGTAAGCCGGGGCATAGCGCTATTCGTTCTCCTGGGGATAGTGATGGGATTTTCCCCACAGTTCCTGGCAGAGGCTTTTGGTCGGGTTTTGGCACTAACCACGGCTGGAAGCACGATCATTCTTGAGGGTAATGTGGCCAGGGCGAGAGACGTGGCAATCGCCAACGGCAAACGAAACGCCCTTGAGGTGGCGATCATGGAGATGGTCCCCGAAGGCGTCGTTTTTGAGAACTATGACGTCATCAATCAGCAGATTTATCAGCGGAATGATCGTTTTATTGACACCTATAGAATTCTTTCGGAGAGAACGAGAGAGAATATATATGAGGTCACTCTTGAAACCGCGGTGGTAGTGGAAAGGCTGAAAAGGGCCCTGGTCACCCTTGGGTTGTTGGAGGAGGATCTGACTATCGAGCGGTCACGATTCCAACTGATGATACTGGAGGTATCCTGTGCTCCTTGTTTCAACGATGTAAAAGAATATCTGCAAAATGATATGGACGGAGTTGAAGAGGTTTTCTTGTATGCGATTAGTCCCGGAAGATTTACCCTGGATATCCTATTCAAAGGGGACATAGAATCCTTCAGTCGTGGCCTATTGTCCAAGGATTTTGAAAATTTTCGCCTTGATCCGGACGAAATAATCGAAGATAGCCTTCGGGTTTTTATGGTCGTAACACAACCAGAAGAAGGTTAAAGGAGGTCGTCATGAGAAGGCACCCGGTGTTGTTGGGGCTTCTTATCGTCGTATTGCTCATTGTTGGCTTCATCGTTCTTGTGCTGGTCCTATCCCGCCTTGGAGACAAGAAAGGCACCTTTGCCCTCGGAGACAAGATTGGCGTTGTAGAGATCAAGGGGACGATTGTGAACTCTGACAGGATCATAAATCAGTTGGTTTCCTATCGAGAGGACAAAGGGGTTAAAGCGATCGTCATGCGGATAGACTCGCCGGGGGGAGGAGCGGTCCCATCTGATGAGATCTACCAGGAGGTGATCAAGGCCAGGAAAGTGAAGAAGGTGGTCGCGTCCCTTGGGGGAATTGCCGCCTCTGGTGGATATTATATCGCAAGCGGGGCAGATCACATTGTTGCTAATCCAGGGACGATAACTGGAAGCATTGGGGTCATTATTCGGGTTTCAAACGTTGAGGGATTGATGAAATTGATCGGTCTCAAGACATATACCTTTAAGAGCGGAGAATACAAAGATTTGTTATCTCCCTTTCGAGAGCCAACAGATAAAGAACAACAGATCGTCATGAGTCTCATCGAGAGTGCACATACTCATTTTGTAGAATCGGTGGCCAAGGGCAGAAACATGGACGTGGACGTCGTGAGGAAGGTTGCTGATGGCCGGATTTTCTCTGGCCAACATGCCTTGGAGCTCGATCTTGTTGATCAACTGGGAACGCTCCAGGATGCGATCGATGTGGCTGCCAAGATGAGTGGTATCAGGGGAAAGCCGAATGTGATTTACCCCAAAAAACGGTGGAGCGTGTTCGATCTTCTCGTTGAAAAGGTTATCATGCGACTGATTGAACGCATGAGGACCGTCAATTACCGAATCTATTATCAGGTTCCGCTTCCCAGTTCTTTTTGAATGGCCTTCATGTCTTGCCAGGTCTCCCTCTTCTTCTCAGGGTTTCGGAGAAGATAGGCGGGATGAAACGTTGGCATTACCGGAATTCCTTCCCAGTTATGAAACCTTCCTCTCAGAGAGGTGATTCCTGCCTCGGTTTCGAGGAGGGTCTGGGCCGCGGCGCTCCCCAGTGAGCATATGACACTGGGCCGAATAAGACGCAATTGCTTGGCCAGGAAAGGATAGCAGGAACCGATCTCGTCGGGCCACGGGACTCGATTTTTAGGTGGGCGACATTTTACGATGTTCGTTATGTAGACCTCACTCCGCTTCAGGCCAATAGCCGTAATGATTCTGTTGAGGAGTTGTCCTGCCTTCCCGACGAATGGCCTCCCCTGAAAGTCTTCCTCATGACCGGGCCCCTCGCCGACAAAGACCAGCCTCGCTTTTTCGTCTCCCTCACCAAAAACAATGTTCTTCCTTGTCTCGGACAGGCGGCATCTGTGACAATCTCCCAGTTCCTCCCTCACATCTGCTAGGCTCTGGAAGACCCGGCTGGATCGAGGAAACCCGTGGAGGCCGAGCCCCTTGTGGTAGAGAACGTAACTTCTCAGATGGCCAATCAGCGCGAGCAGTTCAGTCTTAAGGTCTGAATCCATCAAATAGGTCCTATTTCTCACTTCTGAATTACTTGAATCTATATTCTTCTGGAATGGCGTGTCAACTGTCTGCGGGCTTGCGCCGGCAGTAATTTCAAATGTCAAAGTCCAAATGCCAAATCAATAACTGAAGTTCACATGTCAAAAGACTAAAGACTTCTGAAGGGACACGAGTTTACGCCGATAGTGTGAAGAGCTGGGAGACTAAATCCGACGGATTGCCCGGTTTTTGGCATCTCACATTTATTTGAACTTTTGAATCTGTCATTCGTCATTGTCCTACGTTACCTGAGAGCTTTGTTTTTCATTGCAAAACGGATATAGTGAAACGGGAAAACGAAAGGAGGCATGGGAGTTTGCTCATATTGGCCATAGAATCGTCTTGCGATGATACCGGTGTCGCCGTGGTTGAGGATGGCAGGAAAATCCTCTCGAATTGGGTCTCGTCGCAAATCGAGGTTCACCAGAAATACGGAGGAGTGGTCCCCGAACTTGCGTCTCGTAAACACGTCGAAAACATCCTTCCTGTTATCCGTGCCGCTCTTGAGGGTGCTAAAACGACCCTGGATAGAATTGATGGTATCGCTGTGACGCGAGGCCCTGGATTAATTGGATCACTTCTCGTTGGTCTTTCTGTGGCCAAGTCTGTCGCCTATGTGAAAAGGAAACCGTGGGTGGGGGTCAATCACATCGACGGCCATCTGTGCGCGCCTCTCCTCGAGAGAGAGGACTTGAAATTTCCCTTTGTTGGTCTGGTGGTCTCCGGAGGCCATACGAGCCTTTACAGGGTCGAAGATGTTGACAAAACCCATTTGTTGGGACAGACGAGAGATGATGCAGCGGGAGAGGTTTTTGACAAGGTAGCCAAGGCCCTGGGGCTCGGATACCCTGGCGGACCGATTATTGACAATTTGTCACAGGGGGCAGATTCCAAGCCCGTCCGGTTTCCAAGGGCTCTCCTGTCTCCGAAGACGTTAGATTTCAGCTTCAGTGGCCTCAAAACAGCAGTGGTGAATTACCTGAAAGCTCACCCGTTGGGGGAAGCAGAGGAGGACCGTCTCGTGGGGATACTCTCCGGCTTCCAGGAGGCCGTTGTTGACGTGCTGTTAAGAAAGGCCAAACAGGCTGCCCGCCAGGAGAAGCTCGATAGAATCGTTGTATCTGGAGGGGTTGCGTCGAACAGTCATCTCAGAGAGAAATTTCGTGAGATGGCCAGGGATGAGGGTTTCGAGGTTTTCATTCCATCGCCCCGACTGTGCACGGACAACGCAGCCATGATTGGCGTTGTCGGGTACCACGCCCTGATAAAGGGGTGGAACTCGCCCCTCTCTCTCAATGCTTTTGCCAATTTACCCATGCCCCACGGACTAATAGATGGAGTGTTGGAATAGTCAAACAAGAGATTGATCGAGACTACTTTGTGTGTCGGTCGTCCGTTGTCTGTGGTCAGTTGTGTGGAACTCCGCAAGGTTTTGAATAGGTCATGGCTTCGCACAACGTTTTTCTCGTAGTTTTCCGATTTTGATCATATTGGTTTTTGAACGACGGACAACGGGCAACGAACAACGGACAAGAAGTTCCAGGTAGTACGTGGAGGCAATAACAAAGGCTTCATGAAGAAAAGAGCGGTAAAGAGCAACTCGGGTTTCTTCCCGCGAAAGCGGCTGGGGCAGCATTTTCTCATCGATAAAAATGCGATGTATAAGGTGGTTCGGGTTGCAGACCTGCGTCCGGATGACCTGGTTCTTGAGATAGGGCCGGGTAGGGGGGAAATGACATCGCTTCTTGCGGAAAGAAGTCGTAGAGTGATTGCCGTCGAGATCGATAAGACCCTTGCGTCCCAATTGGCGGAAAAAACCGCGTTTCTTGAAAAAGTCGATGTGATACATGGGGATGCCCTGAAGGTGGACTTCGAGGAGATTCGCCGACAGGTTGGAGGGCGAATGAAAGTGGTCGCAAATCTGCCCTACCAGATCTCGACACCTTTGTTGATGCGTCTCGTCACCTTCCGCCATTTGTTTTCATCCATGGTTCTCATGCTTCAGAAAGAAGTGGCCCTGAGGGTCGTAGGGAAACCCGGGTCAAAGGAATATGGGTCTCTCTCTGTTATACTCCAAGTCTACACAACGCCGACTATCGAGATGTTTCTCCCACCGGACTGTTTTTTCCCCCGTCCAAAAGTGGCGTCTGCCCTGGTCCGGTTCTTGGTTCATGAAACCCCGAGAATCGAAATCCACGATGAAAAGGCTTTCCGCCAAGTCGTTCGGTCCTCTTTTGGACATCGCCGCAAGATCTTGAAAAACTCCCTCAAATCGATTCTTCCTGAGGATTGTCTGTGCGATGAGATTGAGAAAGTGATGGACATTGATCTCAAGAGGAGGGGTGAGACCTTGAGCCTTGAGGAGTTTGCCAGACTTACGGAAGGGTTGATTCCCTACTTGTCCTCTTGTGAGTCAGGTTCTTGAAGGTGAGGGGTGTTGCACGTGATCACAACTGGAGGGTGAACTTTCCATGACTCTGAGGGAAATGAAGATCCTACTTTGGGACGGGGATCGAGGGCTTTTCGTATGTCGCCCTTCAGATTTAGCGAGAATTATGAGGCTAATTTGGAACGTTTTAAGCCAATGCCTGGAGGGTGGTCGGTGCGTGCGTGATGGTACGACGTGGCCAAACGGGGTCTGGGGTCTTCGATACGCAAGGATCCCTCCGGCTTAAGAAGATCCTTTTTGTCCTTTGTAGCTCTTCCAACAAAGGAGAGAACCAGAGAGACGGCGACGATACCAAGCGCCAAGGCCACAAGAAGCTTGATTAGGAACCAGAAATTTTTTATCAAAAGAATAACGAATAATACGAGGATTGAGGCTGCGACGATTTTATTTTCCGCCAGATAGTCAAGAGCGATGTCAACAAATTCCATAATACTGCTTCACTCCTTTGAGTTTTTCAGAATTTAGAGAAACTCAAGGCTTTTTAAATTAGTATAGCAGGAGAGGTCTTGAAATCAAGAAAAATAACCAAAGGACAGATGTCCATAGTGAGGTGTCGGCTGTCAGCATGTGGCTGGAATGGGGAACCATATGCCAAAGACTCGAATTCGGGGGATGGCGAGTGAGAGAAAAAAGGCGAGACCGATGTATTCTCAGGCTCTGTTCCTTTTCTGACTCTGCTATTGTGGCTACTGACTCCTGACTGCTGATACGAAGATTGTGCTTGCCTACAAAATCAAGATTTGCTATCTTATGTTTAACAATAAATTTAAGTTCTTAGGAAGTTTTTTCTCTTGACATGCTCCCTCAAAATTGGTAATGGGAATACGAAACGGGGTCCATTTGACGTAGGCACGTAGCTCAGGGGGAGAGCGCTACCTTGACGCGGTAGAAGTCGGCGGTTCGAAACCGCCCGTGCCTACCATTTTCTTACTCTGATCATGATTGTATATGGTCACAATGGGCATCATTAAGATGGTTCTATTAGTGATGCCTATTTTATTCGGTTACTTATGGATCGGACATGGAGGCTATAACCGTACATTTGCCTGATGGATCGGAACAGAAGCTGAAGAAGGGAATATCAGTCTGGGAGGTGGCGAAGAAGATAGACCAGAATGATCATGTGAAAATCATCGCTGGCCGGGTCAACAACCATCTTGTTGACTTGACGACGATTTTAGAGAGTGACACCCATCTGAATTTCGTCACCGTGGACTCCGAGGAAGGATTGGAGATCCTGAGGCATTCCACTTCCCATATAATGGCCGCTGCTGTAAAGGATCTATTCAAGGAGGTCAAGGTTACGATAGGTCCTGCAATCGAGGAGGGCTTCTATTACGATTTCGATTTCTCAAGGGGGTTTACTCCCGAGGATTTGGCCGCTATAGAAGATAGAATGAGGGAAATCATTCAACAGGATGTCCCATTTGTTCGAAGTGAGGTGGGCCGGAAGGAGGCCATCGAGATCTTTCAGAAGATGGGAGAGACCTATAAGGTTGAACTCATCGAGGAAATAGAAGACGAGAAGGTCTCCCTGTATGAGTCGGGAAGTTTCCTGGATCTCTGCAGAGGGCCACATGTCGTTTCTTCCGGAAGGATCAAGGCATTCAAGCTGCTTCGTTCATCAGGTGCCTACTGGCGGGGGGATGAGCGTAACAAACAGCTTCAACGGATCTATGGAACTGCCTTCTATTCTCAAGAAGACTTGGAGTCGTATCTAGAGAGGCTCGAGGAGACAAAAAACCGAGACCACCGAATTTTGGGTAAACGGCTAGACCTTTTCAGTACCCATGAGCTCGCGGGGGCTGGTTTAATCTACTGGCACCCTAACGGAGCGCTGATTCGGGAGATAATCGAGGATTTTTGGAGAAAGGAACACCGGAAAAGAGGGTATGAGATTGTGTATTCGCCACATCTCTACAGGGCGGATCTGCTCAAAGTCAGCGGACATCTGCAGTTCTATCGAGACAGTATGTATGCCCCTATGGACATCGATGGGGTGGATTACTACATAAAGCCGATGAATTGCCCCGGCCATATCATGATCTACCAGATTGCGATTCGCAGTTATCGAGACCTTCCTTTACGCTACGCAGAGTTAGGAACGGTTTATCGGTATGAAAGGTCCGGGACCCTCACCGGTATGTTTCGGGTAAGAGGGTTTACTCAAGATGATGCACATATTTTCTGCACGCCGGAGCAACTAAAAGACGAAATATTGGGAGTACTGAACCTGGCCGATTTCATGATGAAAACGTTCCGGTATGACTACCGAATCTACTTGGCAACACGACCGGAAAAATACAAGGGTTCTCAACGGATCTGGGAAAGGGCCACGAAATCCCTTGAAAGGGCTCTCAAGGAGTTTGGGAAAGATTATGAGGTGGATCCCGGTGGAGGAGTATTTTACGGACCCAAGATCGACATAAAGCTGATTGATGCCCTCGGACGGGAGTGGCAAGGTCCAACCATCCAGGTGGATTTCAATTTCCCCGAAAGCTTCAATATCGAGTATGTTGGAAAGGATGGGACCCGTCACCAGGTCGTGATGATCCATCGAACAGTCCTAGGGTCTATGGAGCGTTTCGTCGGTGGGCTTATAGAACACTACGCTGGGGCCTTCCCCCTGTGGTTGGCCCCAGTTCAAGCAACCGTTCTGACGATCACGGACCGCGGTAGGCCCTATGCCGAAGAGGTCGTTGCCCGTATGAAGGAATCAAGCTTAAGGGTCGTGGAAGACTTTAGAAACGAGAAGCTGGGTTTGAAAATCCGGGAGGCGCAGCTCCAAAAGATCCCCTATATGCTGGTTATCGGGGACAAGGAGGTGTCGAATCAGACCATTTCGCCGAGAAAGTTAGGAGGCGAGCAAATTGAGAGCATGGGTGTTGACCAGATGGTGGATCTTATAAAGGCAGAGGCAGAGAAATCTTTTGCCGACTAAGATAAGGAGGTGGGAGAGCATCGCGAGAAGAGAATTTGGTTTTAGGGACAGAAGGGACGAGGTCAGGGTCAACAGGTATATTCGAGCAACAACAGTACGGGTGATTGGTCCAGAGGGGGACCAACTTGGGATCCTGCCGACCGAGGAAGCACTGAGAATCGCCGGAGAACTTGAACTCGATCTTGTCGAGGTTTCTTCGAAATCGGACCCTCCCGTCTGCCGTGTCATGGACTATGGGAAGTACAAGTATCAGCAGCAGAAGAAAGCTCATGAAGCCAAGAAAAAGCAGGCAGTGGTCCATGTAAAAGAGGTTAAACTTCGTCCTAAGACTGATGAGCACGATCTACAATTCAAAATCAAGCATATTGAGCGGTTCCTGAAGGACGGGTTGAAATCTAAGGTGACCATTATTTTCCGTGGTAGGGAATTGAGCCATCCTGAGATCGGCAAGGCGATACTTGCGCGGGTTTCGGATGACGTCAAGGAATGGGGCGTAGTTGAGATTGGACCAAAATTCGAGGGGCGAACGATGGTGATGCTCCTAGCGCCTCGTCCGGGTCAGAAAACTGGCTAACAGGATTACGAAAAGGGAGAGACAGATTGCCCAAGCAGAAAACAAATAAGGGAGCTGCAAAGCGCTTTAGGAGGACTGCAGCCGGAAAAATCAGGCGGCAGAAAGCCTTTGCCAATCATATAATGACCAAGAAGTCTTCCAAGCGGAAGAGGTCTCTAAGGACAGGCGGATTTGTCCACAAAACAAATGCAAAGGAAATCGAGAAGCTAATTCCGTATTCATGACTTCGGGCGATATCTTGAAAGGGCCGCTTTTCACCGGAAGTCATTGCTTGTGGTCCGTCGTCGGTAACCTGTAGTAACAAGATAAGGGTTTACGGATCGACTGGGATTCACATAACGGGTCCAGAAGATGTGATTTCCAATCGAAGGGCCTGAATCGGCATTCACCACCGATCGCTGATCACGGCTGACGGCAGCAAAAGAAGCTTTTGAGGTGCGAAGAGGGGTCATTTCCAGAGATCTGGACGAAGGACTAATGCCACATACTGTTGAGAGTAAGGAGTTTTCGCATCATGTCTAGAGTAAGGAACCCTGTTGGAAGAAAAAAGAGGAAAAAGGCCGTTCTCAGATTGGCCAAGGGATTCCGAGGGGCTCGATCCAGACTTTTCCGCACGGCCACGGAAGCTGTGGATCGCTCCCAAAGATACGCGTACCGAGACCGCAAAATAAGGAAGAGAGAATTCAGGCGACTCTGGATTGCAAGAATAAATGCTGCCGCCCGATTGCATGGCATCACGTATAGCCGGTTGATGGACGGCATCCAAAAGACAGGGATCGGGATTGACCGTAAAGTTCTCGCTGACATGGCCGTTTCCGACACTGAGGGTTTTGCTAAGATCGTGGAGATGGCTAGCAAGAATACGGCGTCCTAATCATTCCGAAACTGTGACACTTCATTGGCTTAAACTGCCATAAATCCACTTTTCTGCTATAAATACAGGGCGAGGTAGAGGCTTCAAATGGTGAAGCGTCATTTGATGCCAGAGGGGATTGCCGATCTCGAGGATGAGGCATTGTCTCGTTTGAAAGAGGTGATATCCCTCGAGGCCTTGGACGACTGGCGGGTTCAGGTTTTAGGAAAGAAATCTAAACTCGTGAAGCTCCAAAGGGGGATCAGGGACCTTCCCGCGGAAGAACGCCCAGCCGTTGGAGATCATTCCAATCGAGCCAGAAAAAGGCTTGAGGATGCATTTGAAAAACGCAAGACCGAACTGGAAAAGCGTAGGCTCGATCCCCTCCTGAAAGAGCGAACGGATGTGACCCTTCCAGGATGGCCAGTCAGGCTTGGAAGCCTTCATCCCAGCACGCAGGCACTCCGTGAGATTCAGTCAATTTTTGCAGAAATGGGATTTCAGGTCTTTGATGGACCAGAAATTGAAACGGACTCTTACAATTTTGAACTGCTCAATATGCCCCCAAACCATCCGGCCAGAGACATGTGGGATACCTTATATGTTAGCGATAAGCTCTTGTTGCGGACTCACACCTCACCTGGTCAGATTAGGGCGATGAGAGTATTCTGTCCCGAACCTATTAGGGTCATTCTGCCCGGAAAATGCTATCGCTATGAGGCAATTACCGCCAGATCGGAAGTGATGTTCCATCAGGTAGAAGGGCTTGCTGTGGGCAAAAACATTACCATGGCGGATTTGAAAGGTGTCTTAATCGAGTTTGGCAGGGAGATGTTCGGTCCCAAGCGGGAGATTCGGTTTCGGTGCAGCCATTTCCCGTTCACTGAACCTAGCGTTGAAGTTGACATGGACTGTCTAGTCTGTGGTGGAAAGGGATGTTCCGTTTGTAAACAGACGGGATGGGTGGAGATCCTTGGAGCGGGGATGGTCCATCCGAAGGTCCTTGAGAATGGCGGCTATGATCCCGGGATCTTCAGTGGTTTTGCCTTCGGCATGGGGCCTGAACGAATTTTTATGCTCAAGTACGGTATTGATGATATTAGACTTTTTTTCCGCAACGATGTGCGGTTTTTGGACCAGTTTGGATGAGAGACTGTTCCGCCCACGATCTCTCCGCTGCATGGGGATCGAGATCGTGGAGACATAATAGAGAAGGTTTAATTTCCGGGGCATATGCGAGTTCCACTGAGTTGGCTGAGAGACTTTGTTGATATCGAGGTCCCTGTAGAATGGTTGGCAGACAGGATGACCATGGCAGGCCTCGAGGTTTCCAAGATCGGTATTGTCGGTCAGAATTGGGACAGGGACAGGATCTGTGTGGGGGAGGTTCTTGAGGTCAATCCTCACCCAAAGGCAGACCGCTTGACTGTTGCAACCATAGCCTACGGATCAGGTAGGACAACTGAGACCGTGAGCGGGGCACCGAACATCCGTGTAGGCGACAAGGGTGAGAAAGTCGTCTTGGCCCTTCCAGGAGCCTCCTTTCTGGATCCACATTCGGATCAGGACCGGACCATCGTTCTGAAATCAACAAAAATAAGGGGAGTTACCTCTGAGGGGATGCTCTGTTCAGAGCGGGAACTCGGCATTTCCGAGGATCACAGTGGGGTCATGATTCTCGATTCAGACGCGCCTGTAGGCATCCCTCTTCAGGACTACCTGGGCGATACGGTTTTGGATCTTGATTTAACCCCAAATCTTGGACGGTGCTTGTGCATTATCGGGGTGGCCCGAGAGGTGGCTGCCCTTACAGGTAAGCGTCTTAAGGAGCTACCCTCAAAAGCCTTCAATTTGACTGAAGTCGACGGTTGGGAATGTCTTACCGACAAGAACCCGGCTAAAGGGACAACGAGTTATGTGTCTGTGGAGATTGATCAAAAAGAACTTTGTCCAAGATACTCCGCCTCTCTGATCGATGGGGTGACAATTCAGCCGTCCCCAATGTGGATGCAAAACCGCCTGCGCCTGGCGGGCATGAGATCCATTAACAACGTGGTCGATGTGACGAACTACTGTATGTGGGAATGGGGCCAGCCACTCCATGCTTTTGACTATGAGAAGATAAGGGAAAAGAGGATCGTGGTGCGCCGGGCTCGGTCCGGGGAGGATGTCGTCACACTCGATGGCGTTCTGAGAAAACTGACGAAAGATGATCTTCTGATTACCGACGGGGGAGGGCCAGTTGCAATTGCCGGCGTCATGGGCGGACTGGATTCGGAAGTCACCGAGGGGACCCGATCGATTCTTCTGGAGTCAGCAAACTTCAATCTAACGAGCATCAGACGAACCGTTCAGGCCCTGAAACTTCCCAGTGAGGCTTCTCTTAGGTTTGGTAAGGGTATCGATCCTGAGCTGACTATTCCGACACTGAAGCGGGCTAGCCTTCTCATAAGGGACGTTTCAGCAGCAGCAGTAAACCCGGAGATAGCGGATGCATATCCGGTCAGAGCGAAAGAGAAGATCATCCCTTTGAGCACCCAAGAAGTGAAAAGAGTCCTCGGCATGGATTTTTCTCTGAAAGTGATTTCAGACATACTGGAGTCTCTCACTTTTCGGTGCGAGAAGTCGAAAAAACCAGGAACCCTCGACGTGACCGTTCCGACGCATCGATTGGATGTATCGATCCCCGCGGATCTGGTCGAGGAGGTTGCGCGAATCCATGGCTATGAAAGAATTCCGACAACCCTTATGGTCGACAGCCTTCCCCCCCAGCGAAAAAACCCTCACCTGGAGTTTGAGGAGCGAGTCCGGGACACTTTGGTTGGATGCGGCCTGAGGGAAATCATTACATATTCCATGACCAGTATGGAGAGTGTCTCCAAATTCAATCCCAACTCGCAAGGACCGGACCCTGCGGAGTTTATCGAGTTGATCAATCCCGTCAGTCCAGACAAATCCTACATGAGGCAAAGCGTGCTTCCTGGCATGCTCGAGACGCTTCGTTTCAATTCTAGAATTTCGGACCAGCTGATGTTTTTTGAGATTGGCCGTGTTTATTTCCCCGCATCCGATCAGGAACTGCCTGACGAGAAACGTCGTCTGGGGATCACATTTTCGGGGCCTGTTGAGAAGATATGGTGGGGTGGCTCTGGGCCTGAAATGACTGGATTCTTCCATTTGAAGGGGATCCTCGAAACCTTGCTTCGTCGAATGGACGTCGGCCTCTGCACCTATCAACCTGTGACCCATCAGTCTTTTCACCCAGGAAAGGGTGCACTCGTTCGGAAGGGTGAGAGTGACTTGGGGTTTGCTGGTGAACTCCATCCCGACGTGATCCGCAATTTTGAACTACCAGACCAGCCCGTTATGGTAGCAGAGCTCAATCTGGACGAGCTGTTCAGGCAGAGAGGGGAAGCTCGTTACGAGCCCATCTCACCTTTTCCTGCGGCAAAAGAGGATTTGGCTGCCGTTCTTTCAGAGGAGATCTCAGCCCACGAGCTCGTCAATGTTGTCATGGAGGCCGGGAAACCTCTCGTTACGGACGTGTCTATCTTTGATGTCTGGAAAGGCAAGAATATCCCGGCGGGGAAAAAGAGTGTTGCTTTTTCCATGACCTACCAGGCTCCGGACCGTGTGCTCAACGCCGACGAGATCAAGAGGACCCGCGAAAAAGTAATCAAGGGGCTCTCGGAATCACTCGGTGCGAGTCTGAGAGAATAAGCGTATTGTTAAGGTTCGGTCTTCTATCGGGGTTAGATCCCATCAACAAAGGAGGGTTCGTGATGACAAAAGTAGACATTGTTAGTGGAGTTTATGAAAAGGTTGGTTTTTCTAAGAAAGAGGCTGTTCAAGTGGTGGAAACGATTTTTGATCTTATGAAAGAGACGTTACAGAAGGGTGAGAAGATTAAGATTTCAGGATTTGGCAATTTCGTCGTGAGGAATAAAAGAGCTCGGAGGGGGCGGAACCCACAGACAGGGGACGACATAGAGATATCTGCAAGGAAAATCCTTACCTTTAAGCCGAGCCAGGTGCTCAAGAATTCGTTGAACAGGAACTGAGGGGCCATCTATTGAGATCGGTTCAGAAACCCTTTGTCGATAAGGTCTATTACAGAATCGGTGAAGTTAGTCGAATCACCGGGGTAAAGCCTCATGTTTTGAGGTACTGGGAATCCGAATTCAAGGAGATTAAACCCTCAAAGAGTCGGTCTCTTCAGCGTCTTTATCGGAAAAAAGATCTAGAGCTCATCTTTCAGATCAAACGGCTTCTCTATGAGGACGGATACACTATTGCGGGAGCAAGGGCCAAGATAAAGGAGATGGCCCAAGCCGATCGAAAACAGATGAAGCTCGATTTTGATAAGGAAAGATTGGAGGAAATGATTCTCGATCTGAAAGCTGAGTTAAAGGGAATCAGACAGATATTGGATTAGTCTTCAGATAGAGGCCGCTGAAGTTCACCGACACCTCCCATTGCCCTCCGGCGACCTCAATCCTGATGCGAGAGGGGGGGAGAGGTATTCCTGGAAAAAGCTCCTATTCAATCCCGAGGCGTGCAACACCTGGAAGCCTCGAAAACCCTGGACATCCAAATTCGGTTTCTGTATATTGAACATGCGNNAGCCTGGTAGCGCACCGGTATGGGGTGCCGGTGGTCGCCGGTTCAAATCCGGCCGCCCCGATTTTTTATCATAATTTCAATAATTTTCGTCCAATCAGGGCCCTGATAGCTTTTTCAACGAAAAAGGTCGGCAACGTGGGCAAGGCCGAGAGGGTCACTCCGGGAGCGTCGGAGCGGAATGGGCCACAGAGTGTGCCGGGAAGAACTGAGAAAAGCCATGCATGCAAGGCCTTGCGACGGCCCATGACGCGAAAACCAGGAGACTCCTCACCGCTTTATTCTTGACAGCATGTCTTGTTCTCGTTAACATGGGTATTCTTTGGACAAACACAGGGCTTTACGGAGCCTGTTTTTGTGTATGGTGTTTCTCGATTTACAATAGGGCCTACGGATCAAAACCACCCCTTTGAATTATATTTCACCTTTTCAGGCAGATGAAAGAGAGACCAAAGACATCGAATCTCACGTTGCTTTGGACAGAAGGGATTTGGAAAACCAAAATATGACCATGTCGATAGTTCTCACGGCGACATCAAGGAGAAACGGGGCTCATGTCGATACTTGAAGTCAAAGGAGTGAGCAAGTACTTCGGCGGTCTTGCCGCACTAAGTGATATTAATCTCACCATCGAGGAAGGCGAAATAAGAGGAATAATTGGCCCGAATGGTGCGGGTAAGACCACCCTCTTTAACGTTATCAGCGGCGTCTACCGACCCACCTCAGGACAGATATTCTATTCAAAGGGCAAACGTATTGACGGCCTCTCTTCAGACAGGATAGCCGAAATGGGACTCGTCCGAACTTTTCAGCGTTCTGCACTCTATCACAACTTTACGGTGCTCAGAAATGTCACCATAGCGCGCCATCTTCATGCCAGGGAGAATATCTTTGGCGTGGTTGCTGGCACGGTTAAGAAAATGGAAGAGGAGAATGTGAAAAAGGCTTTGGACATGGTGGAGTTCATGGGGCTGGGACGCCTTAAGAATGAGCTGGCGGCAAATCTGCCTCACGGTCATCAGAGAGCGCTGGGTATTGCCATTGCGCTAGCCTGTGAACCCAAATTACTGCTGCTGGATGAGCCCCTGACGGGCATGACGCCTACAGAAAAAGCACATATGATAGATCTCATCAGAAAAGTGCACCAGCAGGG
>JABAOH010072513.1_pt1 | contig 49625 bp, 55 predicted proteins | sample 7062181 | NCBI WGS metagenome assembly JABAOH01 (sample SAMN14538630, study PRJNA623070) | marine sediment metagenome | biome: marine biome [ENVO:00000428]; feature: marine pelagic biome [ENVO:01000023]; material: deep marine sediment [ENVO:00002113]; isolation source: pool of 5 deep marine... | reverse complement strand
CTCACCTCAACCTTCAGGGGTAGCGGTTGGGCGAGCGGAGCTTTTACGGGAATCTCAATTCTGTGTTCGCCCCGTCCTACACGATCGGCGTGGCACCCCACGCAGAGGCCGGGCTCGGGAGCGATCAGCGTGCCGGTCTCGCTGTCGGCGTGACAATACGTGCACGCCGAGGGGAGGAATATGGGACATTCTTCTTTTTTTCTTACGTGCTGCACGCTGCGTATCTTCACGCAGTTCTGAGGTATTTCACGCATTCCTACCCGCGCATCATGGCTGGCTCGATTTGGGACTAAACTATAAATCCTCTTAAAATCAATTAGATAGAAGACAAGCCCTGTGCCCCGCTATTTGGCACGCGTATTGATAAGGGCAGTGTGGCAGACGGTCCCCGAAAGCCCTGCCGACGGAGAAACTACCGATGTTGCAGCGGCAGTGGAACGGTTCAACGGGGACCCGACTCTTCGTGATCTTTGCGGCCCTCCCCTGCCGGGGTGGGCGACCGAACCGACCGTCCTCCGTCAAGGGGCGTTCCGACGGCGGGGCATGGGAGGCCGAGGTGTTGCGCCTCGAGCCATTGCGCCTCGTTTACTGCAAGGTGGAGGGGACTCTCCTCAGCAATCGTCACGGAGTCTTCGTGGACAGCGGGACAGGGGAGGTCAAAGAACGCCTTCGGTCACGTGTTCATGTTTCGCANNGGGAGGTCAAAGAACGCCTTCGGTCACGTGTTCATGTCTCGCACCGGGGCCGTGACCGAGGAGGGAGACTCCGGAACGAATGTTCGGGATCTCTGGGGGCAGTGTCACGTGCAAGGCGACTCAGCCGCGCCTGTGTGAAAAAACGGGGGGACCTTGCGGGTCCCCCCGTTTCCATTTAATGAATACGTTATTCGATGACCGACGACCGAACAAATTCGAAATTCGAAATTTTACCTACTGTGAACGGTGAACCGTGAACTTGTCCAACGGACATATAGCCGTCCTGACGGTGGGCCTCAACCACACCACGGCCCCGGTCGAGATCCGCGAACGGCTGCACCTGCCCGAGGCGCGGCTCCCGGCGGTCCTCGAGCGGTTGGGGGAGGAGCCCGCGGTCGGCGAGCGGCTGGTGCTGTCGACCTGTAACCGGGTCGAGGTCTACACCGTTACCGAAGACCCCGAGGAGGCCCAGATCATCATCCCCGAGCTGCTCGCCCAGGGGACCCAGACCCCGCTCGCGTTGTTTCAGGATAAACTCTACCACCATGAAGAAGAAGACGCGGTCCGCCACGCCTTCCGGGTCGCGGCGAGCCTCGATTCGCTCGTCCTGGGGGAATCCCAGATCCTGCATCAATTCAAGGAAGCCTACCAGGTGGCCAAGGCCCAGGCGGCGACGGGCCCGGTGCTGAACACCCTGATGACCCGGGCCTTAGGGGTGGCGAAGAAGGTGCGGACCGAGACCGGGATTGGGCAGTCCCCGGTATCGGTCCCCTCGGCCGCCATTGGCTTGGCCAAGACGATCTTTGGGGANNGCCCATCGGAACTTTGACCGGGCGGCGGAGCTGGCGGCCAAGCTCCAGGGGCGGGCGGTCCGGTTCGAGCAGATCCGGGACGAGCTGCGGCAGGCGGATATCGTGGTCTCGTCCACGGCGGCCCCCCATTATCTGTTACACCGGGCGGATGTGGAGGAGCTGATTCGGCTCCGGAAGAATCGGCCGGTGTTCATCATTGATATTGCGGTCCCGCGGGACATTGACCCGGCGGCGAACGAGATTGACAACGTGTATCTGTATGACATTGACGACCTCGAAGGGGTGGTGGCGGCCCATCGGGAGGCGCGGCAGCAGGAGGCGGCGCAGGCGGAGCTGTTGATCGAGCGGGAGGTGGCGAGTTTTCAGCGGTGGCTGCAGAGCCTGGAGGTGGTCCCCACCATCGTCACGCTGCGGCGCCGGTTGGAGGAGATTCGGGAGGTGGAGCTGGAGAAGGCGCTGGGCCGCTTACAGGATCTGAGCCCGGCCCAGCAGGAGGTGGTGAAGACGCTGGCCCAGGGGATCATCAACAAGATCCTGCACCACCCCACCACCGAGCTCAAGCGGCAGTCGGTCAACCGGGATGGCTTGCTTTATGTGAGCGCCTTGCGCCGGCTCTTCGGCCTCCGCGACGACGACTGACAGGCAGTTCACAGTTCATGGTTCACAGTAAGACCCAACTCCTCCATCTGTGAACTGTGAACGGTAAACCGTGAACGGTTAACTATGACGCGTGAACTCCGCATTGGCACCCGGGGGAGCCCTTTGGCGCTTACACAGGCGGAGCACGTCGCCGCGGAGCTGAGGCGCAGATACTCGGAAGTTGCACCGGTATTGGTGAAGATCAAGACCAGCGGCGATAAGTTCGCCAACATCCCCCTGGCCCGCATGGGGGGGAAGGGCCTTTTCATCAAAGAGATTGAGGAGGCACTCCAGGCCGATCAGGTCGATCTCGCGGTCCACAGCATGAAAGATGTCCCGACGGAGATCGCTTTGGGTTTAAGCATCGCTGCCATTCTCGAGCGGGAAGACCCCTCCGATGCCCTCATTTCCCGGCGGGGGATACAACTGGATGCCCTGCCGGCCGGTGCAAGGATCGGCACGAGCAGCCTGCGGCGGCAGGCGCAGCTCCTCCATTATCGTCCCGACCTCAAGGTCATTCCCCTACGGGGGAACCTGGATACGAGGCTTCGGAAGCTCAGGTCCGAGAATCTGGACGCGGTGGTTGTGGCGATGGCCGGCCTTCGCCGGCTCGGCCGGCAACAGGAGATCACGGAGGTCCTTCCCGTGGAGGTAAGCCTTCCCGCCGTTGCCCAGGGGGCCTTGGGCCTGGAGATCCGGGCGGCGGATCGGAAGATGCACGATCTGGTTGGACCGATGAATCACGGGCCGAGTGTTGTGACGATCACCGCCGAGCGGGCCTTCCTCGGACGGCTCGAGGGGGGTTGCCAGGTTCCCATTGCCGCGTATGCCCAGCTCGACGGGAACCAGCTTCATCTCGAGGCGCTGGTGGCCACGCCGGACGGCACGGTGATAGTCCGCGGAGAACACAATGGACCCAGCGCTCAGGCGAAGGAGATTGGGATCGGTCTTGCTGAAGACCTTCTGCGGCGGGGTGCTGATCGGATCCTGCAGGAGCTTTCCGGGATATCCCCCCAACCTCCCGCCGCCCCGTGAACCGATGGCCGAGGTTAGGTGTTAGGTCATGGGTATTAGGTGTTGGGTCTTAGCTGTCAATGTAAAGTGAAGGGTTAAGAATTTAGAATTAAGGATTCTTAATTCTCAATTCTGAATTCTACAATCCGTCAACGAACTGTGAACCGTGAACCGAGAACCACGAATTGTGAGCTATGACCACTAAGCACAAGCCTCTTTCTGGTCGAAGGATCGTGATCACCCGAGCCCGTGAGCAGCAGGGTGATTTTGCGGAGATCTTGGAGGGCTACGGGGCGGAGGTGATCGAGTGCCCGACCATTGCAATCCTTCCTCCGGATGACTGGAGCGCACTGGATGGAAGTCTCGAACGCATTGGGAGCTACCATTGGTTGATCTTCACCAGCGCCAATGGGGCCCGCTTCTTTCTGAGGCGGCTTCAGGAACTGGGACGGGACCAGCGGGCACTCCATGACATCCGGGTGGCCGCGATTGGCCCGGCGACGGCAGCCGCCTTGCGAGAGGGTGGACTCGGCACGGACGTGGTACCCGGCGAATACCGCGCCGAGGCGATTCTGGAAGCAATGGATAAAGATCTGCGCGGCGTGCGGATTCTCATCCCGAGGGCGGCAGAGGCACGAGAGGTCCTGCCCGCTGGTCTTCGAGAGCGGGGAGCGGAGGTGGATGTTGTGACCGTCTATCGAACAGTGCAGGTAACCGACCAGGCCGGACCGGTCCTGAACCTGTTGCGGGCCAGAGCAATTGACGCGGTGACGTTCACCAGCTCGTCGACCGTGATGAACTTCGCCGACTTGTTTCCCCGTGAGGATCTGCCCGCGCTACTCAATGGCGTGACCATTGCCTGCATCGGGCCGATCACTGCCGAGACGGCGGCCCGTTACGGCCTTGCCGCGGACATCACTCCTGCTGCGTTTACTATCCCGGCTCTTGCGGAAGCCCTGGTGACACACCTGGCATCTCTGGGGTCCCCTCCCCCCTAATCTCATTTTCCCCCTTGCATCTGTCACTCTTTCGTGACAGCATGAACACCCGCCTGGCCTTGCGATGCGAAGCCGGGACCGCCTGCGTGGAAGGGAGGGCAGGGCCCTGGCAAGAAAACCGGGTGGAGCGACTGCGTTCGTCGTGATCATCATCCTGGGGGCCCTCATTGGTGCAGCCCTGGGAGAACTCATTGCTTACCTCTTTCCCGGCGGTATCCTCGACCGGATCTTTTCGCAAGGAATTTCCCCCGGCCTCGATCCCCCCGCAACCGTGAACCTGAAGATCCTTTCCCTGACCTTTGGTTTTACTGTGCGGATCAATATCGCTTCCCTGTTGGGACTCCTCTTGGGGGCCTATATTTACAAACAGCTTTGATTCCTGTTGACACCATCTTAACCCTATGCCATGGTTGCCGCGGTCCTTCTGGTTTGCGGGCCAATGACAGGTGTAAAGAATGGGTGAAGCACGGCAGGCGTTGATTCTGGCCATTACGGGGGCCAGCGGGGTTGCTATCGGGGTTCGCCTGTTGGAGGTCTTGGCGGAGCGGGGGGAGGAAGTGCACCTCCTCATCTCCGCAGGTGCGGAGCCGGTCATCCGGGAAGAGACCGGTCGCGCCATCGGGGATCTCAAGGCGCTTGCAACCTTTTACCATTCTGCTCACGACCTGGCGGCACCCCTCGCCAGCGGTTCCTATGTCTCTCCGAATATCCGGGCCATGATCATCGCGCCATGTTCCATGAAGACGGTAGCCGCGATCGCGTCAGGGTATGCTGAGAATTTGGTCGGTCGGGCAGCAGATGTGATCCTGAAAGAAGGAAAACGTCTGATCCTTATCCCGCGGGAGAGTCCGTTGAGTGCGATCCACCTCGAAAACCTGTTATGCCTCGCGCGCCTCGGAGTGGCTATCGTCCCCCCCGTCCCCCCTTTTTATCAGCGCCCCAGCACGGTGCCCGAGCTGCTCGACCAGATGGTAGGGCGGATTCTGGATCAGGTGGGGCTCCACACCGACCTCACCCGTCGATGGTCAGGGCATCGGTAGGGCGATTAGCGCGGTCGGGCCTCGTCGTATTTTCCCGCTTGGATATCCGCGATCATTTGGCGGTGCTGGCGGGCCATGAGTTCCCGCACAGCCTGAGAGGAAGCATGTGGGCCGAGGAGTTCTCGGTAGTTGGTCTTGATCCTGGCTACCACAGCGCCTCCACGATAGGCGAGGGTGAGGATATGGGGATCGTTCCCCCCCAGATCTTCGGACTGGACGTGATAGGCCTGTTGGCGGTAAGAAAAGTTGGTATTGAATCCGGGGACCATGGCGCCCTCCCGACAAGAACGTGCCGTCGTCCAATGCAAGAAGCTTACCAGCGGAGGCAGCAGCCTCGGTAGACACTCACAGTCCGCGGGGGAGGTTTGATGGGGTCGGCACGGTTAAGGGTCGGGGTTCTCTTCGGTGGCCGATCGGGAGAGCATGAGGTCTCGATCGCGTCAGCTCGATCCGTCCTAGGCGCCCTGGATCGTTCCAAATATGAGATCCTCCCCCTCGGGATTACTCCGGAGGGAGAGTGGCTGATCGTGGAAGGGGTGGACCGGCTGGCTGAGGGGAAAGGGACCAGGATCGGGGTGGTCCCCGGCCTTTCGGGCCGCGCCCTCGTACAAATGGATGCAGAAAGCGAAACGGGCCGCTGGCTTCAGGACTTAGTGGATGTAGCCTTTCCCGTCCTTCATGGTACGTACGGCGAGGATGGCACGGTCCAAGGGCTGCTGGAACTTTTAGGGGTCCCTTACGTGGGGCCTGGGGTTATGGCCTCTGCGATGGGCATGGACAAGGTGGCGATGAAGATCGCCTTCCAACAGGCCGGGTTGCCGGTGGTGCCGTATCGCGTCCTCATGAGTCAGGCATGGCGGGAAGATGCCGTCGCCATAACGAGCTCCCTCGAACAGGCATTGAGTTATCCATTATTTGTCAAACCCAGCAACCTCGGCTCCAGTGTTGGGGTGAGTAAGGTGTCGGGTCGGGCGGACGTCCGTCAGGCCATTGAAGACGCCTTTCGATACGACCGGAAGATTCTGGTAGAGCAAGGGCTCGACTGTCGGGAAGTGGAGTGTGGCATTCTGGGCAACGATCGGCCTGAGGCCTCGGTCGTCGGCGAGATTGTTCCGAAGCGGGCATGGTACGATTATCGGGCCAAGTATGAGCCTGGCATGAGCGAGGTCCTGATTCCGGCTCCTCTGTCGCCGTCGCTCGCGCAGGAGATCCAGGCGCAAGCCGTCAAGGCCTATCAGGCGATTGATTGTGCCGGCATGGCCCGAGTCGATTTCTTTCTGGACCGCACGTCGGCACAGCCCTATGTGAATGAAATCAATACGATCCCTGGCTTTACGGCGACGTCGGTCTACCCAAAACTCTGGGAAGCCAGCGGGGTCAGCTACCCCGCCCTTTTGGACCGGCTGATCCAACTGGCGCTCGAGCGTCACAACGAGCGGCTTCAATTGCTTACGAGGTACCAAGAGTCCGAGGATCAATGAGTCCCCTGGCCGATACTCCCCGTTGACAACCCCTGACCGGGTTGGTAGGCTGCGGGGCCGTCATCAGAGATAGTGCTCGCAAGGAGGTATATCGTGTTTCGCTTCATCCCCCGCGATGAAAAGTTCTTCGACCTCTTTGAGGCCGCTGCCCTCAACATTCGAGAGGGGGCTGCAACCTTAAAGGAGATGGCGGAATCGGAGGGCGACTATGAGGTGTGGTGGAAGAAGATCGAGGAGTTCGAGCACACGGGGGATCGGATTACCCATGACGTGATCAGAAAGCTGAACCAGACCTTCATCACCCCCTTGGACCGGGAGGATATCCATCAACTCGGCAGCCGTCTGGACGATGTCATGGACCTCATCGAGGCGGCGGCGACCCGGATGGCCCTGTACAAGATCAAGCAATGTACTCCTGAGGGCAAGCGCCTCGCCACGCTGATTCAGGACATGGCCGAGGAGATTGTTCTTGCCGTCCAGAAGCTCAAGGACTTGAAGAGTATCCTCTCCCATTGTGTAGAGATCAACCGCCTCGAGAACGTCGCCGACCAGGTTTCCCGGGACGCCATCGCCGCCCTCTTCACGGGAGGCTACGACCCCGTGGAGATTGTCAAATGGAAGGAGATCTATGAGACGTTAGAGACGGCGACGGATCGTTGTGAGGATGTGGCCGACGTCCTGGAGCGGATCGTGCTCAAACATGCCTAACTTGGTTCGTGGTTCATCGTTTACGGCTGAAGGTTCACGGTTCACCGTTCACAGATTGAGGATTCCGCCTTTGCTGTGAACCGTGAAGTGTTACCTGTGAACAAATACTCATGAGTGAGCCAGGCTGGATCATCATCCTGGTGGTGGTGTTGGCGGTCGTCTTCGATTTCACCAACGGGTGGAACGATGCCGCCAATGCCATCGCCACCGTCGTCTCCACCCGAGTCCTCTCTCCTCTCCAGGCCGTTGCCTTGGCCGGAATCTTGAACGTGGTAGGCGCCTTCTACTCGACGGCGGTGGCAAAAACGATCGGCAAAGGGATCGTCGACCCCACCGCGGTCACGCAACTTACCGTCGCGGCCGCCCTGGTGGGAGGGATTTTCTGGAACGGCTGGATGACGCTGATCGGGATGCCCATCAGCGCCTCCCACGCACTGATCGGAGGGATCATGGGGGCAGCCATCGCCCATGGAGGCGTGGGGATCTTGAACTTTACGGGGCTCAAGCCGATTTTTGCGGCGATGCTGATCTCCCCTGCCCTTGGCCTGGTACTGGGCCTCCTCTTCATGTCGGGTCTTGGCTGGTCCTTCTTCCGCGCGAGCCCGGGGTGGGCGAATCCCATGTTTCGGAAGCTGCAGGTCGTTTCGGTCAGCTTCATGGCCTTCAGCCACGGGACCGGGGATGCCCAGAAGGTGATGGGGGTCATCACATTAGCCTTGGTCTCTGGTGGCTACCTCACGACGCTGGAGGTCCCCTGGTGGGTCATCCTTGTTGCGGCGCTCGCGATGGGACTCGGCACCGCCGTAGGTGGGTGGAAGGTGGTGAAGACCCTGGGGCTCAAGATGCTGAAGCTACAACCGGTCCACGGCTTTGCCGCCGAGACGACGGCGGGACTGATCATCACCGGTGCGGCGAACCTCGGGGTCCCGGTGAGCACCACCCACACAATCACTACCTCCATCATGGGAGTTGGGGCCGCGCAACGGCTGTCGGCGGTCCGGTGGGGGGTGAGTCTGAAGATCCTCTACGCCTGGCTGTTTACACTCCCGGGGGCTGGTCTCGCGGCGTATATCGCCTACCAGGCCCTTCATCAGGGGATGGCCTGGGCCGGGGGATAATTCGAAGAGGGGGAAGCCGTGCGGGTTATCGTGGTCGGGGCCGGTGAGGTCGGATACCATATTGCCAAGCGCCTGGTCAACGAAGGACATGATGTGACTATCATCGAGGAGAATGCCGCCGTCAAGGAGCGGGTGGAGAAAGAGCTAGATGTCCTAGCCATCCAAGGCAACGGTGCCTCGCCGGCTGCCCTGGAGGCCGCGGGGGTGACCAAGGCCAAGATACTCATTGCGGTCACCGACGAGGATGAGATGAACCTGGTTGCTTCTCTCTTGGCGAAGAAGTACGAAGGCGAACGTACCACCATTGCCCGGGTCAGAAATCCGGAGTTCTGGAAAAGCCCACTTCTTCAATCGGGTGGGCGCCTCGGGATCGACCACTTGATCAATCCCAACCAGGTCGTGGCCGAAGAGATTGCCAGGCTGGTCCACGCCCCCGCCGCCGCCGAGGTGGCCTTTTTTGCCGAGGGCAAGGTGCAGCTTTTGGGAATCCATGTGGGCCCCGAGGCTCCAATTCTTAAGAAGCTGCTAAAAGATCTTCGCGCGTTTCAGGCCAAGCACCCTTTCCTTGTCACCGCCATATCCCGAAAAGAACAACTCATTATCCCTGACGGGAAGACCGTTATTGAACCCAAAGATCATCTCTACCTGGTGGCGCACCGAGACGATATGCCCGCCATCATGGATCTGTTTGGGCTGCAGGAAGTCCCCCCGAGGAATGTCCTCATCATTGGCGGTGGTCGGATCGGGCTCTCCCTGGCAGAGCTATTGGAAGCCGAGGGCATTCCCCTCACGCTCATGGAGCGCAACGCCAATCGGTGTGATGAGCTGGCAAACCGCCTAAAAAAAGCCCTGGTCCTCAAAGGGGACGGTACCGATATCGAGGCGCTGGCAGAAGAAGGGGTTGCCGAGTTGGACGCCGTGGTCACGGTCTCCGATGACGAGGCGACCAACATCTTGGCGGCTCTCCTTGCGAAGAACCGTTTCAAGGCAAAGAAGGCCATCGCGCTGATCCAACGGGCCCACTTAATCCAGCTGGCCTCCTCCCTGGGAATTGACGCAGCCATCAGTCCCCGCCTCACCACCGCAAGCGTGATCCTCAGGCACGTCCGCCGGGGACGGGTCGTCTCCCTGGTCGAGATGCCGGAAGAGGCGGAGATCATGGAGATTGTCGCCCTCCCCACGACGGCCGTTGTGGACCGACCCCTCCGGGACCTGAACATGCCCAAGGGGTCTATCGTGGCGGCCATTAGCCGGGGCGAGCAGATCATCATCCCCAAGGGGGAGAGCCGCATCCTCCCCGGCGACCGGGTTGTCCTTTTCGCCCTCCCTGAGGCGATCTCGAAGGTGGAACGGCTCTTTAGCGGCTAGTCCCGTTCCAACTCATGGGCCCGTTTGAACCACGGAACGGGCCAAGGGATCCAGCAAGCCTGGCACCGTTCCACCTAGTGTCGTCGAGGCGCGTCAGTCCTCCATGCACTATGCCACCGTGCCCAAAAGCAACCGCGACAAGTACCGTTCCAACTTGTTGGCCCGAACACGGGCAAGGCCCGTTCCGACCGAGGAACGGGCGGCATGGCACACCTCTGTTGGCTGAGAAAAGCTGGAACGGCACAAGCAGTAGGCACAATACCTTGGCACGGCACTGGTCTCGGCATGGCACACCTCTGTATTGAGTGAGGAAGAGTGGAACGGGACTAGGTCGAGCGGAGGGCCGGATGCAGATCGCTCCCATCCTCTATGCTCTATGCCTTCTTCTCCTGTGCCTTGCTGGGGCTATGAGCCTTCCCTTCTTCATCGCCTACTTCAGCGGCGGACCGGAATCGCTTCCCCTTCTTCTGTCTCTTCTTTGTACGGGCGCGGCAGCGCTGCTTGGTGTCCTCGTGTCGCGCCGCCGAACCGACATCGGCCCACGCCCCGAGATGGGTCTTCGGGAGGGATTCGTCATCGTCACGGCGGGGTGGATCCTTTTCTCCGCCTTTGGTGCTCTCCCCTTTTACTTCACCGGTATGCTCCCTTCTTACACCGATGCCTTCTTCGAGGCGATGTCGGGGTTCACGACGACGGGAGCCACCGTCTTGACCGATATCGAGGGTCAGCCGCTGGCCCTCCATTTCTGGCGGTCCTTCATTCAATGGCTGGGTGGCATGGGGATTATCGTCCTCTCCTTGGCGATCCTCCCGATGTTGGGGGTGGGCGGGATGCAGTTGTACAAGGCCGAGGTCCCGGGACCGGTTCCGGATCGACTCGCCCCCCGAATCCGGCAGACGGCAAGGCTGCTCTGGGGGCTCTACATGCTCCTGTCAGCCGTCGAGGTTCTTGTGCTCTTCTCACTCGGCATGCCCTTCGTTGACGCCTTGCTCCATACCTTCACGACCATGGCTACTGGGGGATTCTCCCCCAAGGCCGCGAGTATCGGGGCCTACCAGAGCGCCGCCATCGACACGGTCCTCATCATCTTCATGTTCCTGGCAGGCGCCAACTTCGCGCTCCATTTCCGAGCCCTCCAAGGGAATATTAAGGCCTACCGAGATCCCGAATTTCGCTTCTACGGCATGGTCGTCCTGATCGCGGTCGTCACTATGACCTTAATCCTGTATGGACGGGTCTATCCCGAACTCCCCACCGCCCTGCGCTACGGCGCCTTCCAAGTGGTCTCCATCGTGACCACGACAGGCTTCGGTACCGCCGACTACGGAACGTGGCCTATCTTCGCTCAGTTTCTCCTCTTATGTCTCATGTTGTTGGGGGGGTGCGCCGGCTCCACCGGGGGAGCCATCAAACATATCCGGAGCCTCCTCCTCTTCAAGGTCGCCTATGACCATCTCTACCGGCTGATTCACCCCAAGGCGGTCCGTCACGTGAAGGTGGGAGGGAAGGTGATTCCCAAGGAGATCCTGGAGGGCGTGCACGTCTTCGTTCTCCTCTACTTCTTTACCTTCTTGATTGGGACCGCGACCCTCACCCTTCTCGATACGGATCTGGTGACTGCGATCGGCGCGGTCGCAGCCACCCTTGGAAATGTCGGGCCCGGACTCGGTTTGGTCGGACCCGTGGGGAGCTACGCGGCGGTTCCCGCGGGTGGGAAATGGGTCCTCAGTGCATGCATGGTTTTGGGCCGTCTCGAACTGTTCACCGTCTTCGTCCTCTTTACCCCTGACCTGTGGCGGAGCCTCACCTGGCGCAGGTAAGGGGCAAATCCCCTTGACATCCGTAGACCCGGTCGGTACTCTGGAATCGGAGACTTGCGCGCAGGAGAAAGAGTATGTTCGGCATCGGAATGCCAGAACTCATCGTCATCTTCATCGTTGCCCTCCTGGTCTTCGGTCCCAAAAAGCTTCCTGACCTGGGCAAGGCGTTGGGTCGCGGCCTGGCGGAGTTTAAACGCGCCTCCGAGGACCTCAAAGAAGGGCTGACGACCGATTTCAGCCTGGAGGAGGAGGAAAAATCCTCCGTCGAAGCGCCCGCCCCTACCGCAGGATCCCCTTCCTCTCCAGAGACTCCATCTTCCGAGGACGATCAGCCTCATGGCTGATGACAGGATGCCTTTCCTCACCCACCTGGAGGAACTCCGGCGGCGGTTGATCGCCTCTCTCATCGCCATCGGCGTTGGCTTCGCCCTCTCCTTTCATTTCTCCGAGCAGATTATGGCTTTCCTGAAGCGCATTCTCACCACGAGCTTTGCCATTCAGAAAAGCTATCCATACGTGGTCATCCTCACGAAGCCCCCGCCCGAGTTGATCTTTGTTGCCCCGGCCGAAGCCTTCTGGGCCCATATTAAGATCGGATTCCTCACCGGCCTCCTGCTGGCATTCCCCTTTATTCTCTTCGAGCTCTGGCGTTTCGTGTCCCCTGGCCTGCTCCAGCGAGAGCGGCGCTACGCCCTCCCTTTTGTGGTCCTGGGGACCGTCTTCTTTTTTTTTGGGATCTCCTTCTGCTACTTCGTGGTCCTTCCCTTCGCGATGAACTTCCTCCTCACCTATAAAACCGAGCACCTGACACCGATGCTCTCGATTGGCCTTTTTATCGACTTTACTGTCAAGTTTCTCCTCGCCTTCGGTCTGATCTTTCAACTCCCCCTCCTCATTAGTCTTGCGGCTCGGCTCGGCCTGGTCACGTCTACCTTTCTTGCCCGCAGCCGAAAGTACGCCATCCTGTTAAGCTTCGTCATCGCCGCCATCCTGACCCCGACTCCGGATGTCTTCAATCAAGCCCTGATGGCTGGTCCGCTCTGCCTCCTCTACGAAGTGGGGATCTGGGCTGCACGGCTCATCGAAAAGACCCGGCGGTCGGCCGCGCGGGAGGAAGCTCCGGAGGGGGCCTAGGGTTCGAAACGACCTGTGGGCCTCCATCCACTTCGACTCGAAGACCGACGAGTGCTGGGTATTCGTCCGCTCTGGAATTTGGGGGTGAAGGAGGAGGGTGAGAGGAAGACGTGAGACTAGTGCCGTTCCAACTTGATACGCCGAATTTNNNGGTCCGGGCCGGGGCGGCGATGTTCTCCGGCACTTTCACCTGAAAGACCATTTCCCTAATCGAGTGGAGGACCTTCTCCAGGGTGATCCGTTTCATATACTCGCAGACCGCATCGTCTTTGAGGGGGACAAAGGTCTTGTCCGGATTGCCTTTCTGTAGGGGATGCAGGATGCCGGTCTCGGTCGCCACGATGAACTTCCCCGCGGCAGAAGCTGCGCTCCGGCGGATCATACCGCTCGTCGAGAGGATGTGAATCCTGTTATGAAGCTCCGGCGCATCTTGGGCAAAGGAGATACAGTTCGTGGTGCAGCCGCACTCCGGGTGGATAAAGATCTCCTCGGCATCGGGATGGAGGCGAAGGGCTTCCTCAAAGTGCCCGGGACGGATCCCGGCATGGACGTGACACTCACCCGGCCAGACGCGGATGTTCTTCCGACCGCTCACCCGGGCGACGTAATCTCCCAGGTACAGGTCAGGGAGGAAGAGAATCTCCCGATCGGGAGGGATGGCCTGGATGACCTTGGCGGCGTTCGCCGAGGTGCAGCAGTAGTCACTTTCGGCCTTGACCTCTGCGGTGGTATTCACGTAGGACACCACGACCGCTGCTGGGTGCTCTGCCTTCCACCGCCGGAGTTCCTCGGCCGTAATGCTGGCGGCTAAAGAGCAGCCAGCCTCGAGGTCGGGGAGGAGGACCGTCTTGTCCGGGCAGAGGATCGAGGCGGTCTCGGCCATGAAGTGGACGCCACAGAAAACGATCACGTCGGCATCCGTGCGGGCTGCCGCCTGGGAGAGGCCCAGAGAGTCTCCGGTGAAGTCCGCCACATCCTGGACCTCGGGTATCTGGTAGTTGTGGGCCAGGATGACAGCGTTCCGCTGCTCCTTAAGCCCGCGGATCTCTTGGCTGATATCGGCCTGGATCGGCATAATCTTCCTCTCGCGGCATCTTTCAGCTATCATCCTAGGAGAATTGCCACAGGGGGTCAAGGGCGAATGTTCTTCGAAGAGTCAACTGCCGTACCACTTCAGGTGCGTGCCCTGATCGAGGCTGCCCTGGAAGAGGATGTGGCAAGCGGGGATCCCACCACGGAGGCCTTGGTTCCCGGCCAGCAGGTCGGCGGGGCGGAGGCCGTGGTCCGGGCGCCCGGCGTCCTGGCCGGGACCTGGGTCTTCGCTGCTGTCTTTACCACGCTTGACCCCCGCGTTCACGTTGAGGTGCTGCGTCCGGACGGGAGTCGCGTCGCCCCGGGGGAGAAGGTGGCTGCCGTCAGCGGCGCGTTGGCCAGCATCCTCAAGGCTGAACGGGTGGCGCTCAATTTTCTTCAGCGCCTGTCCGGCATCGCCACTGAGACCGCCCGCTACGTGGCCGCCGTAGCCGGACTACCGGTTCGGATCGTGGACACGCGCAAGACTGTTCCGGGCATGCGGTGGCTCGAGAAGTATGCCGTGCGGATGGGTGGGGGGGTCAACCACCGGATGAACTTAAGCGACGGCGTTCTGGTGAAAGACAACCACCTGGCAGTGGTCAAGGCCCGGGGAGGGACATTCAAGGCAATGGTGGATCAACTCCGACAGCGAACAAGCCATCTGCTGAAGATCCAGGTGGAGGTGGAAAATCTGGAGCAGGCCACGGAGGCCGCAGAGGCGGGGGCGGATGCCCTTCTGCTAGATCAGATGTCTCTTGAGCATGTGGAGGAGGTGGTCCGGCGATACAAAGGGAGAATGCTCATCGAGGCTTCTGGGGGGATCACGCTGGAAAATGTGCGACGGGTCGCCGAGACGGGAGTGGACCTCATCTCCGTCGGGGCGCTCACCCACTCGGCTCGGGCTCTTGATATAAGTCTCGAAGTCCAACCTGCCTAACTCCTCTCCAGCCGGTTCTGCGTCGAAAGCGAGAAAGAATTCCTCAGAATATTACGCGACGGAGGCAAAGATGGCGACTTTTGCGGATCGAATTGTCCGGGCTGCCAAACTCGATGTGAGTCTGTATGAAGAGGTCGAAGCCGACAAGGGGGCCATGGGCCAGGCTACGGGGGTGGTGGTCCTTTCGAGTCTTGCAGCCGGGGTGGGGATAGCCCACGTGGGGCTCGGCGGCATCCTCGTGGGAACGGTCGGGGCGCTCATTGCGTGGTACCTCTGGGCGTTTGTGACGTACATTATCGGTACAAAGCTCCTCCCTGAACCCCAAACCAGGGCCGACATGGGAGAAATGTTGCGCACCATTGGCTTTTCCGCCTCGCCCGGGCTGATCCGCGTGCTCGGAATCATTCCGCCCCTCACCGGGATTGTCTTTCGGGTTGCTGAAATCTGGATGCTGATTGCGATGGTGATTGCAGTGAGACAAGCGCTCGATTATAGAGGAACGTTGCGGGCAGTGGGTGTCTGCGTCATCGGATGGATCGTGTTTTTTCTTATCGGAATATTGCTGTTTGGCGTAGGGGGAGGGCGCTAAATGCCGTTGGCCTGCGGGACAGGACATTACGGGTTCTTGCTCGACCGAAAGCGACCGGTCGCCTTGACAGGATCAGAGGGCCGTGATAGGAAGGACCGCGGAGAACAGATATGCCCATTCCGGCCGGTGAATTTCAACGAATGAGAGACGAGGAGCGGCGCCGGGCTCTCGCCCACGGGCAAATTCGGCGGGAGCGCTGGAGACGGCGGCTGCCGTGGCTGATCGCAGGAGCTGCGACGCTTCTCGCGCTGGTCCTCTTCGGGCCATCCCTGCTCTCTCTTCTTCTCGCGTTGATGGGGGGTTGAAGCGGACCCCATCGGTCACGGAGGTCTCGGGCCCAGTTTACCTGCGTAAGCCTCGGTTGGTTCTCCAGGGACCTTCACGGATTTTCGGATCCATCCCACCAACCCTCCCACGCTCTCGAACCACCACGGGGAAGGGGAGACGTCCGTAACGCTAACGATGTGACGTCCACTGTCGGATGTGCCCGAGTGGACGCCGACGTCATCGAAGTGCGCTTGCTTCTGGTCGTTGGGGGGATCATCTCTTGTCCGGAAAGGAGGGAAAATGTCATGACTGAGATCTCTATGGAAACGCTTACACCGTTGCTGTTCAGGACCGGGGCGTCCGCGCTCCGCATTGGGTTAATCCTCATTGCTGGCTATGTCGGCGCCCGTCTTCTCCGAATTGGCCTGAGTCGTCTCGAGTCAGCGCTCATAAAGGCGGGAGAGAAGACCGAGACGGTGCCCGGGCAGGCACGGAAACGGGTCGCAACCTTGGTTGGCCTGCTCCGGACCATCGCGATGGTCCTCCTGTGGGCGGTCGTTCTGGTCATCGTTCTGGATCAGATCGGACTGGATGTGACCCCGATCTTAGCCGGTGCCGGGATCGTCGGGCTGGCCGTCGGCTTTGGCGCGCAGAACATCGTCCGCGACCTGATCAGCGGGTTCTTCATGGTCCTGGAAGACCAGGTGCGGGTGGGTGACGTCGCCATCGTCAATGGCACGGGGGGGCTCGTCGAGGCCATCACCTTCCGGACGATCGTGCTGCGGGACCTCGCGGGAGTCGTCCACGTGTTTCCGAACGGGACGATCAATACCCTGTCCAACATGACCAAGGTGTGGTCGGGCTACGTCATTGATGTTGGGGTGGCGTACAAGGAGGATACCGACCATGTCGCTGAGGTTATGCGGCGCGTGGCCGAGGAGCTGCGGCAGGATCCTGCATTAGGCCCGATGATCTTGGAACCGATCGAGATATTCGGTGTGGATGACTTCGCGGACTCCGCAGTGGTGATCAAGGCGCGCCTCAAGACGTACCCTATTCAGCAGTGGAATGTGGGACGGGAGTATCGGCGACGATTAAAAAAGGCCTTCGACGCCGAGGGGATCGAGATCCCCTTCCCGCATCGCTCGATTTATGTGGGGGAGGCGACCAAGCCGTTCCAGGTCGAGTTAAAAGAAGTGCTGGCGAAGTCGGGAGCGGCCGAATAGCGAGGAGAAAAGCGTCGAGAGTATCTCAGTTCACGCCAGGAGACGGTCGGCCAGATCTTTTGGCTATACGCGGTGTGGTTTGCCAACGCCGCCTGGCTGAAGAGGATTTCACCACTGCCATTACCAATGACGTTCCCCTGCGAAGGCAGTTCGGTGAGGCTTACCACGGTGCCGATGATCGTCGTATGGATGTGAACGATGTCATCGGCGACAATCAAGGCGCGAAAGAGTCCGGAGTTCAGATTCTTTATCAGGGCGTCGCGGTTTAGATTGTGGACAATTAGGATGCCGCTGCTATCGCCGAAATCGATGTCCTGCCAAAGCTGGCCCGAGGGGAGCTCCACGTATGTGACGCCGGACGGTGGGAAGGTCAACGTCGAAGGGTCCGTCGTGTATTGGCTCCCGTTCATCGCGGACAGGGCCACGCCCTTGAGAGTGCCCGCAGAGTACCCCATGAGTGCATCGGGGGTGGTCGGCATCGTCTCGATGGCCGAAGGGGCTGCAATAACCCAGGCGAGATCATTCGGGTCCACGTTGGTCTCGATCACCAAGGGATTTCCTGCTTTGGTTGCCTAATAATCCGTGGGGAACGAGGGATCCGATTCCCTATCTGTCCCGCCCACTCTAGAACTCCCCTTCTGTTTGTACGTGCTCGCCGCGTAGACGCCCTTCGTCCCGTTGTTCATGATGAGGACGCCGTCGATGTCATGATCGCGGCCGTCAATGGTGATCGTGCCGTTCGTGGTGAGCGCTGCTCTGACCCCCGGAGAACCGGAGGGGGTCCATTTCACGGTGGGTTCGACGGTTTTGGTGGCGTGGCGGACAATGGTGACGCTCCCGGACGCCCCGGACTGTAGACTCGCCAGCTGCGCGGTGCGATCCCGGGTGATCGGCTGATCGTTGGTGAAGAACTGGGTCTGGTCGTTGATGCCGTCGCTGGACAGGTCCAGGTTCAATGAGAGGGCACGCCTGGCATAGGCCTGGCCTGCTTCAGCGAGATGCATGGCCTGGACCCGATTCTCCGAGAGGCGGCTTGCGCTGAACGCGGCCACAGACAGGGAAAGGAGCGCTACCCCGAGGGCCGAGAGAAGGACCATCACGAGAAGGCTGATCGCCAAGACGACGCCCTCTTCTCTGCCGAGATAGCGGAGGGACCTCGGGGAAGCCGGCGGTGATTTGCGGTTGTCGCTTTCCGTTAGTGCTCTCCGCGGCATGAGTTCCAAGTCGGCGGTTCCGACGTGACGGTGAAACCGGAGCCGGACTGGTCTAGGCCGGTCGGGGTTGCGGTTATCTGACGACGACCCTGCGAATGGTGGTCACATCGCCTCGTGGCATGATCACCGGATTGTTGCTCGCGTCGAAGTAGCTGAAATTCACGGACGAGATATGGGTGAGCACTAGTTGGGGGCCGGCCCCGTCCCCCGCGTCTCGACACAGGATCCTCCCCCGTGTACGAATAGGTAATTTGCCGAGCCTGCAGTTCAACGGTGGCCCCGGAACTGAAATCTCCCGTGAGGGGAGGGCTGAAGGCCGGAGACGCTCCGACTGCAGTCACCGTTGCGGCATGGTACGTCGTCCCATCGGTCACGTAGATCCCGTCGTTGAGCTGAAAGCCGGAAGTCGACGCGACACTCAGGCTCGTCGATCCCGCGTTTGCGGCGGTCGCGAGCGTCGTCGATGCCGCCCCTTCATTTGTCAGAAAGGTAACCGAGTCGATGGATGCGGTCGTGATCGCCGAAAGCGGCACAAGGGCAGCGATCGTCGTCAAGCCGTATCCAGCCATCCGGAGCTCGCGCAAGGCCTGCTCAAACACGCGCCTGACGTTATCTTGTGTCATCGCCCGCGTTTGAGTCCGGATCATGCCGATCAGAAAATTACGGTACGCATCATAGACGCCTATGAGGATCAGAACGGAGATCGCTGAGAAGATGGCCAGTTCGAGGGTCGTGGCTCCAGTTTCCTTCCCCTTGCTTTTGACCGCAGAGCCCATCGTCCTCCCCCTTGAGTCATGGCTCCGGGAGATGCGCGACCGATTGCACACTTTTCGGGCCAGTCCCATCGGTCCATGAGACCGTCACCGATACGGTCGCGAGGCGACTTGGGGTCGTTCCGGTGACAGCGGAGACCTCCCAATTCCTGGTGAATCCGGGGGCGGGATTATCAGATGCGGGGGGTGCCGGGCTCACGGGGGCCGGCGGAAAGGCCGCCACATTGCGGAGCTCCTCGAGTTTTTGATGGACGAGGTAGGCAGCCTGGCTCCTGTTCCCGCCGGAATGAATATCCCGCGTGCCAGTGGCGAACATCCCCGCGACAGCCATGAGGACAATTGTGAACAGCGTGGCGGCGATTAACACCTCCGCCGCCGTGAACCCCAGATCATTGAGCAATCGACTCTGCATTTCTTTTCCCTACAATTCTACAAACCGCCGTGGGCCTTACCCCTGAGACCACCGGCCTTTCATGGTCAGCATCGCGACCGGCGTCGCGGGCAGAAGGCTGGTGTTAAACAGGGGACCATAGGCCCAGTTCCGATTGGGCGGCCGGTAGTAGTTATCCCCCGAGTTTCCGCAGCAGCGCCAAGCCCCTTGGGCCTGCTGACTGTGCCACAGCGCAATGATGGAGCCATTACAGTTGAAGTTTTTCCATTCCAGTTCTCGAGGAACCGAATCACGTTCTCGAGCTGGCCGTTTCCCGCATCCACCTCGGACTCGGCGCTGGGCCCTAGGGCAAAGGGGGCGTTCACCGTGGTGTCGGTGACCGGCCGATCGGAGGTGATTTGTTTCCCCTTGGTGTCCGAGTTATTCGGTTCCCAGTTATTGGAGAGGATGGTGATGGCGTCGCCGAGCGCGGCGGCCGGCTGCTTGTTCACCGTGTTGTAGTCCCCCTGGATGTAGACTGGGTTTTCGGAGACAACGGTGAGCCCCCCGCCGGGAGCTGAGTGCCGTTCACCAGGCGCACCCCCTTCTGCACCCCATCATGGTGCGCATACAGGATGCCGTTGGCCGGAACTTTCCCGCTCGCCACCAGGGCGCCGACGTCCACCTCGAGGACGAGCATGTTGGCTTCCTCCCGTTTGTCGTAAAAGGTCTCGGTGACGACCACGTCGGGGCGAGGGTGACCACCTGCCCGTTCTTATCCTTGCCCTTCCCCGAGGTGTTCACGATACGGAGGTCCGCCTGGTAATACAGCTTGGCCACTTGCATTTGCGGGGAATCGAGAGGCGTGGCCTTCTCGATCATCTGGTGGGAGACGACCTCCGGATTGACCGGATCGTAGAGCAGATCTGGGATCAGGGGGATCATCTCTTTGACCCCCATGGCGCGGTCCCGGGCGAGACCACCGGAGGCGCCCATCGCCACGTTCATCCAATCTTGAGCCGTCCACGGATTGTTGAAATCCTGGTCGAACTCGTGATCGAAGTTGAGGGTCTGGTAATTTCCGCTCGCATCCTTGATCTCGGGATTGCTCCCTCGGATTTTGGGCTCCCGCTTGATGTAGCGATAGAGGTTGCCGGCCGTGGTCAAAAATGAATCAAAGTGCGAGCTGGAGTTACAGATGTAGATGTTGCTGTTGGCGTGCACGCGGCCGTTAAAGGTCATGGGCGGACCGGGCGCGATCTCCAGGTCTACTCCCCTTCCGTAAAAGACCCCGAACTGGAAGAGAGGGATCTGCAAGTGACGGACAATCTGGGTGAGCCGGACCCGGCTCCGCCGGGGTCCGCGCGCCTCGGCAATGCCCTTGTAGTCTGTCGTCTGGCCGATCAGCCCCACGTGAGGGCCGCTGTCGATTGTTGTGGGATATGAGTACGGCGGGGTCGAGCGGACACGGCCTATCTGGAATGTGTCAAAGGTATAGTTGGGGTCGGTCAGTGCCGGGGGCGCGATGGCCGCGAGTTGGCATCGGTGGGGGTCAGGGTTGATGCCGGGCCGGCCCTGAGATCCACGAGGCCTGACTCGAGCCCGGCCTCGGCCGCGTAACATGTCCGGGTCTGGTTCGAAAAGTTGCTGGCGATGGTCCCTTCGGTCCTGGCCGTCGCCAGGAAGGCGAGCCCCTGAACCACCAGCAGCGTCATCACGAGCAGGGAGATGACGAGAACTGCCCCCCTCTCCTCCCTCATCCCGTCGGTGAAAGGCTGTCTCATCCCCGGACTCCCTTCTTTGCCCGAACCTTTAGGAGACCGTGACTGTATCCGGGGCTCAGAGCAGGGGCTGTGCCAAGGACTATTGTGAACCGAACTAGTTCATATTGCGGATGAAATCAGGATCTTGGAAGGGTAGGAGGTGGGAGAACAAAGGAAAAAGTCAGTCATGCTGGCAACGAATGAGACTGACTCGGACATTGTCTCATATCGTTCTACCGCTCTCGCCAGGAGAGTATCTTGACGAAGTTGAAGATATCCCCCCCTGGCATGCCGGGGGGGAGGTACTTCACGAGATTGGGCATCTGATAAATGCGGGGGACCTGGGATCCCATATCCATATACCTGCTGACCACCGCCCCGACCACCTGGTACTGCTTGTCGATCTTGACCTGATTTTCGGCATAGACCGCTGCCGCCACATTTTTTTGCGCTCTGGTCATATAAATCCGGTCCTTGGCGATGAGCCCAAGACGGTCGCCGGTGGGGAAGACTCCGACCGGAATGAGCGCGCAATTGACGGTGATGCTCGTATTGTGGGATCCCGTTGTTCCATTTTCATCCCAGTCGGCCCCCGCCTCCTTGGCGTATAGCGTCCCCCCGATGAGCCCAGTAGTGTAATAGATGGTCTCGATCTTGGTCGGCCCGGTCGCGCCACCCAGGGTGATGCTGCCGGGGATGCGGATAATCCCCTCGACGGTCAGGGTTTCGGTAACATTGTTCCATTCGAGTCGGTGGGTGTTGCCGTTGGCATCCGTACCGCTGACGATGAAGCTGGCCGTGGTCTTGTAAATCGTCAGATCGCTCCCGCTTTTCGCCGAGGGGGGGAGGGACGGAAGGGGATCCCACGAATTGACGTCCAGGTATTCCTCGTACGTCGTGCAGCAGACATCGGGGGACGGGTCGGTCAGGGACGGAAAGAGGATCGGGTGGTCGGGTGGAACGTCGTATCTGAAGCTCGTGCCGTTATCGGCATAGACGTAGGTATCGCCATAAGTCCCGGCAAAGCCGTAATTGGCATAAGCCCCGTCCACCCGTAGCTTGATCCCGAGCGGGATGGGATTGCCGGCGAGATCGGTCTCGCCGATGGTATTCCCCACCCGGGCACTGTCACTGTTCATTTCGATCCTGCCCTCTTTCACTCGGATCTCGGCGTCCAGGGTCGAGGGATTGATGTCCGGAACCCTCCCGGCAAGAGTCGCTGCGTCAATCCCGTTATACCAGTTGAAGATACCTGCGGTGCCTCCAAAGTCGGCGGCGACGCCGGTCGTCCCCAGCCCTTCCCCTAAGATGTGGACCGATCCGGCGATCACGACGTTCCCGTTGATCCGGGCCCCGGTCCCGCTGCCGCCAAGGAAAGCAGCGTTCCCCCAGACCGAGAGGTCCCGAACCTCGACCCGCACATCCACCTCCTTCGTGCTTGCCTCCGGCCCTGTCCCCTCGGACCGAATGGTTAGCTTGTTACTGTCTTTCAGCCCCAGTTGGACCGTGTAGGCGGATCCGTCACCAAACGTGTCCACGTTGGTGTTGGTGTAAAGCGTTTGGAATCCCGCAGTCGGGATCGGTGCGCCCAGGTCGTAGCACCGCGGCTGGGGCGGGAGATTCTGCCAGGTGATGATTCCGGAGCAGTCGGCCGGCGCGCCACCGGCGACTGGCGTCGGTGAGGCGAAGTACTGGTTCGTGATCCCGTCCCGGTCAAAGTCAGCATCGTACTTTAGGTCGCGGCGGGCCCGCTCCACCCCCATCTCAGCCACGTACAGGGCGCGGGTGGCGTTCCGGTCGTTAAACGCGATCTGGCTCTCGGTCAAGGAGAGAGTCATGAAGGCCGGCCCGAGGATCGACAGGACGAGCATCACCATGAGCGCCGCGACGAGAACGAAGCCTTTGTTATTCCGCATGGATTCCACCATTCCCTTCTCCTCACATATTGCGCAGGCGGACGTCCGAGACCAGGCGAAAGTCGTGCGTCCCTGCGAAAAGCGCTTCATCTTCCGTCTCGACCTGGATGAGGACCCGCTGGATCCGCATCAGGTCCGCCACCGCGATGGGGGAGGCGAGCTCTTTGAACTTCAGACTGGGATTCATCTCCGCCGCATCATAGTAGAAGTAGCGAAAGACCGTTGCGAGCGCCGGGTCGAGCTGTTCGGCGATGGGCGGCGGCTCGAGACACCCGTTGTCGGCGGGCGGGGCCATGAAGTCGGGCGGACCAGCGGCCGGATTCCAGATCCAGAGCTTCCGCCGGATCTGCTGGCAGGCCGGATTGTAGGTGTACTCGAGCATGTCCCCCCAGCCATCGGGCCCCGTCCCCGCGGGGTTGTTCACGTCCGCGATAAAGCGGATGCCGGTCGCGGTGGCACTCTGGATCGCTCGCTGCGTGGTCGCGGGGGTGGTCCCGGCTCCCAGGAGCGGAATGGTGTGGTTCGGGTCATAGCCGATCATCCGGAGCTCCCGGGAGGTGACTTCCAGCGCCGCACGGGCATTCTGTTGCAGCGTGGTCTTGACTTCCCCCTTGGCGTAGGTCATGCGACTCGTGGAGTACATCTGAAAGACCGGAAGGAGGACGATGGCAAAGATCACCGAGGCAACAAGGACCTCCACGACGGTGAAGCCTTCCTCTTCCTTTCTCCGCTGTCCTTGCACTGTGCTCATCTCTTCACTCATTCGGCCACCCGGGAGTCGAGCCGGAGAGTCCTGGTGCCGAACTGCCCCTCGACCCACTGCACGATGACGGTGATGTCCGCGAACCGGTAAGGGGAGGTCCCCTGGAGCCGCACCCAGGTCTGCCGGGTGAAGTTGTAGCGATCGCTCACCGCGGGGGCGGCGATCGTCTCGGTCTCTGATGCCGCACCGCCCGGCGGGACTCCGGCCGTGTTCTGGCAGACCAGGTCGGTGGGCGGAGCCGTGCAGGCCACGCCGAGGTCGAATGGGAAGTGCCGCAGCGCTTCGATCTTTTGCTGCCCCAGATCGGCCGCCGTGGTCATGCCGCCGCCGTAGGCGATGTTCTGATAACCGGTGGGAAACAAGGTGACGAGCGCCAAGAGCGCCACGCTGAGGATCGCCGTGGTGATGAGCACCTCGACCACGCTAAATCCGCTTGTCCCCCTTGCGATACCTTTCACTGTTCCCCCTTTGTTATTGAACGCGAACATGACCGGTCGCCGGGGCAATCGAGATCTGTCGCGTATGACCTGTGGTATCTCTGGTGATCGTTAGCGGAGCGATCCCATCAAGACACTGGGTGAGTGGGGTACAGGTCTTCCCGGACGAATCGAACCCCGCGTAAAATGGGGGATCGGTCCCGGCCGCGCTGTTATCCAATTGGATGCCAGGATAGCTGGCGTCGAGCTGAATCCACGGCCCGACGTACTGATCAGCCGTCAGCTGCGGGAGGGCCGCCTCGGCCGGCCAGGCAATCCCAGCGGTCCGGCGACCCTCCATGCGGTACCGGTTTGCATTCGGCCCACCGCGTCGGTCGCGGCCACGGATCCGGTACTGCCAACCGGTGCTCACCGCCTTGGACCGCGCGAGGCGCATGTCTCCCACCACCTGCCGCGCCGCCGCGTTAAACCGGGCGCTCTCCACACCGGTCATCATCACCGGTGCGGCGGCCCCCACCAGGATAGCGGCCAAGACCACTGCCCCGAGCAAGTCGATTACGGTGATGCCTTCATTTCCCATGTGTCTCATTCCTCTACCCGTAGACGGTGTCAATTCCCTGAGCGTTTATGGCGGCTCCAGTAGCTGGTGGAATCGCTGAAACTGGCACCGAACCCCTTGCTTGGTGGAAGGAAGCATGGGTTGTGCCAAACGCTATATTTCTCTTAACTACCTGATTTTATACGTTAATTGAATTTCATGGGAAAGGCGGGGCGACAGGGGAAAGCCCGTCATGCTGTCAAAAAGTCACTCAGAGCCGGACAAAGTGTCATGGAGGATGCTTTCCAGGCCGTAGGACTTGATCTTCCGGTACAGGGTCCGCTGGGAGATGCCCAGGAGGCGGGAGGCGGCGGCCTTGTTCCCCTTGACTTCTCGTAAGGTGGAGAGAAGCGCCTGGCGCTCCAGCACGTCCAGGGACGTCCCCACGGCGAAGGTGATGGACCGCTCCGGCGTCAGACGCCGGAGGCTCCCGGGGAGGTTCTCTGGTCGGATCGCCTCACCTCGAGCCAATACCACCGCCCGCTCGATACAGTTTTCCAGTTCCCGGACGTTGCCCGGCCACTCGTAATCCAGAAGCAACGCGAGGGCATCGGGACCAATCTCCCGGACGTCTTTCTTGAGTCGCTCCCGGTAGACCTCGAGGAAGTGTTGCGCCAGGAGCAGAATGTCCTCCCGACGGTCCTTCAGGTCGGGAAGGTGGATTCCGATAACGTTGAGGCGGTAGTAGAGGTCGGGTCGAAACCGCCCGGCTCCCATCGCCTGGGCCAAGTCCTGGTTCGTGGCGGCAATGATCCGGACATCCACCTTTATCGGCTGTTCCCCACCCACCGGCTTGACCTCTCCCTCTTGGATTGCGCGGAGCAGCTTGACCTGCATGCTGGGGCTCATCTCGCTGATCTCGTCCAGGAAAAGCGTCCCGCAATCCGACTCCTTGAAGAGCCCACGCTTGGTGGCGATGGCACCGGTAAATGCACCTTTGATGTGTCCAAACAATTCACTCTCGAGGAGGGTCTCGGTCAGGCCCCCGCAGTTGACGGCGAGGAAGGGGCGCTCCTTGCGGGGACTGTGAATGTGCAGCGCCCGGGCGATCAACTCTTTGCCGGTCCCAGTATTGCCCTGGATGAGCACCGTCGCCTCGCTTCCCTCGAGGTCTTCGATAAGGCGGAAGATCTCCTGCATCCGGGGGCTTTTGCCGAGGATATTGTCAAACCGGAGTCGCTCCTCAAGCTGGCGCCGCAGATAGATGTTCTCTTGCCGCAGCTGCTGTTCTTCGATTGCCCGCCTCACCAGATGCAAGACCCGCTCGCTGGTGGCCGGCTTGGTGAGGTAGGCGTAGGCTCCCATCTTGACGGCTTCGACGGCGGAATCGATCGAGGCGTGCGCCGTGGTGATGATCACCGGTAGGCCAGGGGAGCTCCCGTGAATCGTCTTCAGGAACGCCAAACCGTCCATGCTTGGCATCCGGAGATCGGTGAGGACGAGGTCGACGGGGAGGGCCTGCATGATGGCGAGCCCCTCCTTGCCACTAGCCGCGGTGAGGACCTGATAGCCGTGGCCTTCCAGGATCGTCTGGAGCAGCTCTCGGGAGGCGGGGTCATCGTCTACCGCCAGGATCTTGATCTTTTTCGGATCGATCTTCACCCTTTCCTCCATGTGCGTTCCTGACCGGAACTACATCCCCGCCAACCGGCGGGCAACTCCATCGCCCAGCCCTGCCTCAAATCAGACTATTGGTCGAGATCCGGTCTTACGCAAAAATATACTCCCCCGCGCAGGTTGTCAAAGTGGAAAGTGGCACGGCCACTTTTCTGCCCGGGGGTCGCACCTCACTGCGGAAAGCGGGGCGAAAGGGCTGTCACTCCGGAGCCGGGGACCACCTATCCTCCCAGGAGCACCGTCATGTTTCCGCCGAGGATCTGAGCGAGCTGAGCGGCCGGGACCCGGTGCGCCCGCAGAACCTCCATCTGGGTGTCGAAGATATCCTTCCGCCAGCCCCGAGGGAAGAAGCTGGAGTCAGTACCGAAGAGGATCCGCTCGGGCCCCAAGACCTGAAGGCTCTTGCCGAAGAGGGTGCTCAGATCAAGGGGGTAGGGCATCAAGCGCACCCAGTCGTTGGAGCTCGAGGTATCTGTGTAAATGTTCGGGCACTGGTCGGCGATGAGCAGGAGCTCTCGAAAATAGCCGCACCCGAAGTGGGGGATGACAAAGGGGAGTCCGGGGAAGGCTTTGGCGACCCCATTGAGATCCACGGGGTTGGCAAAGCGCATCTCAAACCGGCTGGGGAGGCCGAGCTTGTTACGAACGCCGACTTTCAGGTGGCCACAGTGGACAAAGACGATGCCGCCGTGGGCGGCGGCGGTCTCGTAGATGGGCGTCAGGCGCGCCTCCCAGAGGTGAAAGCGGTGCATGGCCGGGAAGAGGCAGAGACCTTTACATCCCAGGTCGGCAAAGGCGCGTTTGACCCGAGCCGGCGCGTCATCCAATGTGGGGTTGACCATGAAGTAGGGGATGATCCGATCAGGGAAGGCGCGGGCCGCCGCCGCGACCGAGTTCTCATCCCCCGGGACACTGGCGATCAGGACCATTCGACTGATCCCGTGCCGGTCCATCTCGGCCACCCAGCGCTTGCCGAGGTGGACCGGGTCTGCCTCGGGAAACTCCCAGGAGAGCATTTTTCGCAGAGCCGGATAGACTTCCGCGTCCGACGGCGGGTCGGGTAGCTCTGATGCCAGTGTGGCGAAGAACCGCTGGGAGAAGAAATGGGCGTGCGCATCAATGACAGAGATCTCGCCGAATGGGGTCTGCATCGAATCCTCCACCGCGAGGGCACCTCGATAGGGAAAGTTGAAGTATTATATGGCTCGTACCCCACTAGAGCAACACGCTTCGTGCGTCTGAGTCACACGCGGGGTTTTCAGGAAGGGCATTGTCCTTCCGATTCCTCTCGGTTATGATGAACGCTCCTTGAGTGAGCTACTGATGAAAGCTACCGACATTCACGCGATCGTCCGTACCCTGAAGCGGGAAGTGAGACGCTGGGATCCTACCGCCGTGGGACAAGTGGCCGAGGATTCCCACGATCCCTTTCGTATCCTCATTTCCTGTCTCCTGAGCCTCAGGACCAAAGACGAGGTCACTGCTGCGGCCTCGACCCGCCTCTTTCGGCGTGCGGACACACCGTTGCGGATGCTCCAGCTCCGTGAGCGGGTCATCGCGCGGCTGATCTATCCAGTGGGCTTTTACCGGACGAAGGCCAGGGTGATCCGTGGGGTCTGCCGGACCCTGATCGACCAATACGGGGGCCGGGTTCCAGACAGTCTCGATGAGCTCCTAAAGTTAAAAGGCGTCGGCCGGAAGACAGGCAATTTGGTGATTTCTATTGGTTTCGGCAAGCCGGGGATCTGCGTGGACACCCATGTCCATCGGATCTCGAACCGCTGGGGGTACGTAAAGACCCGGACCCCCGAGGAGACGGAACGGGTGCTTTGCACCAAACTTCCCCGGCGGCACTGGATTGTCTTCAATGACTTGCTGGTCTCCTTCGGTCAAAACATCTGCAAGCCTATCTCACCGCTCTGTAGCGCTTGCCCCGTGGAACGATATTGCGCCAAAGTGGGGGTCATGAGAAGCCGATGAGGGCTCGACTGAGACTTCGATGAGCTCAGTCGAATCGCTCGCCGAAGTCCGTTGACCGAGGACCGATGAAAAAGAGGCGTTCAGGGTTCAGAGTTCAGGGTTCAGAAAGGTTAGCCTATCTGGCAATCTGGATATCGTTAGTAGTCTTCCTCGTGGCTGCGTCCCTACCACAGGAGGAGACGATAACGGCGGAGGCTCTCCTGAAGCAGGTGCAGGTGCTGGCGTCGCCGTCTATGACCGGCCGCGGCGTCGGGACTCCGGGAATTGAGCGGGCGGCGAATCACATTGCCCGGGAATTTCAACATGCGGGACTCAAGCCCGCTGGAACCCAAGGGTACCGGCAGACCTTCGATGTCATCACAGGCGTGCGGATGGGTCGGAGGACCCGGATGCGTGTGATAGGAGCGGCGCCTGACCGAGACGGATCGAAACCTCTTTCTCAGGAGCTGTTTACTCCCTTTGGCTTCTCCGACGACGGGGCGGTGGAGGGAGAGGTCATCTTCGCGGGGTACGGGATCACGGCCCCCGAGCTGAACTACGACGATTACGCCGGAATCGATGTGAACGGCAAGATCGTCCTCGTCATGACGCATGAGCCGCGGGAAAAGGATGAACAGAGCCCCTTCCGCGATCCCAATGCCTATCGGTACACCGAGGTCCGCTACAAAGCGATCAATGCCAGGGAGCACGGTGCCAGGGCCATCATTATAGTCGAAGACCCGTTAGGCCATCTGGGGGAGCCGGAGGAACTCTTTGCCATACGGGGGGTGGCGGGGGGCAGCCGGGTCGGGATCGTGGCCATTAATGCGAAGCGGAATGTGGCTGAAGACCTCCTCACGTCCACGGGAAAGACGTTATTCCAATTACAGCAGGATATTGATCGGACTTTAACCACCCAACCCTTTCTAATCCCGGGTACCCGAGTGGCTGTCCGGGTAGAGCTCATCGAAGAGAGGGGTACTACCGCGAACGTCCTTGGGGTCTTGCCCGGGTATGATCCGGTATTGCGAGAGACTGCCGTTGTCGTCGGCGCACATTACGACCACCTGGGTCTGGGAGGGGAATACTCTCTGGCCCCTTCGCGCTTCGGTGAGATCCACCCTGGTGCGGACGACAATGCCTCGGGAACGGCCGGCCTGATCCTGCTAGCCAAGGCCTTTGCGAAGAGGGGCGGGGCGAAACGGACCTTGATCTTTGCCGCCTTCTCGGCCGAGGAATTGGGAATAGTGGGCTCGTCCCATTACGCGAAAGATCCCCGGCTTCCTCTGGACAAGACGGTGGCCATGATCAATCTTGACATGATCGGCCGCCTCAAAAACCGGACTCTCTATGTCTTTGGGGTGAAGACAGGGAGAGAGTTCGCCGAGATTCTAGAGGAAGTCAATCAAGGTCGCAATCTCACCCTCAAGTTCGGTGGCGACGGGTACGGTCCTTCGGATCACACCAGTTTCTACACCCGGAAGGTTCCGGTGCTTTTCTTCTTCACGGGTCCGCACGGCGACTACCACCGGCCTTCGGATACCGTCCACAAGGTCAGCGGAGAGGGGCTGGTCGAAGTCTCCCACTTCGTGTACCGGGTCGTGGAGCAGCTCGCCAATCGCGCCGCGCCGGTCACCTACGTCAAGGTGAAGGAGCCCCCACCGGCGGGGAGAGGTCGAGGCTATGGAGCCTACTTTGGCTCGATACCCGATTTTGCGTTTCAGGAAGAGAAAGGGGTTCGCCTGACCGGGGTCCGACCCGAAAGTCCGGCCGAGAAGGCCGGCCTCCAAGAAGGCGATATCATCGTGAAGATGGGCGGGATTCAGGTCAAGAATCTCCATGACCTTGTCTTTGTGCTACGGTCGAAGCGGGCCGGGGACAAGGTTGATGTCGTCTTTGAGCGCAACGGGGAAGAACGACGGGTAACCGCCATCCTCGGGCGCCGCCGCTAACTCTGGCCGCCAGGAGGACAGGTTTTTCTCAATGACAAGCGCGTGGGTTCCACGGGTGAGGGCCCCGTAGCCATCACCGGGCTTAAACCAGGACCGTACTCCGTGCAGGTGAAGGAGAAAGATTACGCGACTTGGGAGAAATCGATCGAGGTCAAAGTCGGCGAACAGACCTCGATTGTGGCCGACTTGAAACGCGAGGAGGAGCAACAAACTCCCCCTTTGAGTCTCCCAGGACTCCTTCGCCGACGACGGTAGCCCGCAGCCTCTTTATGCCCTGCTGTCCCAGCAGACGTCCAGGATTCCCCGTCTCTTGTTCTCGCAGCGGGCCATCACGAAGAGTGCGTCGGAAAGCCGATTCAGGTACTTCACGACGAACCGCCCGACCGCTTCCGTCCGGCTGAGAGCGATCACCCGTCGCTCCGCGCGGCGGCAGACGGTGCGGGCGATGTGCAGGTGTGAAGCTCCCGCGGAGCCGCCCGGCAGGACGAAGTTTTCTAGGGGAGGGAGGTCCGCCGACAGGCAATCCATCAATTGCTCGAGCGCGTCGACGTGGCGCTGTTCGATCTGCGGGACCTTGAGGCGCGCCTTATCCGCTTCCGGAATGCACAGGTCTGAGCCGAGGTGAAACAGCTCGTTTTGGACGCGCGCCAGCTCATTGCGGAGGGCTTCGTCGATCCCGGCGGCGATGGCGGCGCCGATGTGCGAAGTCAACTCGTCGACCGTCCCATAGGCCTCAATGCGAGGTGAGTCTTTGGGCACGCGCTGTCCAGTGCCAAGCCCAGTCGTGCCATCATCTCCCGTGCGTGTATAGACCTTCGTAATTCGAGGCATCAGTCCGTCTCCTCCTCCTGCGTATGGTCGAGCGGCGGGACAAGCTGCGTCGTGATCCTCCGGAGGTGGTCCGAGCTTGGCATCAGGCTTGCAGATTTGTTCGCAGAGCGCAAGTAGGAACTTTTTTCGCCGGGACCACGGGCGCGGAGGGGAAGGAGTGGGCATGCGGAAGAAGCAGATATGGTTGAGCAGGGTCAGTCTCTTGGTCGTTTTCTTCGTGGTACTCGTGGGCGGGTGCGCGACATACACAAGTACTTCGGGCAGGGTTGTCGTTCAGGACGGAAACAATCGGGCGGAGGTTGTATTCAGCGATCGAGAACGTCGCCTGATCCGGGATTATTATCACCGTCATCGGCTTCCCCCTGGCCTCGCCAAGCGGTCCTCCCTCCCACCTGGTTTGCAGAAACAGGTTCAGCGCCGCGGGCAGCTTCCACCGGGACTGCGTGGGGAGCGCCTGCCGAACGAGCTCGAGGTCAGGCTGTCGCCTTTACCCGAAGGATATGTCCGGCTGCGGGTCGGGGTTGACGTTGTGCTGATGAATACGCACACCCGGGTGATCGTGGACGTCATCAAAGATATCTGAATCAGGTCACTGCCTTCACCGAGTCCACGTTCTCTGCATGCTGCACCTCCGTCGGTATTTTCCTGCACGGATAGGCCCTCTGCATAAGGGGCTCGCCCAATAACCAATTCTGACCGCGGTTCAGGCCATTCTGTTCGTTTCCTCTTCGCCCGTTCCACGAGCATGCTCAGCCAGCCGTGAACGTGGAAAAAGATGGAGGTCCAGGGTACTGCAATGGTGTATGTTCATCTCAAGCGAGGATGCGGTCCGTGCCAAGGCAAATGAGGAGGAAAAGGTTATGGAAGACCTGAAGCAGGCCTACACAACGCTCATGGAGTATCTGCGGCTCCAGAGCTTTCCCATTGCCATCAAGATGCTCACGGAAGGGGAGCCGATCCCGGGGAAGGCCCGTCGGCCCTTTCAGGATATGGAACGGCGGTTCTCCACCTGCCAAGGCTACAATATGGTACGCCGCTATGGATGGACCATCGCGATGACGAAAGAGGACATGCAGTGTTCGTTAGGGGTTCTGGTGCTCGGATTTGACAAGCCCCTTCCCATCTATACCGAGGGAAAGCTCAGTGCGGGGATGTATACGGCCACTGCGGAGGCGGGCGCGAGGTCCGAAGCAGCCGTCGATCGGGCCGAGCCGGGCCGCTACCGGACGATCGTGATGGCCCCACTGCACAAAACCGACTTCATCCCGGAAATCGTCTGCCTCTACGGCAACTCCGCCCAGATTATGCGGCTGGTCCAGGCCGCCCTCTGGCACCGGGGAGGAAAGCTCATCTCTTCCTTCGGTGGTCGCCTGGACTGCGCAGACCTCATCGTCACGCCCATCAAAGCCGGAGAGTGTAACGTCATTCTTCCCTGCTCCGGCGATCGGATCTTCGGCCAGGTGCAGGATGACGAGATGGCCTTCTCGATCCCCTACAGCCGCCTCCCCGAGGTCCTCGAGGGACTGCGAGAAACCCACAAGGCTGGCCACCGCTATCCGACCCCCTCCTATCTTCGCTACGAAGCTGCCATCCCCGAGAAATATATGGCCCTGTTTCCCTTGTGGGAGGCGGAGGGGAAGAAGTCCATGTAGGGGGTGCATGCCAGGGACTAGTGCCGTTCCAACTATTTTCCCCGAACACCTGCCGCTCACTGAACCAAGGGGGCAGGCCGAGCTGTGAGGCTCACACTAGGCCAAACAAGTGGGACCGGCACTAAAGAAGAAGGCGCATGCCGTCGTATGCGGCTTCGTCCGGGATCTCCTGGAGGCGGGCGAGGGCATCGGTGTGAAGGTGCGTGAGGAGGAGGCGCTTGCAATTGAGCGCGGACCGGTGCGCCCGAATATCCTCGTAGCTCATGTGAAAGCGGAGTTTGCGATCGTATCGGTAGCACTCGCAGATGAAGAGGTCGCAGCCGTCAGCCAGTTCAATAAGGTTATCCGTCCACTCGGTATCACCTGTGTAGCCCAGGACCTTTCCCTCCGCCTTTACCTTGTACCCGTAGGCGACCTCGCGATGGTGGTGCACCACTTCCAGGGGAAGAACCTCAAGCGAGCCGATCCGCGCCCAGCTTTTTGGCTTCAGTTCCACGTACTCGACGGGGAATCGTCGTTCCATCATCTCCTGGGTCTCTTTGTACATCAGTCCCCAGAGGCCTTCCACTCGCTCTTCGATTCCTGGTGGGCCGGCAATGACCAGCGGGCCTTGTCGACGGGCAAGAAACTGATACTGCAGGAAAAGGAATGGAACACCGGCGGTGTGGTCTCCGTGCAAGTGGCTGAGGAGGATAATCCCGATAGCACCCGGATCCACGCCGAACCGGTTCAGAGCCATCAGGGTCGTCGCTCCGCAATCGAGGAGGAAGGACCCGGAGGAGAGATTGACGAGAAAAGCTGGCTGATTCCGTCCGCCGCTGCCGAAGGCATCCCCCGCCCCAAGGACGACGACCTCCGCTGCCCCTTGGGGCACACCCTCACGACCGACCGGTGCGACTCTCTCGTCCGCGGTCATTGCTTCCCCCTTTCACACCAATAAGCAGTCAGCAATCATCTCAAAGTATTTCCGATTTAGAATTGCGGCTTTGGAATTTTGTAGTAAAGCCCCTGGATTTTCAAATTCGAAAGCCGAAATCGAAAATTCAAAATAATTTGACTGCTGATAGCTGTCTCATCGGGCCCTAGGCCGGCATCAGGACGGCCCGAAATCGCACGCGGTCTTCCTCGATCCGCTGAAAAACGTCGGCGGTCTTCTCCAAGGGGTAGGTTTCTACCATCGGTCGAATGTCGTGTTTCGCAGAGAATTCGAGGCAATCCCGCAGGTCCTTTCGGGAACCGGCCGGAGACCCGATGATCCTTCGTCTTCCGCTGATCACGACGTCTGGACTGACGCTGAACGACCCTGGGGCGGCGCCGAGGACCATGAGTGTCCCATCCGGCGCAAGGCCCTCCACAGCCTTTCCCATCTGCTCGGTAGCAATGGTGGGGGCGAGAATGACATCCGCGCCTCCCAAGCCTTGGAGTGCTTGGCCCAGTTCCTCTTTTTCCGAGTTCACGAGATGATGCGCACCAAGACGCTCTGCGAGGGCGAGCTTTTCATCTTTTCGGCTGATGGCGATCACCTCGCATCCCATGGCACGGGCATAGAGCACACCCAGGTGGCCCAGCCCGCCGATCCCGAAGACCGCCACGCGCTGTCCGGACTTCGTGTTGGCGTTTCGAAGGCCTGAGAAGCTGGTGACGCCGGCACAGAAGAGGGGTGCCGCCTCAACAAAGCTAAAGGGCTCCGGAACCATGGTTACGAAGTCGGCTGGCGCTTTCAGATATTCCGCGTAGCCTCCTGGGACGGTTACTCCGGTCCCTTGGAGGGCGGCGCACATGATCTCCTCGCCGCGAAGACATTCTCGGCAATGACCGCAACTGGCGTAAAGCCAAGGCATGCCGACGTTCGCCCCCGGTTGGATGTGGTTGACCTCCTTTCCGGTCTCCACGACGACTCCCGCGACTTCATGTCCGAGGACTAAAGGGAACTTTACGATATCCCAATCCCAATCGCCATTGGCCAAGTGGAGGTCGCTGTGGCAGACCCCGCACGCCTTCACCCTGATCAGGACATCCCTGGGGCCAATGCTCGGTTCCTCGATGTCGGTGATCACCGGCTCCGATTTCGCCCGTTTTACGACCACCGCCTTCATTGTGTCTCCCGTCAGGGGCTGGGACTGATAATCATCCAGGTGCCGAGGCCGCGGGCCAAAAGCCTCCCCTCCTGATCGAGGATATCCCCTTCCCCGATGACGAGGTGTTTGCCTTGCCGGATGACTCGCCCATGGCCAGTGAGGATCCCGCTGGTCGCTGCCTCTAGAAAGTTGATCTTGAGCTCGGCGGTGACTACTCGACTTCCTTCCCCCACGCTGTTGTAAACCGCCCAGCCGATCGCCTCATCCATGAGGGTGCAGATGACCCCGCCGTGTACCACCCCGGCGCGGTTTANNGACTTTCTGTCCGATAAGGTCTCTAAAGTGGGGAAGCTTTTGCTTCTTTCGCGCGCCCGCCAGCCTCTCAGCCAGAGTCAACAGTTCAGTCTGTGCCTCCTCCCCGAGGGATCGATATTGCACTAGAAGGTACTTCTCCTCGGATGTCAGATCCACCGGTGGCTCCTCTTTGGTTATATTCTCTTGTCGAATTTTCCCGCGTAGCCGGTCAGCTCTACATACCCCTGGCCGGTGACGGACCTTCCCTTGTACGTTCCTCTGACGTTGACACTTCCCTCCCAGTAAATGACCTGGGTACTCTTTCGTGTGTCCAGTTCCTGGTCGGGGAAGTTCGGCGTCACCGTGAGGAAGAGCTGCTGGTGCGGGATCTGGATATCCCAGCCCATCGGATAGGTGGCCTTGCTCCGTGGACTCTTCCAGGCTGCGGTCGCCCGAATCTGCACCTGGGAAAGGGTCAAGGGAATGGAGGTGCCGTCCGGCAGAACTAGCGTCCCACTGGAGTGGGGGTCGGACTGCCCCCCCTCCTGACGCATCACATAGAACATCAGTTCGGCGCGATTATCTAGCTGGAGCCCGAACCAGTCCCAGCCTTCGTGCTCCTCACGCAGCTGCCTGCTGCCAAACTCATGATCCATCCAACTCCATCCCTCGACTCGCCTTGTCCGTCCATCGATGGTCATTGTCCCTGTGGTCTGGAGCCGGGTGAGGGAATAGTAGTGCGAGGCATAGCCTGGCCCCTCTCCCTTCTGACTGACCCCCTCTTTGCCATGAATCACTGGCGGTTTCACGGGTGTCAGAGTCAGGTCTACGGCGTATGCTTCATCCTTGGCCCATAGGTGGTGGCTATTTCCTTCCGCCTCGAGACGCCAATCGCCATTCCACACTTTCAGGGCTGTTGGGCTGGCCCCCGCTTCCCCAAGGGCCGCTCGACTGAAGCGATCGGTGAAATGGAAACGCTGGCGGTGCAAATCCGAGATCGCGAAGTGGGCCAGGAAGAGATCGCGGACTGTCCAGCGGGACCGGTCCCTCACCGTCCGTCCCTGCTCGGTCCCGACCCGAAAGAAGGTCACTTGGTAGCCGTAGCGCTTTCCGCCAGTCATCTGGAGATGTCCGGTGTAGTACCACCACTCCGTTTTGAACCCAGGATGGCTGAAGTGATCCCGGGGGAATTGAAATTGGTAACCAGGGAGGGCCCGGCGATACTCCTTGGCCTCGGCCCCGGCGAAGAGAGCCAAGAGGAGCAAGGGGGACCACCAACTCGTTTTGCGAAGAGCGCTCATGTCGGACCGACTGTAGAGTAAGCAAAGGCCAGTGTCAAGGCAATGCCCTGCCCACTGGAGGCCTGGATGGACTCGAAGGCTTGAGTTCATTGTGCGGCACGTCGGACCGTTCGAGAGTGGTAACGCCATGGTTTCCGGCCGTGGTGTCTGGGTGATAGAGGCAATCCCGTCTCGACTCATGAACGGTTCTGCCTCCGCCGTGTCACCTTGACCCTCGGAAGGTCGGGTGGTAGGGTGGGCTGTCTCGAGCGGCGCGTGTGCTTTGGCGATGTGGGCCGAACAAAGGGAAGGTGAAGGGAACTTTTGCCCGCTGAGGTTGTCTGACTCTCTGATGAGGGAACGCGCCTCCCACGGTACAATTTCTGAAGGGCGAGACTCGGATCGCGAGCTGGTGGACCGAGTCTTAGCAGGAGACCGAGAAGCTTTTACTCCCCTGATTGAAAGGTACCAGAAAAAGATCCTGAACTTTATGTACCGGATGGTCGGGGAGCGAGGAGCCGCAGAGGATCTCACGCAGGAGGTTTTTCTCAAGGCCTACCAGGCCTTGCCTCAATTTCGAAAGGCGGCAGCTTTTTCTACTTGGCTGTTTCGCATCGCCCACAACCACTGTCTGAATGCTCTCAAAGGGAGGAGACGTGAGGTTCCCGTGACCGCGCTCGAGAAAGAGCCCTCGAACGGAAATCCTCTCACCAGGCTCGCGGACCCCTCCCAATCTACCGAGCAACACCTCGAACATCGGGAGCTGCACATGGTCGTTCAGGAGAAGCTGGCCGAACTCACACCAGAGCATAGAGCAGTACTGATTCTCCGAGATGTCCAGGGGTGCTCATACGATGAGATCGCCTCGACCCTCAACCTCGAAGGCGGAACCGTCCGATCGCGAATTCATCGGGCCCGGATGGAGCTGAAGGAGAAGCTCCGAAGCTATCTGGAGACGTGATGCGTTGCGAAGAAATTCAGGAGCGTCTTTCGGCCTATCTCGACCGGGAGCTCGAACCAGCGGAGCGGCAGGCGCTCGAAGACCATCTGCGGGAATGCGCTGGGTGCCGCCAGGAGTTGGCGCTGCTCCGGCAGACTGTCTCCACCCTCCAGTCCCTGGAGGAGATGGAGGTATCCCCCCAGCTCACGGCTGCGATCCAGGCAGGTGTCAGTGCTCGAGGGCGGTCCCGATGGCAGGACCTCGCCTCCCGTCTCTTTTTCCCCATCCACATCAAGGTCCCCCTGGAGGCGATGGCACTCGTCCTGATTACTCTCGGGGTCGTGTATCTCTACCGCTCTGCCCCGGAGCTCGCGCAAGCCCCGCAGCCGCAAGCCGTCACCGAATATGCGGCTCGAGAACAAGCTGCTCCTTCGACGGCGGAGAGGCGCGATCGGCAACAGCGGGTCGCACGCAAAGAATCCGCTGATGAGATCCGCGCGCGCTCCGAGGTTCAGGAAGAAAGAGAGGTGATGAAGGAGCCAGATGTCGCTGCCCGCCCCCTCCAAAAGGAGGCCCCAGCAACCGCTTTGGGGGGTGTCCTCTCCATTCCGGAGATGATCCTCAAGACGGACAATCCCTCACTGGCGGCCTCCCGGATCGCCAGCCTCGTGGAAGGTCTCGGCGGGAAGCTACTGGAAAAGAAGGGAGACAATCAGTTCCTCCTTGCTATCCCTGCTTCATCGTATCCCAGGTTTTTGGCCGCCCTCCGGGAACTGGGCAAGCCGATAGAGCCCCCGGCAAAGCCCCCCTCCTTTCCTTCTCCGCAAGGGACCGTGACCTTTTCCCTTCGCCTGACCCCTTAGTCGTCTTTCCCGGGAACTTTTTGCTTACCTCCTTGTCCAAGAGGATGTGTGCATCCGTTCAACGACTCGGACAAGGAGGTTTCAATGCAACCGCTCATTCGATCGGTACTCCTCGCAACGTTGTTCGTCTCGGCGATGAGCCTGGTTCGTCCCCCTGAAGCCCAGGCTGCCAGGAAGATCCCGACCGCCACCAAAGCACACCAACAAGCAGTCGCGGTGACGATCTACAACGGGAACCTGGGCCTGGTGAAGGATACCCGACGGATCCAGTTGCCCCGGGGAATTTACGACCTGCAGTTCATGGATGTTGCCGCTCAGATCAACCCGACCACCGTCCATCTCAAGTCCCTCACTGATCCGGGGGGGCTCAAGATCCTCGAACAAAACTACGAGTACGACCTGCTCAATCCCCAGAAGCTGCTCGAGAAATATGTCGGGAAGAAAGTCAAACTATGGGAAAAGAATCAGTACACTGGGGAAGAGCGACAGGTCGAAGCCCTCCTGCTGAGCGTGAATGGCGGTCCCATCTATCAGATCGATGGGGCCATTCATCTTGGCTATCCCGGGCGGGTGATCCTCCCCGCGATCCCGGAAAATCTCATTGCCAGACCAACGCTGGTGTGGCGGCTCAAAAACGCCCTGTCGCGTTCTCAGGTGATCGAGGCAAGCTATCTGACGAAGGGGATCACCTGGCGCGCCGATTACGTCCTCACACTGAATGCGGAGGATGATGGAGGGGACCTGGCCGGTTGGGTCACCATTGATAACCGGAGCGGGGCAACCTACAAAGATGCGGTGCTGAAACTGGTGGCAGGGGATGTGAATCGAGCCAGGGAGGAGCGAGAGATGGCCGATGCCATGCGAGAGATGGCAGCCCGGTCCGAGGTGGCGAAACAGGCCTTTCGGGAAGAGGAGTTTTTCGAATATCATCTCTACTCGCTCGACGGAAAGACAACGGTAAAACAGAACCAATCCAAGCAGATCAGCCTCCTGAGCGCCTCGGAAATCCCCATTCGGAAGGACCTGATCTATTACGGAGCCCAGCATTACTACCGGAATCGGTACGGGAAGCCGATCTCACACCAGAAGGTGGGCGTGTATCTGGAGGTGGCTAACAGCAAGGAGAATCACCTGGGCATCCCCCTTCCCAAAGGGGTCGTTCGGGTATACAAGGCGGACCGCTCCGGAAGTCTGCAATTCATCGGGGAAGACCGCATCGATCACACGCCCAAGGATGAAAAAGTGAAGATCAAAATGGGCGAGGCGTTCGACGTGGTGGGAGAGCGAATCCAGAAGGATTGGCGCAAGATCGCCTGGGGTGTCTACGAGGTGGCGTGGGAGGTCTCACTGCGCAACCATAAGGACGAGGATGTGGAGGTGACGGTGGTCGAGCCGATCCCGGGGGATTGGCAGGTACTGTACTCCAGCCATGCCTACGAGAAGGTGGAAGCCCACACGCTCGAGTTCCCGGTGAAGATCGCCAAAGAGAGTGGTGTCAAGATCAAGTACCGGGTCCGCCTCACCTTTTAGTTGTCTCTCGAATTAGTAAAGGGAGGGGTGCCCCCGCCCACCGGCGGGGTCCGCCCCCTTCCTTTCTGTCTGTAAGCAGCACCCACAAGCCCCTCGCTCCAGGCCTCCCGCGGCGACCCTGAGGGGCGGCTTACGGCCTGGGTCCCTCCGTGTTCACGCACCTTGCAAAAAAAGAAAACGGGCACGGATCGCGCCTCGGTTTCCCAAGCCGTCGCCAGCCGAGGGGCCCCGCCGCTCCCGGCAATGTCGCTCGGAGCTTGTGGGTGCTGCCTACGACGTGGTTTGCCCACGAGCTTCAAGCCCTGGAGCCGAGGGAGGGGTGGAGTCGCGAGGAAGGCGGAATCTGGTTTGCGTCCGGTCAGGGGGTCCCTCCCACCGGAACGGAGTGCAGGTGGGGGATGGCCGTCCTGTTGGTTTGCGGAGTGGCTGGCGCGGAACATCGCTATGGACGAACTATTGACAAGTGGAATAATTCCGCCGACGAGCGGGACGACCCTTCCTCGGCTCGAGCAATCGGAGGCTTGGAGCGAGGGGGCTATACGTGCTGCCTCGTATTCTCATGCCTCTTGACTTGGGCGGGAAGGCGCGGCTAGCCTGGAGGGGATAAGGCCTCACCGGGATACAACAGAACAGCGACATCCATGTCCAAGGACCTGACAAAATCTCGCCTCGTCTCGCGGCGGAAGCTTACGGACGCTTTAGCGATCTTCACTTTCGAGCCCGAGGTGAGGGTAGAGTTCCTTCCCGGGCAATATGCGGCCCTCGGGATCCGAGAGCAGGGGAAGCTCATTCGACGGGAGTATTCCATCGCGTCTTCCCCCTACGAGAATATGTTGGAGTTTTTCATCGAACGGGCGGAGGATGGCGATCTCACGGCTCGCCTGTTTCAACTCGAGCCCGGAGCAGAGTTACTCCTCACACCACCCCGAGGGAGACTCCTGCTCGATCGAGAGAGTCACCGACCTCACCATCTGATGATCGCGACGGTCACGGGGATTGCCCCATTTATGAGCATGGTGCGCAGCTTGATCATTGAGGATGGCCGGGGGACGCGGCCAAGGATGCGCGTGACTCTTCTTCAGGGAGCGAGCTATGCCGACGAATTCGGCTACGATGCGGAACTTAGACGCATGACGATAAACCACCCCTGGCTTGCCTATATCCCAGCGGTCAGCCGTCCATTAGAGAGTCCCGGGTGGCAAGGGGAAACCGGCCGGGTGGAGGGCTTAGTCGAAAAGATTTTGAACGCCCTCCGGTGGACGCCTGCGGATACTACCGCCTATCTCTGTGGGCATCCGGGAATGATCGAGAAGGGACAGAAGATCCTGGCGGATCGGGGATTTGAGCGAAGTCAGATCCGAGAGGAACAGTAGTCAAAGGAGGAGAATCATGTGTCTGCCGGCCACCTTGGAGGTCTTCCGATCGCTGGTTTCATCCCTTGAGTCGTTGAGTTCGATGGGGTTCGCGGCTGTGGCAGGGCGATCGTCCACGAGCCGCAGGGTAAGATCCTTGACAATCTCGCATGTCATTGACCTGACCCAAACGCTCACGCCGGAATTTCCAAGCTGGCCCGGTTACCCCTCTCTTCAGATTAAGAACACCCATAGCTTTGCGGCTGATGGTTTCTTCGCCAATGCGTGGGACATCCATGAGCACAGCGGGACCCATGTGGATGCCCCCATGCACTTCAGCACGAAGGGCTGGTCCGCCGCCGAGATCCCTGGCCGGGGCCTTGTGGTTCCCGTAGTAGTCATTGACATCCGGAGTCGAGCGCGGCGGGACCCCGACGCCCAGGTGCAGGTCGAGGACGTCAAGGCCTGGGAGAAGGGGCATGGGCGGGTTCCTCGGGGGGCGGCGGTGCTCATGCGGAGCGGATGGGAGGATCGAGCGGCCGACCAGGCAGCCTACCGGAATATGGACGGCGACGGGATTATGCACTTCCCCGGGTTCAGTCGAGAGGCAGCAAGGTTTCTCGTGAAAGAACGGGCCGTTGGTGGGATTGGCGTGGATACGCTCAGTCTCGATCATGGGCCCTCCACAGATTTCGGCGCGCACTTTGAGGTTCTCCCCACCAACAGGTGGGGGATTGAAAACCTGGCCAATCTTGGCAAAATCCCTCCCTGCGGTGCGACCCTCTTCGTCGGCGTGCCACGGGTGAAGGGGGCCTCAGGAGGCCCCGCCAGGATCCTGGCCGTTTGGTAGATGCGGACAGGTCGGCCGATTGCTTGACGCTTCGTCTGGTTTCGTGGTAAAAAGAAAAAGAAATGAGGAAGCTTCGAAACTGAGAGATGCTGAGGCCCCGGGCGGCCGTGAGCCCACGGGCCTTTTTTGTTGACCACCGGGTAGGAGCAGAATATGAACGACGAACGCAGGTTGGCTGTCTTCATGGATTTTGAAAATATCGCTCTGGGCGTCCGGGAGGCCAAGTATAAATCATTTGATATCAGCCTGGTGCTGGAACGACTCGTCGAGAAAGGCAAGATCATGGTGAAGCGGGCGTACGCTGACTGGGAGAAGTATACAGAGTACAGACGAGCCTTCCACGAGGCAGCCATCGAACTCATTGAAATCCCTCGCCGGTCGTACAGTGGTAAGAACTCCGCGGATATCCGTATGGCGGTCGATGCCATGGATCTTTCCTACTCGAAGGAGCATATCGACACGTTCGTCATCGCCTCAGGGGACAGTGACTTTTCCCCCCTGGTCTCCAAGTTGCGGGAGAACAATAAGTTCGTCATTGGATTGGGCGTCAAGAATTCCTCTTCCGAACTGCTGGTCGCAAACTGTGACGAGTTCATCTACTACGAGGATCTCGTCCGGGGGATCAAGAAACCCCGGATGAATAATCTGCCTGTCAAGAAGGCCGGGGTCTTCGATCTCTTGGTCGATTCCATCCTGGCCCTCTCACGGGAGAATAAAGATATTCTCTGGGCCTCCATGGTCAAGCAGACCATGATGCGCAAGCGTCCCGACTTTAACGAGTCCTACTACGGGTACAGTACCTTTTCCAAGCTCCTCGAGGATGCCTCCAAACACGATATCGTGGAACTGAAGCGGGACGAGCGGAGCCGAACTTACATTATTGTGGGCTTGGGGGAAGGAAACTAGCGGCCAGCAGCTAGATGTATTTCGGATTTGGAAGTGCGAATTTGGAATTTCGTAGGGAAGAACATGATTTTCAAATTCGAAATCCAAAATCGGAAATTCGAAACAAGTTGATCCCGGAGGGGAGCATGGTAGAGCAAGGAATCAAGGACGCGATGCAGTGGATCAATGGCGAGCTTCACGATAACCCGGAGGCCAATGTCGTCCTTCTGATTGACAGGGCGAGCCAACAGTTCAACCTCACCCCCCTTCAGACGGACTTTCTCTATCGGGAATATCAGCAGAGGGGGACTCGGCCAGGCCCCGACTAAAGTAAACGCACAAAGTGCGTTTACTTTGGAGCAACGGTTCGACCATGCTCACCACCCTGAGCCGTTCGAGAGCCTCACGGCCCCGAGGAAGATCGAGGGGGAAGATCGAGGGGCGGTCTGATGTTCTATTGTTCGATTGTCACGAGATAAAATGCCTTTGTATTAGCACCGTTCTAACTATTTTCTGCCAACTTTTCGCTGCAGATGCTCACGACTGTTGGAAGAAGTCCCGCCCCTCAGATTGGCTTATCAAGTTGGACCGGCACGAGAACCCCTCCCTAGCCGTTCGACGCTCGCGCTTCGAACCGACGGCGCTCCGTACCTCTCGAGCAAAACGTCTCAAAGCGGCGACCGCTGAGTTCATACGCTTCCCCCCCCAACCCGGATGTAGCGAACGAACCGCCATGTCATGAGGTCCATTCGCCGCCGCTTGCCGGCGAAGGTCTTGGCATTTCCACTACTCGTATTTGATCGCGTCGGCGACATCAACGCGGGATGCGTGCCAAGCGGGAAGGAAGCCTGCGAGGAGGGACGTTAGCAGGACGAGCCCGGCCGATGTGGTGAGGATGTTCGGGGGGAAGGAGAAGAGAAGCGACCAGCCGAAGGACTGCTTATTAATAACGTGGATCAATACGAGCGCCAGGAAGAGACCGATGACGACACCAAGGATCTCGGCGAGAAGGCCCAAAAGTCCTGCCTCTTGAAGGATGACTCGGAATACCTGTCCCCGAGACGCCCCAACCGATCGCAGGATACCGATCTCCCGTTGCCGCTCCAGGACAGAGGCCCACAGCGCGTTCAGAATCGCTAAGGTGGCTACGATGACTGCAATAATCCTGAGAGCGTGGGTGACGGCGAAGGTCTGATCAAAGATCTCCAGAACCCGTTTCTTGAGGTCCTGATTTCGCATGACCACGATGGCTGCTTGCTCTGCGGCCCTTTTGATCCGCCGCGCGACGATAGCCGGATTCGACTCTGGTGCCAGATAGACGGCCAACACATTGATCCCTTGCTCCCCCCAGTACCGCTGGAAGAGACTTCGGTCCATGACGATCTTTCCTCCATCCGTCCTGTAGTCATAGAAGATGCCGGCCACTGGAAACGAGGCGGGACCGTTCGGGGTATCGAGGGTCACTAGGCCCCCCCGGCGAATGTCATGGGTCAGGGCAGCCGTCTCGGAGATGATGACGCCGTTCATTTCTTTGGCGCGGGTGAGGACTTTCCCGGAGTCACCTCGGACAAACAGAAGCTTGCCTCGGGCCGCCGCCACCTCGAAATCTCCGGCCGCGAGGAGGAGCTGCCGGCCACGGAATGTGATCTTCAATCCCGTGAATGGGTCGACGGCCGCGATTCCTGTGATCTTGTTGATTCGGTCCAGGAGTCCCGCGGGCAGCGTCGCATAGACACCCTTGGTGAAGCGGGAAGCCGGCGTCACGATCAGATCTGCCCGGATTGTCTCCTCCACCCAAATCTCTACCGTGCGGCGGAAGCTTCCGATCATGATGGCTACGCCAATCAACATAGCCAGGGCCGTCATCATCGCGGCCACGGCTACCGCATGCCTCCCTCGATATCCTTTGAGATGTGAGGCGACAAGGAGCCCTTCACCTCTCCCTGTTCTTCGTCCCAGGTGACGGACCACCCAGGCTAAGCTGAGGATAGCCCACGGTGTGAGCAGGGCACCGCCAAGGATGAGCAACACCAGGGCTAGATAGCCGAAGAGCGGAGTGCCGCCGACTGCGCCTTGCTGCGAGGCCCCATAGGCCCCGATGAGGAACAAAAGGCCGACGACGGAGAGGGAACCCGGTCCTCGCTCCTCTTCGCCAGCGAACACTGGATTGAGCGCGTCTCGCACAGGGATCCTTCCTCCCTGGAGACAAGGAATGAGGGCAGCGACGAGCGCGCAGGAGAGTCCGAGGCCGAAGGCAACCAGTAAGATGAACGGATCGGCGTCCACCTGGGTGACCCGGATGAAACTATACAGGTTCGACACGGTTTGAGAGATCGTCTCGAGAACCTGGCTAGCGAGCAGGGTGCCCAGACCAAGACCGATGAGTGCGCCGATGCCTCCTAACGCGAGGGCCTCTCCGGCGAAGAGTGCCACGACCTGGCCTGCGCTGAGCCCCAGGGATCGAAGGATGCCGATCTGCTGGCGTCGCTGAATAACGGAAAGGGACGTGGAGTTGTAGATCAGGAAAGCCGCTACCACGAGCGAGATGGCGCTCAGGGCATTCAGATTTAATCGAAAAGCCTTCAGCATCTTTTCGATCTGGCGATTGCGTTGCTCGGGCCGCTTCACCGTGAGATGTCGAGGGAGAACCGTTTCAAGCCGAGCAACTGTCTCATCAATGTCGGTGGCCTCGTGAAGGATGACGTCGATCCGGTCTAGCCTTCCGACCTTGTCAAAGGCCACTTGGGCGGTGGCGATATCCATGAGGGCAAGATGCCCCTCAAGGGCTCGGGCAGGTCCTCGAGGTTTCAAGAGGCCCCGAATGGTAAATGCGCGGCGGTGGCTCCCAGTGAGAAGTGTGAGGGTTTCGCCCACTGCAAGGCCGTGATCCGCGGCAAACGACTGGGAGAGAAAAAGGGTCTCCGGGTGGAGAAGGGTTTTCAGGTCGAGCGTCTCCTTCGCTCCCGTCGGCCGGTATTCGCGGAAGGCTTTCTCGGCCAGCAGGTCCACTCCCAGGACCAAGAGGACCTCCCGCTGGTGTCCCTCGACCGGTGCGATGCTCATGATAAGGGGGGCTGCATACTTCACCCCCTCCACCGCTCGCACCTTTAAGAGGAGGGTTTCGTCAAACCCTGAGTCTCCGGCGGTGACCACCAAAGCACTTCGGCCAGCGACCGCATTGATGGTTCTGCGGAAGGAGGCCAGAATGCTGTGGTTTGCCAGTTGGATAGCGACGAAGGCTGCGACGCCGATGGCGATGCCGAGTACAGTGAGGATTGCTCGAAGGGGGAACTGCTGTAGGCCACGGCCAAGCAGAAGGAAGAGACCTCGGATCGTGTGGATCATGCGAGGATCCGTCCGTCACGGAGGCGAAGGACTCGGTCGGCGTACGAGGCTGCTTCCTGACTGTGGGTGGCAAGAACGACGGTGTACCCCTCCTCCCGGTTCAGGGTACGCAAGAGCCTAAGGACCGACTCGCCTGCTTTTGAATCGAGGTTGCCAGTGGGTTCGTCGGCCAGCAGCAGGGAAGGCCGAGTGATGACTGCTCGGGCCACGGCGGCCCGCTGCATTTCTCCCCCTGAGAGTTGGTGTGGCCAATGTTCGATCCGCTCCGTCAGATCCAGGGCCTTGATTACCTCGGCCACCCGCTGTCGGATATCAAGCAGCGCGCTTCCTGCGAGGAGGAGGGGTAAAGCGACATTCTCCCAGAGGGTCAGATGCGGGAGGAGATTATATAGTTGGTACACGACGCCTACATTTTCCCGACGGAGGCGCGTAAGATCCGGTTCGTGCATCGCGCTCAACGATTGTCCCTCAATCCACACCTCCCCACTGGTCGACCGGTCAATGCCACCCATGAGATGGAGCAAGGTGCTCTTCCCACAGCCGCTCGGCCCCGTCACGGCTACAAATTCTCCACGACGGATGTCCAGGGTGACTCCCTGAAGGGCGGGGATCAGCTGGGTTCCTTTGTGATAAATCTTGGTGACCTGCTTTAACTGGATCATGGGGCGGGCACCATCTCTTTTCTGACTGACCGCTTCCTCACGCTTTATCGGAGCCCATACTCCCCATGATCCAGTCTCCCAACCGGGGGGAGAGGGCGTTCAGTACTACCAAGAGCCTGGCAGGGGGATAGACAATGACTTCCGGGCGAGGAGATTTGGCGCAGCGGACGATGGCCCTTGCGACGTGGGTCGGGGTCTGAATGGGCGGCTTGGGACCGAGCTTTCTCCCCCGAGGGTCCTTGGCGGTGTCGAAAAACTCCGTGGCGGTACCTACCGGACACACGACGCTGACCGCAATTCCGCTGTTTCTTAGTTCCATACGCAGGGACTCGGAGAGCCCGAGCAGCGCAAACTTGCTCGCACAGTATGCCCCGTAAAGGGGGACACCCCGCTTCCCGATGATGGAGGAGATGTTGATGATATGCCCGCTTCCCTGCTTGCGCATAATCGGCAGGACCGCCCGGATCCCATAAAAGGCCCCGAAAAGGTTCACACGGAGGATCTCCTCTAAGTCCTCGGGACCGGTCTCCTCTACCGAGGCAAAGAGGCCGGAACCGGCATTATTGACCAAGATGTTTACTCGACCGAATCGTTCCAGGACGTGTTCGAACATGGCTTGAACCTGGTTCTGCTGCGCCACATCAGTAGGCAGGCTGAGCACCTCGGCGCCGAGGCCTTGGATCTCGTTCTCAAGCGTTGAAAGCCGCTGGTGTCGGCGAGCGGTCAGGACCACCTTGGCCTTGTCACGTGCAAAGTGGAGGGCCGTCTCGCGTCCGATACCGCTGCTTGCGCCTGTCACGATCACTACTTTGCCAGCGAGGTCTCCGCCCATCATTCGTCTCCCGTCCGTGTAACGTCTGGCTCAGATACCCCGCTGATCACTCCTCCTACCCTCCCCGGGAAGGAGGAACAAGGGGCCCTCGAGGACGTCCTCGGTCTCACGCGTCACCGATGCCTTGGCCAAGGATAGCGGGAATGCGCTATTCCTGCGGGTAGGCGATGATCACCGCATCCAGATGGAGTACGCGGTACTCTTCATTCTCCCGGTAAAAATAATGCCCTTCCACCCCCTCAGGGCTTTCCTCAAAGGCGACAAGCGAACCAATTTGAGGCATTTCCCGGAAGGCGTTGGCCCCGGCGTCGAAACCGTCCCCCGTGGCGACTACCCGGCCATACCGGATCGGGGAGCCTCGTGGACAGTGGATCGTCAAGCCCGCCGGCGGCTCGAAGAGGACCTGGACCAGAAAGTTGACTCCGAAGACCTTATGCCGCATCGTGATCCCTCCCCTTGAGGCGTGGATGCCCCAGATCATAGCACATTATCGGCCCGTCGGTCAGACCTTCGGATGTTCCCTCGGCCCCGAGCCGAGCGCCGGCCAGAGAGGGGTTGGCAATTTCTGCCCGACGGGATAGACTCGACGGGCACGCCACACGAAGAAGGGGGATGAGGATGACGCAAAAGGTTACCGTCTATTACGCCACCGGATGAAGCTCTTGTCATCATGCGATGGAGTTTCTGTCGCAGAAGGGTGTCGAGTTCATTGCCAAGAATATCGCGGAAAACACCGAGGCAAGAGAAGAGTTGACGCAGCGGACCGGGCGGATGAGTGTCCCGGTCATCGTGGTGAATGGGGAGGAGGTGGTCGGCATTGATCAGGGACGCCTGGTAAGCTTACTCGGGCTTACCTGATCGGCCGGAACGGGGCGCATGTGCGGGGACTTATGCCCCGCCGGAAGCATTGGAGTCGAGGGACTCGGGACACGGCGGGCCGGGGGTCTCGGAGTGGATAAGAGGATGAAAAGAGAAGGCACCAGTCTAGAACCGGCTCTTGAGGGGATGGTCCGCCGAAAGCTTGTCGCAGTGATCCGGAGCAAGACTCCAGAGCAGGCCCTGGCGTGCGCGGAGGCATTGGCAGCCGGCGGTATCACCAGCCTGGAGATCAGCCTCAGCATACCTGAGGGGGTGGAGGTGATCAGGGCATTAGCCGCCCGACATGGCCTCACCGTCGGTGCCGGCAGTGTACTAACTAAGGATCAGGCCGAGGGAGCCCTTCAGGCTCAGGCGCGCTTTGTCGTCTGTCCCGTCGCTGATCTCAGTCTCGTTCCTCTGTGCCGGGAGGCAGGGGCCGTGAGTGTGATCAGTGCCCTGACTCCCAGCGAGATCCTCACGGTCCATCAGGCCGGGGCGGACGTGGTGAACGTCTTTCCCGTACAGGCCCTCGGTGGCGCCCGCTTTCTTCGAGCAGTCCTGGAGGCCTTGCCCCCGTTTCCCCTGAGGGTTGAAGGGGGGGTGACTCTGGAGAATTTGCCGGACTATCTGGGGCTGCCGATTCAGCTCATCGCCGTCGGGGACAATTTAGTCGTTCTCCGGTTGGTGGCCAAAGGGGCATACGCCACCGTGACAGCGCGGGCCAGGGACTTTGTCCTCCAGGTGGAGAGGCGGAAAGCGAACGGGTAGGCATTTTCTCCAGTTGCGTTGGGCCACGCTTGTGCCGTACGGTTAAAGCAAATCGGGACCGCCCGACTCGGTGAAGGGCCTGATACCACGGGGAAAAGGAGTAGAGAGATGGCAAAAGATACGTTGACCATCACCGATAACCGGACCGGCAAGACCTACGAGATTCCCATCCAGTATGGTACATACCCAACCTATGGGGCGGCCATCCGGGCCGCGGATCTGCAGCAGATTAAGGTGTCGGAGGATGACTTTGGGCTCTTGTCCTACGCTCCGGGGTTCTTGAACACTGCTTCCTGTAAGAGCGCGGTGACGTTCATCGACGG
>JABAOH010008250.1_pt2 | contig 49634 bp, 57 predicted proteins | sample 7062181 | NCBI WGS metagenome assembly JABAOH01 (sample SAMN14538630, study PRJNA623070) | marine sediment metagenome | biome: marine biome [ENVO:00000428]; feature: marine pelagic biome [ENVO:01000023]; material: deep marine sediment [ENVO:00002113]; isolation source: pool of 5 deep marine... | reverse complement strand
TTTCGAGGTCGGCAATATGCCTACAAAGAAGGTCCCAGAGTCCCGGAAATTCTGGAGAAACTATAAAAAGAGATGGGGAAGGGAGCTACAGTCTGGCCATGGCCCTGCCCCATCCTATGACGCGGTTTACGTACTCGCCGATGCAATTGAGCGGGCAGGCACCCTTAATGCCGATGATCTTGTCGCCGCCCTTGAAAAAACCGACCGGATGGGCGCTATTGGCAGAATACGTTTTGATAAAGGACATCAGGTGACCTTTGGGACTGATCCCAGTGAAGGGGCGATTGGATCCGTCATTCAATGGAGAAGAGGAAAGAGAGTGATCGTTTTCCCAGATTCCCTTGCCGAGAAAAAGGTTGCCCTTCCTGCCTGGATGACGGCAGCCAAGTAGATTGCCCATGCAGGGTAAGACGCAAGAGTGAGGGACCTTTCTACTTCGTGGGGGCTGTGCCGTCTGGTACAGCCCCAATCATGTTCAACTCCGATTACTCCCCAGGGACACCTTGTTAGATTGGGACCTGCACTGGGGTCATGACCATTTCCGAAGGTAGTTTGAAAGTGTGGTTTTGGGATGCTGCTCGGAACTCTTGTTTACGGGTTCATTAACAGTGTGATGTTAGCCCTTGTCGCCTTGGGCTTTAACTTAACTTTCGGGATTAGCGGCGTTGCCAATTTTTCTTACGGCGCACTCTATGTCTTCGCCGGCTACGGAACCTGGATTCTGATGAACAACGTGGGGCTATCCTACGTTGCCGCTATTCCCTTGTCTGTTCTCTTGACTGCAATCATCGGTGCCCTCCTCTATCGTTTCATCCTCCTTCGTATCAGGGGTCTTGTGGTCTCTGAAGTCATTGCGACTTTTGGGATAGGATTGGCCATACTGGAGATGTTTCGATATCTCGGTTTCATTGGCTATGAATATACCCTTCCGACCTTTCTGGATGGCGGTTTGATGATCGGAAATACTTTTGTCGATTTTCAGCGCCTTTTGATCGTCGGCATCGGTGTGGGCTTGGCACTCTTCCTATGGGTTTTCACCCATCACACGAGAACCGGCCTGGCCTTCCGAGGCATCGCTCAGGAGGAACGAACAGCACTGACCCTCGGGATCGATTCAGATTGGGTCGCGACCCTGAGTGTCGCATTTGGGGCCGGGTTGGCTGCTGTGGCCGCGATCGGCATCCTTCCCCTGGGAATTATAGCGGTGGACGAAGGATACGATGTTCTGCTCAATGCCCTGGCCGTCTGTATCGTTGGAGGCCTGGGAAGCACCGGAGGGGTCATCCTTGCCAGTTTTCTCCTCGGATATGCTCAGGTGTTTACGGCAAACTATCTCGAAACCCACTGGACGATGATCGTGAGTCTCACGGCTATCCTTCTCATCCTGGCCATAAAGCCTTCCGGGCTGTTCGGCAAACAAAAGGAGCTTGAGGAGAGGATTTAAGGAGAACACCATTGTCCCTTCACTCCCATGCTCTCGCGGTGACCTTGTCAGGGTTCACAGGTTAATCAAAGGAAGGATAAAGGTAAAAGGACAAAGGAAAAAGGAAAGAAGACCAAGAAGTGCAAATCGATTATCCTTTAACCTTTCGCCTTTAACCCTGTGTTCCTAACGTTGGTGCACTCGTGAGCTAAAAAGACAGCCTGAGAACGCCAGAGCTTATTAGCATAAACGCCTCTGTAAACGTCGTTCAGGAACAATGGTGTTCTCCTCACACTCAGTAAAACCTAAATCCTCCCCTTTGATCGGAGGCATTTTGGAAAAGGATAGGATGAAGTATCGGCGAGAGAGGATTGATCGAGGCATAAAGGCCCGTACAGGAGACATCTACGCCCTTCTCTCATACCGGGAGGTTCTATACCTGTTGGCACCCAGAGCCATTCCGGTTGTGGGGCTATTCGTCCTCTCTTTGATTCTGAGTACTTACTGGCAGAAGGTGCTCATCTCGACAGCAATTTTTGCGTTGCTGGCCATGAGTTGGGATCTTCTGGTTTCCAGCGGAATGGTCTCCCTCGGCCAGGCCTTGTTTTTCGGAGTTGGAGCATATATAGCGGGGTCCCTAAACCATTGGCTTGGATTGCCGCCTGTTTTGACCATATTCGTTGCCACAATTGGTGGAGGGGTTATTTGCACTGTCCTACTGATTCCGGTCCTGAGATTACGGGGGATCTATTTTGCCATGGTCACATTAGTGCTCCCCTTGATGTTTGTCCGTGTCATCGAGGCAACGAAAATCCTGGGTGGAACGGAGGGAATCAGCGGCCTCGCGTCTCTTCCTAATATCTGGGTCGAGCTGTATCTCGTAATTGGAGCTGTTTTGGCATGCCTCTTCGGTCTCAGGAGGCTCATAAACTCGGACTATGGGCTGGTACTGAGGGGAATCCGGGACAGTGACCGCTCGGTGATGAGAGCAGGTATCAACATATATTGGTACAAGGCTCAGGCCCTATTCCTTGCCAGTTCCATTGGGGCCTTCTGCGGTGCATTCATGACCCATTCCTATATGTTTGTGGGCATGCCCGTTTTCGCTCTCGACTATTCAATCCTGCCCGTCGCCGCCGCCGTCGTCGGCGGGATGGGCACTCTTGCAGGGCCGATGGTTGGAGCCTTTATCCTGGTACCCCTGTCAGAAGTGTTGCGAGGCCTTGGTGGATTAAGAATAGTGTTGTACGCCATTTTTCTGGTGGTTTTTATCGTTGGGCTTCCGGAGGGGATTTTTCACTACATTAGCAGGAAATATCATCAGTTTGAACGGCTCGTGAAGGTTGAAGAATGAATGAGAGTTTTCTTCTCAAGGCATCAAACCTCAGCAAGCATTTCGGCGGGGTGAAGGCGGTCGGTCCTGTGAGTTTCGATTTGCCGGAAGGGGAACTCCTCGGGATCATTGGACCGAATGGTTCAGGAAAAACGACTCTCGTCAACCTTATCACGGGTTTTGTCAAAGCCGACTCAGGGACAGTCTCCTATCGGGGAAGGAATCTGACGGGGCTGATGCCCCATAGAGTTATGGACTTGGGGATTGGCAGAACCTTTCAAATGGTAAAACCGTTCTATCAGCTGCCGGCATTCAAGAATCTGATCATACCTCTTTACTCGCCTCGGGTGAAAAGGCTAGCAGGAGGCAAATATGGAGATCGAGACGCAGTAGCCATAGACCTGTTGGAAGAGGTGGGGTTCGAGAGAGATTCATTCGTGCCATACAAGGTTGCCAGCGTTCTCCCCCATGGATATCTGAAGAGGCTTGAGTTAGCCATGTGTATGGCCCTTCGGCCCGATCTGTTCATCCTCGATGAGCTTTTTTCGGGCCTGAGCATGGCGGAGGTCGCCAGCATCATTCCAATCGTAGAGAAACTGAGGACCGAAAGAAAAACGATCATCATGATCGAGCATCGCTTGCGAGAGCTCTTCCGGATCGCTGATCGCGTGATCGTTCTCAATTTTGGAGAGAAGATCGCGGAGGGGACGCCTGAAGAAGTCATGAACAGTGAAGCCGTTAAGAAGGCTTACCTTGGTATTGAGGTGGATTAGGATGTTGGAAGTGAAAAGCCTCATGGTTTTCTATGAAAACGCCCTGGCATTGAACGACTTTGCCATGACGGTAGGCAAAGGGGAGATCGTCAGTGTCATCGGTTCGAATAGTGCCGGGAAAACCACGCTGATGAACACAATCTCGGGTTTGATTATCGATATCAAGATAAAAGAGCAGAGAAAAGGCGGGGAAAGGATAACGGTCCTTGGTGAGATCAGATTCGAAGGTGAGGACATAACCGAGACAAAGCCAAGCGACCGGGTGAAAAAGGGCATCGTCCTGTGCAGGGAACGACACCCCATATTCCCAGAAAGCGATGTTCTAGAGAACATAAGAATAGCGGGGTACCTGAGAAAGAGCTCGGAAGTGAAGGAAATGATTGAGTATGTCTTCGACCTCTTCCCCACCTTGGTCGATCTGAAAAAGAGGAAGGCAGGATTCTTGAGCGGCGGGGAACAGCAAATGCTTATCATAGCTATGGCATTGATTGCCGGGCCCTCACTGCTGTTATTGGATGAACCTCTGCTCGGTTTGAGTCCGGCGATGCAGTTTAAGCTTGTTGAGGCCATAAAGGCCATCAGAGAACAAGCTGGAATCACTATTCTGATGGGCGAGCAATTTGCCAGGCCTATCCTTCCCATCATAGACCGTGGCTATATCATCGAAAACGGCATGTTGACGCTCTCAGGAACTGGCAAGGAACTCATGGATAATCCGGAGGTGAAGGCGGCCTACTTCGGGGTCTAGCGTCCAAGATAGTCCAAAAAGATGAGGAAAGCTGATGGCAAAGGGGAGGAAAAGAACGGTCGACGACGCCTTCTCGGAGACAGCCCACAAGTATTTTCACAAGACGGCCGTGATCTATCTCGGTACCGCATATTCCTACGGCACAATAATGAAGCTGATCGACAACTTTGCAAGTGCGCTGAAAGACCTCGGGGTGGGTGCAGGTGATCGGGTCGTCATGTATATCCCTAATTCAATCCAATGGGTTGTCTGTTGGTTCGCCATTCAGCGGGTTGGGGCCGTTTCTGTGCCGATCACCCCAATCTATACGTCCTACGACCTAGAATACATCGCCAATGATACTGAAGCCGAGAGTATCATCTGTGCCGATACGAACTTCGGCTATGTTCAGAGGGCACTGCCCAAGACCAAGTTAAAAAGGGTCGTTGTGTCGAACCTGGTCGATCTCCTCCCTTGGTGGAAGAGACTCTTCGGCTGGGCATTCGATAAGGTGCCGCGGGGAAGTGTACCACGAGAGGAGAACGTATATTCCTTTAGAAGACTCGTCTCCAGGAGCTCTCACAAGACCGCGCCAATCGAGGGTCGTGATGGAACCGTCGAGATACTCTATACCGGCGGGACGACGAAACACCCGAAAGGGGTCCCGATCAGCCATGAGCTTTTTCTCATCGCCTCTCTGGAACAGCTGAGTGTCAGTGATCACCTGTTCCCGAAGGAAGAGAATCTTATCGCCGCCGCCGCTCCTCTATTCCACATTCTGGGGCAAACCTGTGGTCTGGGAACACTCTGTTTGGGCGGTTCTCTCATTTTGCAACCCAGAGTTAACCTGGATGCCTTGTTAGAGTCCATTCAGAGATCCAAAGCCAAAACCCTGATCGGCGTACCGACCCTCTACCGGATGATTCTGGAGCATGACCGTGTGGACCAATACGATTTTAGCTCTCTGGCGTACTGCTTCAGTGGAGGCGATGTGCTCCCCTTAGAGGTGGGGAAGAGATGGCGGGAGAAATTCGGCAAGCCAATTTTTCAAGGGTACGGCGCAACCGAGACATGCGGTGGCGTCACCATGTATCCAACTGACACAGAGAACCCTCCGAAGAGCATGGGGGTCGTCCTCCCCAGTAAGCGTGTGAAGATTGTTGATGCAGACACCCTTGAATCCGTGCCAGTTGGCGAAGCCGGAGAACTTCTCGTTTCTTCCTTTCCAATGGTAAAGAGTTACTACAATAAGCCGGAGGAGACTCGAGCATCATTCGTGGAAATGGAGGGCCGAATCTGGTACAGAACGGGAGATGTCGTTTCACAGGATGAGAAGAAATACTTCTACTTTGTTGATCGAACGGTCGATGCGATCAAACACCGGGGATACCGGGTCTCTTCATCCGAGATCGAGTCGGTTTTGCAGGAGCATGCAGCCGTGGTCGGTTCCTGTGTGGTAGGCGTATCTGATGACAAGGTGGGGGAACGGATAAAAGCATTTGTGGTACTGAAGGAAGACATCAAGGGCATTACCGGTTATGACCTGATAAAGTGGTGTCGGGAAAGACTGGCGCCCTACAAGGTACCACAGTACATTGAGTTTCGGGATATGCTGCCGAAATCGAAGGTTGGAAAACTTCTTAGGCGCGAAATGAGAAAGGAAGAGCGCAAGAGATTTGAAAAAATCTAGCCCGAATTATTCATGAGAGATTTCATCAAAAACGGAAAAAATACATAACATCAGAGACTTATCTTAGTATTTCGACTCGGTCACGAATGACAGTCTGTTTTTGGCGAAGATCCGATTCTGGTGACGAAATCTCTCACCCTTTGGGCTCGCCCGCTTTGCACACTGGCTGCGTTATTGGGGTTCGAAGTACATGAGGTCGTCTTCACCCCCGCTGGCCTTGCCAGCGCCCAAATCGGGCTTCGTGAATAATCCGCGCTAGGCATCAGACGCTCTGTTCTCCAACTCAATTTTTACCTTGCCGAGCGGCTTATGAGCCCGGGATTCTTATGGTTCACGAGATCATCCGCCAACAATATGGAGATGTCCGGTTTCTGATGTCCTTAGACTCATATGCCAAAACCCTATCTCATATCCCACATCGCCCACCTAACGGTCCCATAGCTCAGGAACCTTCTCCTCCTGAACGACGTTGATGGGTCGTCACCTCAAAGCCTCACTATGCTTAAAACAAATCGGATTCGAATTGGAGCAGGCAACCATGTGCCCCTCCTCCCCAACCCCAAATTTGTTCGACGTGGTCATAGATGATGGACGCCTCGGCAGGTATTTACAAATCGCAAAAACCATAATAAAAAGAGGGACGCAGCAGGCAGACCTCTTATTCCGTATGACAAGGGGTGACGATGGAGCGATCGGAAGAGGGTAATTCTTTTCTGGACCGTCCTGAGATTCTCAATCTCATCTTTTACCCGAGGCGTGAGGAGAATCCCGTGCCTTCGGTTTCAAATGCAACGAATGTTCTAGTCCCTGTTGAAGGAGAGATCTCGGTAGGCTGCCGATTCTATCACTCTCAACAGGAGGGCCCGAATATCCTTTTTTTTCATGGCAACGGAGAAATCGTCAGTGACTATGACTTCATCGCTCCCCTCTTTGAGGAGAGCGGTCTGAACCTTTGTGTGGCCGATTACAGGGGCTACGGGTTTAGCGGCGGCACCCCCACAACCACGAGCATGATTCGCGACTCACATCCGATCTTCACCCATTTTCTACAATTCCTTAAAGAGAACCAGTATGGTGGACCCATCATTGTCATGGGTAGATCTTTGGGTAGCGCTTCGGCACTGGAACTTGGATCCCAGAATCAAGACCAGATACAAGGGGTTGTCATTGAAAGCGGATTTGCCGACACCTTCGATCTTCTCAACTCTCTGGGGATACTCGGACAAATCCCTCCAGGAGTTGGAGATCGTGTCTTTTCAAACCTGGAAAAAATAGGGAGTATTCTGCTTCCAACTCTCATCCTTCACGCACAGGAGGACCACATCATCCCTCTTCAACACGCGCGGGATCTCTATCAGAAAAGCCCAGCCAGGGAGAAGCGGCTTGTCATTATCCCCAGTGCCAACCACAATAACCTTCTCATGGTGGGCCGGCATCAGTATTTCGAAGCCCTCACGGGTTTTATGGCAGTCTGTAGAGATCAGTAAAATACAGTTGGCAGGGGTCAGAAAACAGAAGTCAGGAGCCAGGAGTCAGAAGTCAGAATTAAGAGCGGAGGGGAAAGGAGCAAGGTGAAAGGAAAAAGGATAAAGGAAGAAGGCGAGAAGCAAAAACAATAACGGAGAGGAATAAAGGCGAGAGGATAGAGGACAGAGGCTAAAGAGTAAGACTCAGGGGTCGGGGATGGGGGTCAGTTAGCAGGAATCAATTGATAGAAAAGGTTCAGCACTGGTAACTGACAGCTGACCCCTGAACCCTGTAGCGTGTATCTGACCGCTGATCTCCGTAAACTGTCTCGAGAAAGGAGGGCACCATGGAGACTCACTATGGCCTGGACGGTAAAGTGGCCATTGTTACTGGTGGTGGCAAAGGCATAGGCCGAGCTATCGCTCTCGGTTTGTCCAGTGCTGGCACCAAGATGGTCATTGCCAGTAGAACCCAAACAGAGCTCGAATCTGTCGCCCAAGAGATTCGAAAAGAGGGAGGCGAGGCCTTTCCTCTTGTGACAGACATCACCGACAACCAGCAATTGCAACGCCTTGTCGATACAACGATGGATAAATTCAAACGAATCGACATCCTGGTCAATAATGCCGCCAGAAGCTTTCTGAAGCCCCTGATGGATCTTCGAGAAGACGGCTGGGACAAAATATTCAACACCAATTGCAAGGCCCCCTTTCTTCTAGGTCGAGCCGTTGCCACCCATATGATGGACCAGGGAGGCGGGAGAATCATCAACATTACGACAGTAGGCGCTGAAAGGGTGGGAATGGGTATGGGTGCCTATCACGCGAGCAAAGCGGCGCTGAAAATGCTTACCATGAGCATGGCCGCGGAGTGGGCGCCATTCAACATCAATGTCAATGCTGTGGGGCCTGGTTTTGTGAGAACCGAATTCAGTAAGCCGGTTTGGAGCATTCCTGAGATAGAGGAGCAGATAGCGAAGAGAGTTCCCAGAGGCCGGATTGCCGAGCCTGAGGAGGTTGTCGGGGCGGTACTTTTTCTGGCCTCTGATGCGTCGGATTTCATCACGGGCCAAACTATCTATGTTGATGGTGGCATGATGTTAGGAGCGTGAGGCGATTCCCCTGGGATTCAAATTCAGAATTCTTTGGACCATATGGGAAAGATAGAAGCCGCAATATTTGATATGGACGGCCTCATGGTCGATACAGAGGGCCTTTACTTCCGTGCCGAATCTGAGGTCGCCAGACGCTATGGCAAGTCCTTTAACAGGGATGTCATGCAGAAAATGATGGGCCATAAGGCCGTTCGGTCGATACAGATCATGAAAGAGACCCTCGGGTTAGATGGATCCCCAGATGAAGTAGAGGCCTTACGTGACCGTCTTTACGAAGATTTACTTTTGCAGGGCGTGAAACCCATGAGGGGACTGTTAGATCTTCTCAATTGGCTGGAAAACAAGGGATTCCGCAAAGCGGTTGCCACCTCTTCAAAACCAGCATTCAAGGATATCATTTTTGAACACCTCCACCTCCATGATCGTTTCGAAACGGTAGTGACCGCAGAGGAGATCTCGGAAGGCAAGCCATCACCAGAAATCTATCACGTCGCACTCCGTCGATTGGCACTCGATCCCTTGCAGTGCATTGTGATGGAGGATTCCGTTCCTGGACTGAAGGCCGCAAAAGGGGCGGGGTGCTTTTGCATCATCGTTCCAAACGAGTTTACTGAAAACCAGGATTTTTCCGGTGCCGACCTCGTGGCTCCCCATCTATTCCATAAGGATGTCCGGCGTCTATTTGCGGAGTTGTGACGGCACGATAATGGTTGCTCATGATCCCGAAATTCCGATGACCCATCCGGTGAGTTCCCCTATCTCCGAGAATCCTCCTTTACCCCATCGACATCCCGAAATAATGGGCAGGCTTTCCCCAACAGCGAGCCGCGAGAGCGTGGGAGCGAAGGGATGAGAGAATCTACTTCGTAAATCGGAGCTTTTCAAAAAATCCGAATCATCGCGGAACGGTTCATTCAAAAAGGGGGAAATTCTAAAACAATTCCTATTGACCTGAGGAGAAGAAGCGTATATAAGGATATTCTTTCATAGAAAACTGCTCGATAGCGGGTATTGCGTCTGTCAGAATCTGGCGACTTAGGGCGGATTATTCACGAAGCCCGATTTGGGCGCTGGCAAGGCCAGCAGGGGTGAAGACGTACTGATATACTTCGAGCCCCAATAACGCAGCCAGTGTGCAAAGCAGGCGAGAGCCCAAAGGGTGAGAGATTTCGTTACCAGGATCGGAACCTCGCCAAAGACAGACTATCATTCGTGACCGAGTCGAAATACTAAGATAAGGCTTTGATGTTATGTATTTTTTCCGCTTTTGATGAAATCTCTCATGAATAATTCGGGCTAGGAGTAAATGAGATGGCGAAGAAGAACAACAGAATTTACATCATCGATGTGACAAACAGGGATGGCGTTCAGACCTCGCGCCTTGGATTGGCAAAGCTCCAGAAAACCATTATCAACATTCTACTCAATGAAATGGGTGTCTACCAGAGCGAATTCGGTTTTCCTGTCACCCATCACGAAACACATTATCTCAACGCCAATCTCAAGCTGGCCAAAATGGGGATTCTGAAGCCAATCATTCTCAGCGGATGGATACGGGCTATTGTGAGCGACGTCAAACAGGCCCTCGAACTCACGGAGGTTGAACACCTCAACATCTCAGCTTCAACATCCAAACAGATGATCCGCGGGAAGTATCGAGGTAAGAGGTCTGGCGACGACGTGATCAAAGATATGACAAACGCCCTCGATTATGCCAGGACTCATGGAATCAAAACGATTGGTGTCAATGCTGAAGACGCTTCTAGGACGGAATTGGAATATCTGATCAAATTTGCCAGTGCTGCCAAGGACCACGGGGCGGACCGATTCCGTTACTGTGACACCCTGGGTTACGATGATCCATTCACCATTTACAATCGGATCAAGGCAATCGCTCAGAAGGTGAAGATCCCAATCGAACTCCACTGTCACAATGACCTTGGCCTGGTCGTGGCCAATTCAATAGCAGGAGCAAAAGCTGCGATCGATGCTGGTGTCGATGCCTATATCAACACCAGTGTAAACGGAATGGGAGAAAGGGCCGGGAACGCAGACCTGGTCTCAGTGATTCTCGCAATTCAAAAGTCCAGTGGCTTCGAGGACAGATACATGCTCGATGAGCGAGTTACCCTCTCCAAATCGTGGCAAATAGCGACTTACGCATCCTACGCCTTTGGTGTCGATATCCCCATCAATCAGCCTGGTGTCGGTGCAAATGCATTTGCCCACGAATCAGGCATCCATGCCGATGGAGCCCTCAAGGACCGTCACAACTACGAACTATATGACTACCAGGAACTCGGTTTGGGCGAACCAGAAGTCATTGACACGGGGAGGAAGATCACGGCTGGAGAATATAGCGGTATCAAAGGATTCCGAAATGTCTACGAAAAACTCGAGATCCGGTTCCATGACGATGAAGAGGCTACGAAAATCCTCGAGTTGGTCAGGTATGCCAACGTCCATACCCAAAAACCTTTGGTCAAGAAAGAACTCCTTTTCATCGCTCGGTATCCCGATATTGTCAAGGAAATAATGACCTTTACCCCACTGGAATAACCAAGAAAGACAAAGATAAAAGGAAAAAGAACAAATTCCCTTCTATTGTCATCGCTAGGCCCTTGCTCTCTTCCCTGCGCCTTTAATCTTGTTCCTAAAGCCTACCCAGTTTCAATCGCCACGAATCTTACAGGAGACTAGTTTTGAGAAACAAACCGTTGGTGGTGACTAGAGTGGAAGCCCGGGAATAATATCGGCCAGGTTCCCCGTCCTAATCACAAGATCAGCTGCATCATCAAGTTCGGGAGAGGAAGAATTGAATGATACGCTAAACCCCGATAGGGCAAACATCTCCAGATCGCCCTGACTGTCTCCTATGGCGATAATCTCCTGAGCCTGAACGCCGAGTCTGTCCATTATCTCTCTCACCCAAAACCCCTTGCCATCATGGAACACATTTACCTTGACGCCTCCCGTCAGTACTCCTCCCTCCTCAAGAAGGTCGTTCGCAACAGAGAAATCTAGACCGAAATCCTCCTTTATTCTATCGGCAAGAATCGAGAGGCCTGAAGAGACGCCTGCTAGCTTCAGGCCCCTGGCCTTGAGAAAAGCCTGAAGTTCACGTGCCCCCTCATGATAATCGACCGAGTCTGTGATTCGTCTCAAATCGTCAACTCTCATTCCTTTCCAGACCTTCGCGTCTCTTCTACAGAATTCTTCGTAGGAGATACGCCCCTCGAGAAAAAGCCTCTGAAACTCCTCGGCATGGCCCTCCCATGTCTCGAGAACTCGATGTATATACTCCCAGATGCTTTTCTCGGTCGTCAGGGTGCCATCGAAATCGAAAACAACGGCCTTGAATTCCTTTGAATTCAAATCTGGTTGAGATGCCATTTGGGGGGGTCTTCAGAGCGTCTTACCCGAAATCCTGAGATCGCTCCACGACACGGGCCGGTTGTCAGAGGGCAGTTGTGAGAACGACGACCGACACAGGCCCATGAGAACTTTTTTCGGTCTCTATCAATCCCACCAGCAATTTCTCCGCACGCGGCTGCCGGCTTCTATCTGTCTGACTTGTGGACCCGCGACTTGCTGGTGAGATCTTGTAAAAGCCTGTCGAGGCGATCCGCTTCCTTTTTCAAACGGTCGAGGTATTCGATGCCTTTGTCATCGAGGCGATTCCTGTATTTCTTGACAAGTAGGTTGGCAAATCCCTGGACACTGATCACGGGAGTCCGTAGATCATGTGACATGGCGAAAGCCAATTCTTCGAGTCCTCCGATGCAGGCCTTCAGTTGCTCGACTTTCTGTTTCAGGTCCGCCTCTTGTCTCCTTAACTCAGTGACATCTCTCCCGACGATTCCAACAGCCACAACCTGTTCCTGACTTTTCTTGAGGGGGACCATGGCAACTTGAAAGACTCGACTTGTGCCGGATCGGTCTCGAATTTCGACCTCCCAATTCTCCTGACTCCGTGTCTTGAGAACCCTTTTTAGCCTATCCTTCCATATGCCCCCATCCTTCCAGGAAGAGAAGAGGGGCGAGCCGGAATTCTTGGCAATTGCCATGGCCTGGGGATTGAGATACACGACTTTGCCATCACAATCTGTAATCACAACAAAATCACTAACCAGATTAAGAACTTCGGTAGCAAAGTCGGACGGACCGAGCCCGACCTCTTTCTTTTCTCTTTCAGGGGTTATCTTTTTCTGTCTTCTGGCCACTGACTTCTCGACAGCCGACTATTTGATCCCCAAACCCTTTTCGATTGACCCGATTTCGCTGACCGAACGGCGGATCCGAAGGGATTGACTCTTATGCCACTTCTCATACTCCTTGAGTCTCTTTTTAAGAGCTGAAATGGCCTTCAGGGTGGCCGAGGGAGAAGGCCCACCGGGGATTTTGTCCTCTTGCACGATTTTCACCGGATCCTGCCATTGAGCTATCTCCTGGGCTTTGAACCTCAGGTCGAGATCCATTTCCCTCATTGCCCGGTTCAGATCGGTGACCGTAATCTTCTCTCTCCCTGACTTCTCTGCAAACCGGACAGCCTTTTCGACGAGCACCTTTGCCTTTCTAAAGGGGAGATTCGAATGTTGTACAATCGACTCCAACAAATGGGTCGCACCGATGAACCCTTTCCCGGTCTGGGTCTGCATCACCGGTTCTACGACTTCCATCATATTGACGATCTCACTCATGATCGGAAGTGACGGCGCACATTCGGCAACCAGATCGATGATCATATACTTTGCCCACTGGGAGTCTTTGTTATAACCAACCATGGGGGCCTTCCCAATGGAAATGAGGCCAGTTAGAATGCCCTGGGCAAGAGAAGCCTTGGCCTTGATTACTTCAAGGGGCCCAGGGTTTTCTTTCTGAGGCATGATCGAACTTCCGCTCCTGTGAGATTCATCGAGACGAAGCATTCCGAATTCCGAGGTGCTCATGAGGATGAAGGTCTGCGCCATAGCACTGAGATGATTCATAGTCACGCAAATGGAAAAGGCCAGATCCGTTTCCGGTTCCCACCGGTTGGTTATGGGATCAGTTGAATGTTCATGGGGGCCATCAAACGCAAGCAACCGCGATGTTAGATCCCGATCAAGAGGAAATGAGGTGCCGTAGCCAGCAGCCCCACCCAAGGGATTTCGATTGAAGAGACTATACCAGTTGATAAAGCGCATGATGTCACGCTCCAGGGGCATGGCCAATCCAAGGAGCATGTGGCCAAAGGTGGTTATCATCGCGTGCTGATAGTGCGTGAAGCCAGGCATCACTGCTTCTGCGTGACGTGTTGCCCGCGATGCCATCGTCTCAAGAAGGGCTATCAGATCCCTGACGAAGTTGGCAGCCTGATCCCTCAGATAGAGGCGTATATCCAAGGCTATCTGATCGTTCCGGCTTCGTGCTGTATGCATTTTCCCGATACCATCGATACCGAAACGCTCGATGAGTTCGCTTTCGATGTTGGAGTGTACATCCTCTCTCGAGGCGTCGAGTTTGAATACACCCTGACTAAATAGGGCCTCAATATCTTTAAGCCCTGTTAGAATCTCTCGGCCATCCTTTTCCGAAATGATCCCCTGTTTCCAGAGCATGATTGTATGGGCCTTGCTTCCCCAAATATCGTAGGGTATCAGTATCTCGTCACATGGGGGTACTCCTCGCACGTCCCGACCCGACAAAAAGTCCATAATCCGCCGGGGCATCTGTTTTCCGTGTCTCTCCCCCCAAAGCTTCTTAACTTTCATCTTCTATTCCTTCACGTGGACGGTTGACCTTCACCGGTTGCCACTCAGTTTCCAATTACGATAAGTTTTTCACACCTTTCCTTCAAGCCATCCAATTCGACAATCTCTTCTTACATCAAACGTTGGGACGTAGGGTTTGATATCCAGGAGAGGGCTCCCATCCAATACATCAACCTCCTGCAGTCTGAGTATGTTTCCCTTTCGCTCTAGGAGTCTCACGACGGACAGGCCGAGGTGGTTTGGCCGTCTCAAATCCTTTGTGGCAAAAACCCCGTGCACCCTATTCCCAAGAGCGGGCTTGACCTCGAGGCGCGTTTCTTCCATGGCCAAGACGTAGAGGAGAATGATGTGCGAAAAACCGTCCAGATCTCGCAATCCTCTTTCATATTCACTGTTGACTTCTACCCATCCCATTTCATCTGAGTGAAAGGGTTGAACGGGAATCCCCGTCTTCTCTGTGAAGGGAGAGTGGATCACACCGATAGGCTGTAAAATGATCTCCATTCTTCTCCCCCTTTCTATCAGCAGACAGGGAACGGTTTGCAGCAGGTAGCAGAAGCCATTTAACAACATCTCACGGTGGACAGTCATCTCTTTCCATTAGCTCTCTGTCAACCGATACCCGCCAACTGTCGACTGGTTTATCTGATCCCAGAACTGCATCTGGCCGCTGACAACTGACCCCTGCTAACTGATGACTGGTTCATCTAATCTCTGCTAACTGTCAACTGCTCTCTGAACTTCCTAACCCCTTGGAACGGCCCGCGCTTTCCCTGCTCTCTCTAAACCGTTACAGCCTTTCACACTCGGTGAGGTATGTCAAGAGCCTCTTCCATAGATACGAATGATTGACAAGCCAAGGGAGTTTAATTAGTATCCGGGCTATCATACGGTTTTCCCCTTTTTTTTAGTTATCGGTCATGAAAGGACATAGACTACGGTGGGGTCCCATCCTCGTATTGCTCATCCTCGCAGTTGTGTGGGGTGGGAATTATGCTGCAATTAAGATAGGTGCCAAGGGGATAGCGCCCCTCTTTATGGCCTTTATTCGCTCGGCTGTGGCCAGTCTCTGCCTGTTCCTTTGGATGAGGATCAAGAGAATCCCCCTTTTCCCAGAAAGGAAAATATTTTGGCACGGCCTTGTCGTGGGGTTACTTTTCGGGGCAGAATTTGGTTGCATCTACCTCGGGTTAAACTATACCCTCGCCTCTAGATCCTATATCTTTGTCTATACTCATCCTTTCTTGGTCGCCCTTGGTGCGCATTTCTTTTTGCGAGGCGATCGGCTGACCTTTTGGAAAGTGGCAGGGCTCCTACTCGCCTTTTTAGGCGTGGTGATTCTCTTTCCAAATGGTTTGGGAAAGAGTCCCCTCAACACGCTTCCTGGGGATCTTCTCGTCCTTGCCGCGGCAGTCTTTTGGGCCGCCACGACACTCTATGTCAAACGTTTTCTCACCGAAAAAACCGTGCCTTTGCAGACCCTCTTTTACCAGCTCGTTTTCTCAGTCCCACTCTTGCTCCCTCTCAGTATGGTATTAGAGGACAGGATATGGTACGGCTTCACCCTCGCTGTCGGGGTTTCTCTGGCTTATCAATGCATCATCAATGCATTTCTGAGCCTTCTTGTTTGGTTTGAGCTAATTCATCGCTATCCGGTAAGCCTCCTCGCTGCCTTTACTTTTTTCACTCCTTTGTTCGGCGTCTTCTTCAGCGGTGCTCTGCTCTTGGGCGAGATGATGAAACCAACATTGATCGTGTCCCTCATTCTCGTCTCCTCAGGCATGATATTGGTAAACCGGCCTCCTCGACATGAGCGTCCTCAATGAACCTGCCATGTTTTTTGATGTAGCGCCTCCCTTCCTGCTGGTCTTCTCCCGTCGACCGTGCCCACTCGCCACCGCGAGATCGGCGGAGAAGAGTTCCCCTCCCTTTGCAAATCGCTCTGGGATAAGAGTGCCCGGAAAATCGCAAATGACTCCCCCCCAAGAAAAAAAACATCTTGACATAGTCGATCAAATGTATTACATTCCCTTTATTATGAGAAAGGAACGAATCTACTCACTTCGGCTCACTTCAGAGATGAGGAAAGCTCTCGACATGGCTGCAACTCGTGATAGAAGGTCCGTTGCGTCCCTGTTGGAAAAAATCATCGCTGAATACCTAGACAGAGAGGGTATAGATTGGGAAAAGGATTCGAAATATCATAACCGCAGAGAACACCCTCGAAAAGATGTGTCCCTGCCTGCCCGATTAATTATCCAACAGCCTCTCGAAACCCATAAAGAGACCGAAGCTCTTGTCGAAAACATGAGCTTGGGTGGCGCTTACGTTACTTACACTAACGGACAGAGCTCGCCATGGGAGCTGAAATCAAAAATCAATCTTATTGTCCGCATCCCGAAGTCTGCCGACCCTTTAAAGCTTTCTTGCCGAGCTGTAAGGGTGACCCGAGATGAACAACGGGTGGGCGTGGGTCTTCAATATGGAAAGGTTGATGAAGAGGACTTCAGCCTGATCGAAAGATATCTCCGCGCTGGTCCGGGACCGCCACCTTCAAACCCCTCACTGAACTAGTCCCTGCAACTACCTCAGCCTTCATAGACGACTCACCATGTCTGCACAATACGCACGTCCTTGGCTCATCGAAGTTGTCGTGTATGCTCTCAGAGATGGGATGATAGGGTGTCTATCTCATCGACAAAGGGGGGAGTGATCAGTTCGTCAATAAGACCTCGGTCCAACTTACGGTAACTGTAGTTCACTCTTCCAATGATGGGGTATTCATCCTCTCCTTGAAGCCATTCCTGTTTACTGTCAGAGCCGATCCCCTCTTCGAAATCCTTTGTAACCAAAATGTACTCATCTTCTGGCACGCTGTTTTTCAGGAGCCTATGAGCGATCACAACGTCGAGACCGGCTATTTTTTCAAAATTCGCAATCTGGTAAAAACCCACTCGACCATAATGAAGCAAGAATTTTATTCTCAGGTCTCTAGCCTGGATACAGGCATGACAGTCACACCGTTCGCCTCTCACCTCGACAAACCACCTCTGTACGCCAATGAAACGTGCAAATTGCTGTTGAACAATCTGAAACAAAGCTCTAGGAGGCACCGAATTCTGCTCCACGGACAACCAGCAAAAAAGGGCATCTCCCTCAACCTCCATCACCTTTAACCCCTTTGGACTGTCTTCTAACATCGATGAAAAAAGATTCACCACCACAAAATTCGCGTGTTCGATTTCGGTGGCACTCAAAAACTTTGTGTATCCCTTGATATCCGCAATGAGAATAACGCCGTCTGCGTTCATGATCTCCTCCACGCTCACATGTCAGATTCTAACAGGGAACCTAGGTCCCTTGCAATTCCATGAATTCCAGGATCCCAAATCTCTTTTAGGCTGGCCAGACCATTCCCACACGAAGCCATCGGTGGTGATGGGATATAAAAGTCTAAAATAGGATGAAAAATCTGTCTGGTAGTTATAGACTGTTCATCAGGAGATTATTTCTCCCTCTTTTGAAAAATAGAAACCCAGGATCAAGAATCTGAAAGGAGGATTTCATGCCGAACACAGACGAAAACCTGGAGAAAGCTTATGAAGACGAGTGTGAAACCTACATGAGATATCGTGCTTTTGCGCGACAGGCTGAAGATGAAGGTTTTCCACATATCGCCCATCTCTTCAGAGCCACGGCAGAGGGGGAAACGATCCATGCGCTCAATCAAATCGCTGCCCTGGGAGGGGTCGGATCGACAAAGGAGAACTTAGATCGGGCTGTCCGAGAGGAGGAAGAAGACTTCTTCCGAATGTACCCGCAATTCATAAAGGATGCCCAAACAGATGACAGGACAGAGGCAGTGATGAGTCTGTCTTGGATACAACAGGTGGAAAAGGCCCATTTTGGTCTCTTTAAGAAAGCTCTGGAAACCCTTCAAAAGGGGAGTGACATTGAAAAACAGGAGTATTATCTGTGCACGAACTGCGGTTTTGTCGCGATCGGGGTGGCGCCGTCGAGTTGTCCCGTATGCAAAGCGCCACAACAGGTCTTCAAGGCCATAGAATGATGGGGCGACCTTGAAGCGGACTGCAAGAAACTGGTAGAAATAAGTAGTTACTCAGAAAACCTCAACCACAGAGGAGCGAATAAAATGGCTAAAAGACTAAATCTATTACTGGTTGTGGCACTTACTGTCATTCTGGTGGGGTGCCAGTATATGACCAGCCCGGTAATGGTCAAGAAGGAATCGGTGCCGGATCAAACTTACGACGTCACCGTGTATTGGAGTAGCCCCGTGTCTTATGCAGTACTTTTTGATATTCCCAATGATGGGAAGGAGGTGTCCATGTTCTACACCTATTTCACCGAGCGGGTCGGTATGGACACACCAGGAGAATATGTCGATCGTTTCAAGACCCAGATCAGAGGTTACCGGAGCCTACAAATCAGTGAACCTGACGGAACGGTCAGGGGATACCTTATGATATCCAATCTTCTCGACTACTTCTTCTATGAACGGCCAGAAGGAGAGAGGATTATCGTTTCAATAGTCGATCCCCACCTGGGAGGGGATGCGGCAAGACGCTCGCCGTAACGGAACGGGAGGGGCCTTCAAGAGGTTCCAACGAATAAGGAACAGACCGACATATTCTAAATAAGCCGCAAAAGGGCTGGCTCTATGCGTCATTCGCAAAAGCATCCCTCGTGCGGTTTTTTTGTTGCGACCCGAGCGATTCCACTGAGGTGCCTGTTTTCCCCACCCTTCAGTCATTGTCATATTCTCGGTGCCTTCTCCCACGTAATGGCGTTTTTTAGCACATTCCAGTTGAAAAAAAAGTCGAATTCAGTTACTATGGGCACCGCCCAGTCTAATATTGTTGCGAGATCGTCCCTCCGGCCTCACAATTCTGATGATTGGTAGGACACGGAGAAGGAAGAGTGCCCCTGCTCTTGAATGGGAGGAGGCCTTTTATTCTCTCAAACATATAGCGGCAAAAAACAATTCATGACGGAAAGGGGGTGAAAGAATTGAGCTGATATGACGCTTCTCAGATCCGCCTTCGCACAGACATGAGGGTCATCGTCAAGGAGGGTAGAAACTGAAGAGGCCGTGTCAGTGCTCATTCGTCAAGGAAGAGCAAAAGTCCTTCATTCTAGACGCTGACTAAAGGGGGAAACTATGAAAAGGAGAGTGTTACTATCTATTGCGGTTTTTGCTTTGGCCCTTCTCTTTGCTTTTTCGGGCCATGTAGCCTATGGGGCTAGTTCAATTGTGATCGGAGCGCCGCTTTCTACGGCCTTTCTTTACGGCTGGGATGCCGAGAGAGGGATGCGGTTGGCTATAGAGGAAATCAACGCCAAAGGCGGGGTCAATGTTGGGGGTGAGAAGCGCCCATTTGAGCTCGTTGTCATTGACACTCGTGATCTCGAACCCGGAGTACCGGTGAGTGAAGCCCTTCTCGTTGTTGAGAAGCTCATCCTGGAGAATAAGGCCGATTTCATTATGGGCGGTCCCGTCCGGTCGGAGGCGGGCCTGGCAGCCATGGATTTGCTCTCAAAGCATAAGAAGGTTTCCATCCTCACCACCGGCGTTCTGACCCCTAGGTATCATGCCCGGATTGCTGAAAACTACGACAAATTCAAGTACTGTTTCCGAGCTACTGGTGAGGGGAAATGGATGGTTGGCGGGGAGATCGTCCCAAGTCTCCTCTTCATCGAAAAAAATTACGGCCTCAACAAGATGGCCATATTGGTCCAAGATGTGGCCCATGCCCGGGGTGGGGGTGCTTTGCTTGCTAAGATCATGTCGGGTAAAGGCTGGGAGATCCAAGGCGATCCGGAGATCTACCCGACCGGGACGACCGATTTCTCCATGCGTCTGTTAAAGGCCAAAAGGGAAAAGGCTCAGATCATCCTGATCTGGATGGACATGCCAGAAACCTCGATCCTTCTCAAACAGTGGTACGATCTGAAGATTCCGGCACTTCCCTTCGGTTCGATCATCGCTGCGGCGGAGCAGCCCGGCTTTTGGAAAGCGACCGAGGGGAAGGGGGAGTACACCCTGGCCAATGTGGTCAATGCGGGGAATGCCCCTTCCAATGCCACCCCGTGGACGATGAAGTTCTTTGACGCCTATACAAAAAGATGGAACATCGAACCTGAAGGATATGGAACCTCAACCAGCTATATGGGACCCTATGTGCTCAAGGATGCGATCGAACGCGCCGGTACTCTAGATTCTGATGCGGTCGTCGCTGCACTCGAAAAAACCGATCTGATGGGCGTCTATGGGAGGATCAAATTTGATCCCAAGAGCCACCAGGTTATTCCCAGTGTCGATCCGAACGAGGGGGCCGTGGGAACCATCTTCCAGTGGCAAGCAGGGAAACGGGTTGTGGTTTTCCCGCCAAAGATTGCCATGGGAGAGATCAAACTCCCGCCCTGGATGCAGTAGGACGGATGTTGCATCATTTCAGGCCTCAGTCTATTCCTATCAGAGAGGGGGAGGGGACTTACCCCTTCCCCAATTTTTCTGGTTTCTAGGCTCGGTTGTATCTGTGCCACACCGAAGTCGTGCGGATAGATGAATGGGCTTGTCATATGGATATATTGATCTATGGGACAATAAACAGCTTCTCCCTGGCTCTGATGGCCATCGGCTTTACACTTGTCTATGGGATTAGCAGACTGCCAAATTTCGCTCACGGTGCCCTGTATGTGATAACAGGGTTCATCGTTTGGAGTTTCGTCAACCTCCTCGGCCTACACTACCTCGTGGGTATCCTTCTCGCCTTAATTATCACGGGCCTGGTAGGTGCTGCCATCTATCAGTTCGTCTTAATCCGAGTCAGGGGCATGGCAACCTCTGAGATTATAGCCTCCTATGCCATCGGGCTGGCCATCCTGGAAGGTATACGTTGGAGAGGATTCAAAGGGATGACCTATACCCTTGCACCTTTTGTTGAGGGAAGTATCGAGATTGCCGGGATCCCCGTTGATCTCCAACGAGTTATCATGGTGGGCATCGGGGTGGTCGTCGTGGCTTTCCTCTGGATTTTTACCCATTTTAACCGAATCGGTCTCGCCCTAAGGGGGATGGCCCAGGATGAAAGGGCTGCCATGATGCTCGGTATCGACTCCGATCTCATGGCCCTGATAGCCATGGCGCTTGGATCCATTTTAGCTGGACTTGCGGCCGTCGCTATCTTGCCCCTCGGGAATATCGTCGTAGAGGCCGGTTACAGGGTCTTGATCCTCGCCATCGCCGTCTGCATTGTAGGCGGCCTCGGCAGCTGGGTTGGCGCCGTGCTCGCCGCTTTTATGATCGGATTCGCTCAGATCATCACCGACGCGTATGTGGCATCTCATTTTCGTATAGTGGTCGCTCTTCTGGCTATTATCATTACGCTGATACTAAGACCTTCCGGCCTCTTTGGTCGGCAAAAAGAACTGGAGGAGAGGGTCTAAGGGATGGAGACGGAAGAGAGGCGTAGGGAGAGATTGGACCGGGGTATTAAAGTGCGCGCCGAGGGGATTTACGCCATCTCATCCTGGGAGGAGATGAATTATCTCCTGATGCCTAGGCTTGCGTTAATCGTGGGGATGCTCGTCCTTCCCTTGGTCATGCCTACCGCTTATTGGCAAAAGGTCATCTCCTATGTCTGCATATACGCACTCCTGACCCTCGGATTCGATTTCTTGGCTCATTTCGTGGGATTGGTCTCCCTGGGCGGTGCCCTGTTTGTCGGAGTTGGGGGGTACCTCGCCGCAATCTTCAACACGTCCCTTGGGTTACCGATAAGCCTGACTCTTCCCCTTGCAAGCATCGGGGGGGGAATCCTCTGCACCGTCCTTCTCCTGCCCGCACTCCGCCTCAGGGGCGTCTACTTCGCCATCGTGAGCCTCATGTATCCCCTGGTCCTGATGAGAATTATCGAGGCATTGAACATCCTCGGTGGGACTGAAGGTATCCTCGGAGTGGCGAGTTTTCCTGACAGATGGATTGAACAGTATCTCATCATTGGGATTCTCATCTTCTCCCTCTTTGGTCTGAGGCGATTGGTCAATCAGGATATCGGATTGGTCTTCCGCGGCGTAATGGATAACGACCAGGCGGTCAAGGCCTCTGGACTCAGCATCACCCTGTACAAGGCGATCGCCGTCTTCATCGCATCTTCGCTGGGTTGTCTTGGTGGCGCTTACTTGGCTCATATCTACATGTGGGCCGGCATCTCACAATTCGCCCTCGACTTCTCCATCTTACCTATCGCCGCCACAGTCATCGGCGGAGGCGGGACATTGGTGGGACCGGTACTGGGATGCTTCATCCTGGTCCCCATCTCAGAGCTTTTGCGGAGCGTCGGTACCCTCAGGATCGCCTTCTATGCGGTCATCTTAACGGTTTTCATCGTGTTCCGAAGTGAGGGAATCATGGTCTACGCCCAGCGGAAATATCACCAATTTGAAAAATGGGTCCGAGTATGACACAAGAGCCCGTTCTCCAGATCAAAAACGTTCACAAGGCCTTTGGTGGAGTCCAGGCGTTGATGGACTTGAGCTTTGAGGTATTTGAAGGTGAAATTTTTGGGGTCATCGGTCCCAATGGATCGGGGAAGACCACCCTTATCAATTGCATCACGGGGTTTGTCAAGATGGACTCAGGCAGCGTTCACTATCGGAGCAGAGACATTACCGGACGGGCACCCCACAAGATCGCCAACCTCGGGGTCACCCGGACTTTTCAGATTATGAGACCCTATTACAGTTTGCCCGCATTCAAGAATCTCGTCGTGCCCCTCTTCTCTCCGAGGGCAAGACGCGCCGGCGGCTGGAGAGGTGGTGGCAAACTTGGAGATAGGGATACAGTGGGTATAGATATCCTGGAGGAGATCGGCTTTGAACGGGATTCCCTCGTGCCCTATAAGCTGGCGTCCAGCCTTCCGACGGGCTATTTGAAGCGGCTTGAACTCGCCCGGTGTCTCGCGTTGCGGCCTGAGGTCATCATCTGTGATGAGGTCTTCTCAGGTCTAAGCATGAGCGAGATCGCAAGCATGGTGCCCCTGATCCAGAAGCTCCAACTCGAGGGCATCACCCTCGTCATGATCGAGCACCGGTTGAGGGAGCTTTTCCGGGTGGCCAACAGGGTGATGGTACTCAACTTCGGAGAGAAGATTGCCGAGGGTAACCCCGAGGAGGTCATGGAAGACGACGAGGTGAAAGAAGCATACCTTGGGTCTGAGAAGTCTCTGTACTAGACCGGAAAGTACCGAAGAAAAAGCCCTTGGCTGATCAAAAGTCTTTGACACAAGGGTGTGCTGTCAGTCGTCGGGGGTCGGTTATCACAGTCTTTTCAAGCTATTTCATTAAAGCTAGGACCCCCGCTGTGTACCGCTCGAATGAAGTACGGGTGAATATAACCTATTCCTCGGCGCTCAAGGCATAATTTTCTGGTGGTTCAACGGTTTCATTAGGGGATATTGGCAATTCGCGGAGAACAATACGTGGGAAGTCGACAGGACGAACATACGTTCACGAGATTTGACCGAGTCTGCGAGAAATACCCTGACAGGCCTGCCGTCGTCTATCTTGGCCAGGGGTTCACCTATTCCAGGCTAAGTGAACTCATCGAGAGATTCGCTACCGCCTTGAACGAGCTGGGAGTGAGGAAAGGCGATAGGGTTGTAATCTATATCTCAAATTGTATCCAGTGGGTCATTACATTCTTCGGGATTCAGAAGATCGGAGCCGTGGCCGTCCCGGTTTCTCCTATCTATACCTCCTATGAAATCGAGTATATGATCAACGACTCTGGTGCAGAAACGATCATCTGCCAGGATACTAATTTTGGCTACGTCACAGATATATTCTCAAAAACGTCTTTGAAAAGGGTTGTCGTTACAAATCTGGTTGATCTGCTCCCTTTGTGGAAGCGCACAATCGGTGCCCTCTTTGACAAGGTCCCTCGAGGTACCGTCAAGAAGGACACCTATGTCTATTCTTTCAAAAATCTCTTGAAGGCCCCACCCAACCCGCCACGGGTTGAAATCGATCCATGGGAGGATCTTTCCTATATCCTCTATACGGGCGGGACCACTGGCTTTCCAAAGGGCGTGCCCGGAAACCACATCGGCATGGTCTCATACGTTAATGACATTATGGATGATGTGGTCGCCGGTCACATCGACGAGGGACGGGATACCTATATCGCAGTCAACCCTCTGTTTCACATCATGGCTCTGGGATTATTTGTGGCTATCGGGCTCAATTATGGCAATAAGACGATCCTCATGCCCGTGCCCCAGATAGATGCCATACTGAGAGCTACACAGCGATACAAGGTACGGTGGTCACTCGGTGTCCCTGCCCTCTATCGGATGATTCTAGAGAATGATAGGCTAGACCGGTACGATCTGAGTTCCCTTCGGTACTGCTATTGCGGTGGTGATGTGCTTCCCCTAGAGGTTTACAACCGGTGGAAGGAAAATTTCGGCATACCGATCTATCAGGTATACGGCTCAACCGAAGCGGGGCACGTCACCTACAGCCGATTGGACAAGGAACCCGAAGCCATGTCTGTCGGATCGCCTTTGAAGAGCAGGACATGCAAAATCGTTGATCCCGATACCTTGGAACCTCTTCCGACAGGCGAAACTGGTGAACTCCTGGTTACTTCGGACTACACGATAAAGAACTACTGGAAAAAGCCAGAAGAGACAGCACGGTCCTACGTGGAAATAGATGGGGACGTTTACTATAGGATGGGGGACTTTATCCGCCAGGACAATAAGGGTGAGCTCTACTATGTTGAGCGGTCCGCAGATATCATCAAATACAAGGGTTATCGGATTTCGGCCTCGGAGATTGAGGCCGTATTACAAGACCATCCGACGGTCATCGGGGCATGTGTCGTGGGGATTCCCGACGATCGGGTGGGGGAACGTATCAAAGCGATGGTTGTACTCAAGGAAGATGCACGGGGTGTCGACGCATCCGAACTGATGAGATGGTGCCGAGAAAGGCTTGCTCGTTACAAAATCCCGGCTTACATAGAATTCAGGGATATGTTGCCTAAATCTAAGGTTGGCAAGCTTTTGCGACGAGAGATAAGAGACGAGGAATATCGGAGAATTGGCAACGGAAAAAAGTGAGTCTTCTTTTTGATTCAGCGTTTCCTCGGTTTTGTGGATGCCCTGTTCCTTAGGGGCGGTTGGGGATTCCTTGGGGCTCCATCGAGGGCGAGCAGGTTTCGACGTGAGCCTGCAACGAGCTCAGCCGAAGGTAAGCGTAAACCCCGCCGGTCCTTTTCGGCGACATGATCCCTAGAGCATCCTGGAAAAAGTGACCGTGAACGATTGGCCAAGGCCGTGGGTCGCGGAGGCAGCTTGTGTTAGAGATCAAGAACCTGATGGTCTTCTATGAGAATGCGCTGGCGATCAATAACATCAGCATGACATGTCGCGAGCGCGCAGTCACGGGTGTCCTCGGTGCCAACAGTGCTGGCAAATCGACGCTCATGTATACCGTTTCGGGAATCATACTGGACATGAAGAAGAAGGAAGAGATGCGGGGAGGAGAGAGGATAACTATCCTCGGAAGCATACTCTATAACGGAGAAGACATCATCCAGACTAAACCCAACAAAAGGGCCAGGAGAGGGATTATCCTATGCCCTGAGAGGCGTAGGATTTTTCCAGAGAGCAGCGCATTGGAGAATCTCAAGATAGGCGGCTATCTAGCAACCAGAGCGCAGGCCAAAAGAACCCTTGACTATGTCTTCACGATCTTTCCCGCCCTTAAAGACCTCAAAGGCCGAGAAGGCGGCTTCCTCAGCGGAGGCGAGCAACAGATGCTCGCCATTGGAAGGGCCTTGATGGCGCAACCCAGGTTTCTGATGCTTGACGAACCTCTCCTGGGGTTGAGCCCTCTCATTGAAGCCATGCTCGCCCGGGCGGTAAGGGACATCAACAAACAGACCGGCATTACAATACTGATCGCCGAACAGTATGCCAGACCAATCCTGCCCATCATTAAGTATGGTTACGTTCTCGAAAATGGTGGGGCCGTTTTGGAGGGAACGTCTGAGGAGCTAATGGACAACCCGGATGTAAAATCAGCCTACTTCGGACTATAGTTCCAAAATTCGTTTTATGTCGGCCGGTTCCAGACGGTATGGACACCCCCTACCCTGATAGAATCCATGCTCCTCGATGAGATGAATTCCCAGGTCCGACCAGACAAGGGACTCCCCGGTCTCTTTCTTTTCGAGCTTCACATGGGTCTTCCGGTATAGCCCCGGATGACCCCACGGGCACGGAATACCTCCCCGCGCCTCGCGAACCTCCACATCGTACTTCTCATCCACTACCACGGGGTCACCCAACGCGGGTCTTGCCTCGTCCGTTAACGCTCTCAATCGCTGGGCAATGATCTCGTGGCTGAGTCCGAGGGAATTGACCGTTCCCTGATCATCTGTCAGGATCTCAATCAGTTTTCGGCGGTCGTTTCCGAGGAAACCCCTTTGACAGAGGCCCATCGGTCTCATGCTTCGCTCGACCTTGTCAAGCTCGGGGCTCTGTTTCACCGGTCTAGCGCTCATGTCGGGCATCTCTCCAGTGAAAGATTAACCAAACTTATCGAAGAAGATCAATTCCTCGGATATCCCCTTTTTAGTCAACAGTTCCATACACGACTCGACCATGGCAGGGTTTCCACAGAGGTAAGCTTCTTTGTTCTCGCCGTCTTTTATGATCTTGTCCAGGACATTCGTCACTCGGCCTCTCTCTCCTTTCCAGCCGTCTCCTTCCTCGGATCTGGAGAGGGTGAAGATAACGTCAAGGCGAGGAATCTGCTGTTTGAGCGCTCCAATCTCCTCCACATAGAAGAGATCCTTTTTATGTCGGTCACCGAAGACGAGGGTGGCTTTCCTTTGATTCTTCTCCTGGGCCATCTGATATAGAATCGACATAATGGGGGCCAACCCTGACCCGGTTGCCACGAAAATGATCTCTCTGTCGGAATCTCGGAGAAAAAACTCGCCATAAGGCCCATTGAAGGTGACCTCATCACCCACCTTCAAAACCTCATGGACATAGGTCGTGGCCAGGCCACCGGGAACCTTTGTGACAACGAGACTGATAGCATCAGGTTCATAAGCCGGTGAGGCGATCGAATAAGCCCTGTATACGGATTCCGGGCATTCTTCGTACTCGGGAACCTGAAACTGAATGTACTGACCTGCTTTAAAGCTGATAGGTTCCGAATCGAGGAGGCGGACACGGAGCTCTTTGATCTCATCGGTAAGGTCGCGGAGACTCTCGACCCGGGATCGATACTCCCTGATAAGAAAAAGCTCAGGAGGGATTTCGATGTCCATGTTTTCACGGACTTTGATCTGACAAGAAATACGGACTTGATCCTTGATTTCCTCAGGTTCAAGCCATGGCGTCTCCGTCGGCAACAGGGGCCCTCCCCCCTCCTTTACCTTGACTTTGCAATAGCCACAGCTTCCCCTTCCCCCACAAGCAGAGGGGATGAAAATCCCTTGCTCCATCAACGTCGACAGGAGTGTCCCTCCCCCCTGAACTTCCAGTTCCTTCTCCCCCTTGTTGATGTCGATCTTGGACTCCCCGTAAAAGCCCAAATAGGAGTCGGCGACTTCCAACAGAAAAGCCAAGCCAGCTCCAAGGCAGCTCAGCGCGACCAAGCTCAAAAGGAGTTGAACCACGGATCTCCTCACTGAATTTGGATCATTCCGGTAAAACCAATGAAAGCCAGGGCCATGAGTCCAGCGATGATCAATGTGATACCGGGTCCCTCGAGGGGTTTCGGCACCTGAGCCCCCTTCATCTTCTGCCGAATTCCCCCCATGGCCACGATCGCCAGTGTCCAGCCTATTCCGGCACCTGCGCCGTATGCCACCGACTGTAAGAAGGTGTAATCCCGGATAACCATAAAAAGGGCAACCCCGAGAATCGCGCAGTTGACAGTGATCAAAGGGAGAAAGATTCCCAGTATGACATAGAGAACCGGTGAGGATCTCTCGATGACCATCTCTACCAGTTGGACAAAGGCTGCAATCACGATGATAAAGCTGATATAGCGAAAATGCTCGAGACCGAGGGGAAGGAGCAAGTGATAATAGACCAGGTAATTCATGGCAGAGGTGCAGGTCATCACGAAAATCACCGCAAAGCCCAAACCCAACGACGACTTCACTTCCCGGGAAACGGCCAGAAAAGAACACATTCCCAGAAAGTTAGTCAAGAGAATATTGTTGGTAAAGATGGCGGCAAAGAATATGATAAAGGCGCTTAAACCCAGTTCCATAACGATGCCCCTACATTCCCGCTTCCGCCTTTGCCTCCTCCTTGGGACCGAAATAACGCACGACCCAGATAAAGGACCCAAGCATGAAGAAGGCACCTGGCGCCATGACCATAATCGTCCAGTTGGTCCAGCCCGCAGGCATGACTCCTACACCGAAAAAAGTTCCAAAGCCTAATATCTCCCGAAAGAAGGCCACTGACAGAAGGACAAAAGCATATCCGCATCCAGAAGCTATCCCGTCCAAGAATGACGGCCAGACAGGATTGCTTCGGGCAAAAGCCTCACACCGCCCCATGATGATACAGTTGGTGATAATGAGGCCAACATATGGTCCTAATGCTTCACTGATGTCCGGAAGATAGGCCTTCAAAACGATGTCCACGACAATCACATAAGAGGCAATGACCAAGGTTTGAACCATCATCCGAATCCGTGGCGGTGTGACGTTCCGTAGAATCGAGACGGTCACATTCGCCATGGAGGTCACGAAGATAAGGCTCAAACTCATGATGAGGGTGTTTACCATCAGGTTGGTGACCGCCAGAGCCGAGCAGATTCCCAAGATCTGACGAAAAACTGGATTCTCCCTCCACAGACCCGTAATGAAAATCGTTTTGCTCTTGAGTTTTGCCAATGAAACTAACCCCTCAGATCATGACTTCTTCTTTAATTTTAGCACACTTGCAAAGTATATAAGAAAATCGATAGCCTGCAGAAGTTCTTCCCCCAAAAGGTAAGGAAACACCTCTCGTCCGCCCCTTAAATCATTCCCCTAGCTTTCTCCTGCGCGAGCCATGGCAAATAGTCCTTCAATTTCTCATCGACCAGACGCTCCACCCCACGGCTGGTCCCGGTTGCCCCCGTAATGGCATCGAGTTCATTCCCGGCCTTTGCCGTCCCAGGGGGAACAAGATAGAAATATCGCCCCTCCTTATCCCCAGGGACCAGATTTTTTCCTGCAAATTGGTCCTTAAACCACGCCTCAGTTATCCGTCCTCCGAGACCGGGAGTCTCGCTGTGCCGATAGAAGGCAACGCCGATCACTTTTTTTAACTCAGGGTCGACGCCCATTACCCCGTAAAGAGGGCCCCAGAATCCTGGACCAAAGAGCGGAAACGCATACCCTATCAGCGTGCTGCCGTCCTCTGAAAAACCTCGATAGAGGGTCCTCCCCTCTCTTTCGTCGATCTTGATCCGTCTTTCAAAGATTTCCTTCACCTGGCTGTCACTGCTCCCCGGGTCTGGTTCAATTCCGAGGACCTCGAGGACGACCTTCTGGATTTTGATCCCCTCATTTATGGCTATACGCTCCTGGTTCAATTGATAGATGACACTCACCAGGGCGGTAAAGAAAAAGGTAAGCCCGAACATGTAGACAATGGAAAACAATCGTTTCTTGATCATGTTTTCTTCTTTTTCCCTTTGAGTTCATTCACCACCTGATCCATGATCGGAACAAACATATTCATGAAAAGGGTAGCGAACATAATTCCTGCAGAAAAACTCGAAAACCTTCTGATTATAATGGTAAGGCCGCCAATGATGAAACCGTATATCCATTGGGCAGCTTTGGTTTTTGGGCCACTGATGGGTTCAGTGACGACGAAGACGGCCCCAAAAAGAAAAGAGCCGGCCATCAGGGTGGTCACAGGATCTGCAACTCCCTCAATCCCTGAAATCCATAGCGCAGAACTTAGCACGATGCCACCCAGGAGACATGAGACCACCAGCCTCCACTGAGCGGCTTTGGTAGCAACGATGTAGATACCTCCCAGAAGGATCAACCATGCCGCAGTCTCTCCCAGAGAGCCGGGAATATTTCCCACAAACAGCTTTTCGAGAGGAAAGCTTTTTCCCGCCTTAAGGATGGCCAATGGGGTCGCCCGAGTCAATGCATCGACTCCAGGAGACCAGAGGGTGAACCCTCCATACGGCCCTGAAAACGGCTCTACCCAACGGGCGGTCATGGCAATGGGAAAGGAAATGTAGATGAAACACCGACCGACCATGGCCGGATTGAAAATATTGTGCCCGAATCCACCAAAAACCATCTTGCCAAAGGTAATGCCAAAAACAATGCCGATAATAGCAATCCAGAAAGGTGTTGTTGGGGGAAGGCTCAAGGAGAGAATAAGACCCGATACCAAGACGGCGGAGCTGATCGGTTTACCTTGAGGCAGGGTAAAGGCCGCTTCGGTGGCAATTCCGAAGAGAAGAACCAGGGCCGTCAAAACCAGAGAACGCCAACCGAAAAAGTAGACGGATCCAATGAGGCAGGGGATCAAACCATAGCAGACCCGAATCATAATGGGTTGTTTGAGAAAGAGTTCCTTAGGGAGTCCACCTTTGCTGTTCCCCTTTTCACCTTCCTCTGCCACCGAATCACCTCCGGATACCACGCAGCAGGACGAATCTCTCTATTCCGGGCGAATTTAACGTATTTCAATATCTGGTGGCTGTCAATAGAGGAATGGCAATGAGGTCAACCGGGGCGGGTTTTTCGAAGGGGTAAGCTCGAATCATCAGGATTTGGACCCTCAGCAGCACGGTCTGACTTATAGAAGACACTCCTCACCTTGCCCACGTCTATTTCCATCTGGTGGATCAATTCCCGATCACTATTGAACTTTATCTCATCCCTGAGTCTCTCATGAAAAAGGACGCTGATCGGCTCGCTGTTGACCTCTCCCTCGAGATCAAGCAGGTACACCTCAAAGGAGAAATCGTCTCCCTCGAAGGTTGGATTGAAGCCGAGGCTTGCCGCCCCAGGGAAAAGCCTCTCCTTCAACTCAACCTGGACTGCGTAGATCCCAATGGCCGGCAGGAGTTCATTTTCCACACGGAGGTTCACAGTGGGATAACCGAGGGTCCTTCCCCTCCCCTTTCCACGAATCTTCCTCCCTTCTACCGCATAAGGCCTCCCCAGAAGGGACCGGGCTTGCAAAACATCACCCCCTTGAATACAGGTCCGAATCCGCGAGCTACTGATTCGCTCGCCATCAAGGACGACGGGATCCACGATTGTCACCCCAACACCATGTTCCTTCCCTAACTTCTTCAAAAGTTCAGGAGAACCTGTCCCTTTTTTTCCAAAGGTAAAATCCTCCCCTTCTACCAGATGGGCGACCCCTAATTTGGCCTTCAGAATCCCAGCAAAAAACTCCTCGGCCGAGTAGTTATAGATTCTTTCGTCAAACGGGCAGATGATGGTGACTGCAATACCAAGCTCTTGCAAGATCCGAAGTTTCTGGGAAAGGGTGATCAAAAGGGGGGGCGCCTCTCCGCCTCTGAAAACCTTTTGAGGATGGGGTTCAAAGGTGAGAACGACCGATGCACAATCCATCGTACGGGCCAGCCTGATGTTTTCCTTCAGTATTGCCTGGTGACCCAGATGAACGCCATCGAAATTCCCTACGGAAAGCACGGATCGTCCAAGAGTCTCCTTGGCCAAATCTAAATCCCGAAAAATTTTCATGAACGGGCCTCCAGAAACCCGAGATGCCACCCTAAATTATTCTATACTATTCAGAGGAAACCTTTCTAATATCCGGCGTTTCAAATAAAACAAGAAATCCCGACCTAATCCCCATAAGGAGGTTGCCACAGCACGCCTTCCTCTATGAATCCCTCATACCACACTGGACAACTCGTAGATAAGTAGCCGCGTTGTTAAGAGATCGACGACCACTGGTCGGCTGAAACCGGCGGAAACATCTTTACTGGTATTGACTACCACACGTTCTTCAGCCAGTTCAGAAAAAACAGCAATGTTTATGGGGGAGTGAGATACAGTTTCTGAGGTTCTAAGAAAAAGGGGAAAGAACAGATGGGAGAGCATGGGAAGCTGCTCTCTAAAAGGGGTGAAAGACCCGATTGTTTCACATAACCCCCACAATGATACATGCTGATGGCACTCTTCTCACAGCGGGTCAGGCTCGCACACGCTTTTCTCACTGGCGGCCACCCGACCACATTGTTTGCAAACGAATTTCCCGTCTCTCACAAGCTTTTTGTAGCCTTCAAGGTTCGAACGAATATAGCCTACGTTATGAGCAACACACAAATGGCCTTCGTGTCCACCGTGAGGCATCTGTAATTCAATCGGTAGAGGAAACCATTCTGCCATGTCTGTCGCCTCCTCTCTTTGAGAAAAGCAAACACCTTTACTAAATCATACCTGATTCCGAAGGCTTCCGTCGATGGCTCGCTTCAATAAACTGAGTAAAGTACCCCACACTCGGAGCGCCATCCCATCATCTCCTTATTCTTTGCCGTCCAGTATCGAGAAAACCAATGAAGGTGGTTTTACAGAGTCACTCAGTCCTTCCATTCATAGGTTGAAGAACGAACCTATTCACTCAGGACTTCGTGCAGGGGGGCAAAGGTGTTTGTCATGCTTGTGGAAATTCCTTACCGTAATTGCGAATCGAACCACTAGGCTTTCCACAAGCCGTGGAGGTTGCAGTACTCTCTGGCCGTAACTTTTTCTCCAGGAATATTGAAGGTAGCCTCTGGTGCCTCTCCAGGCTTCAAGAACTGACGGTAAGCCTCTCCGTCAGCAATCACCTCGATCCACTCGATATAGTGCTTCTCCTCCATGGGGTGAGGGACACTCCCCACCTTTATTGTGAAGCCGGAAGCACTCCGTTCGATCACCGGAACGTGCTTTTCTCGGGCCGCGTCTACGGTATTCTCAACAAATTGCTTCATCGGCTCCCCACAGCAAACAAGTTCCCCCTTGCCCTCGTGAATCACCTCCACGATGTTTCCGCAGATCTCGCATTTGTAAATCTGTAAACGGTCCGTCATCACATCTCCTCCCTTTACTTTTGAAAAGTGGAATACCCGCCCAGCGAGTGGACTAGTTTGACATCAATACCTCATCGTCCCAGATCTTCTCGAAAAAGAGCTTGTGACCACGCTCCTCCTCAGCCAGGCGCTGGAATAGCCTCTTGGCCACCGGATCGCTCACAAGCTTTTCTAGGTCTGAGTAGAGGTCTATAGCTGCCAGTTCCCGATGCATGGCAATATTGATGATATCCTGCCACGACATTCCCGGACTGGGTTTGTTCTCAACTACATACTCGGCTATGTGAAGGTCCGCCACCCGCTTTGGCACCGCCTCCACAGCTCTGGCAACATCCAGATGCTCTAATCTTTCCCGGTGCGCCTCCTCCATTGCGGCGATCTTACGAAGCTCTTTGGCCAAGGCCTTCAGCTTCACCTTTTTTGCAAGGTCGGTATAAAAGCTTGCCGCCTCTTTTTCTTTCTCTATAGCAAAATCGACAATGTTTTGAATCTCTTGCAGTCTCCGTGGGCCTCCGTTGTCAGATGCCATCTAGTCTCTCCTCCATTTCCCATACGAAAAATACGATCACCGTCATTCCGCTCTCTGCCTTGACATCTCTAGATCAGCTTTTCTACAGCGTTCCACAGTGCATCATAGTTTGGCTCATGGGTCATCTCCTTGACGAGCTCGACGTATTGAACAACGCCCTCACGATCAACAACAAACACCGCCCTCGCAAGTAACCGCAGCTCTTTGATTAGAACCCCATAGGCAAGCCCAAAGGAACAATCCCGGTGATCGGAAAGAGTCGTCACCCGTGTGACGCCGGACGCCCCACACCACCGTTGCTGTGCAAAAGGGAGATCCATACTGACGGTGAGGATCACCACGTTTTCACCAAAGGTTGCCGCTCGTTCATTGAATTTGCGAGTCTCCGTATCGCAAACCGGTGTATCCAAGGAAGGAACTGAGGAAATGACGCAGACCTTGCCGCGAAATGAGGACAGCGTGACCGGCGTCATATCGTTTCCGACCCCTTCAAAATCTGGCGCTTTATCACCCACCTTCACTTCACTCCCAACAAGGGTAAGTGGGTTGCCTTGAAATGTTGTCGCACCTGGTCTATCTTCCATTAAAACGCCCCCCAACTGGTATTTATTGAAGAATATATTTAGAGAGACTTGGCGTTGTCAAGGGGTATCTGTTTACCGGTTTTTTAGGTTGATTTAAACATCTTATCCGGTTTAACTAGAGGGTAAATCAAGAGGAATAATCCACATTCTATATTTGAGAAAAGGAGGCTTAAGATGATTGGAAAAACTTCCGTACTCACTATTCTCTTTCTATTCAGTTTCCTTTTTCTGGGACCCAGCTGGGGGCAACTCGTCGACAAGGTTGACCTAGTTCGCCCGCTTCCTGTTCCTATAAGAGGAAACGTGGAGGTCGAAGGCAACGTGAGTGTCGTCAACACTCCAGAGGTGATTATCAGGGAGATCCCCGAAGTTAGTGTGAGTGGAGACGTGAGTCTCGTCAATTCTCCGGAGGTCCGGATTGCCGATGTGGCACAAGTTGAGGTCGTCAACGAGGCCAGAAGAAGCATTCCTGTTCAAGTCACCAACCCTTTGACTGGTTTTGGACGGGAAGATCCGAGTGACTTCTTTTCCTGGCATAGGCGTTCTTTCGTAAACGGAAAGACCAAAACTCGCATTCACAGCGCTATTTCTGCCGCCAAAATGGAAGGGAGGCCATTTGTTTTGACCGATATCTTGGTCACTTCTCGGTTCCAGGCGCCTGATGCACAGATGGTTCTTAGCCTCAAGGGGGCAGGTGGGGATCGAGGTCTCGGGCTCGATTTCATCCTTGTGCCCGGGGCCTCCCATCTAGACACGCACTTCCAGACCGGCATCGTGTTCAGTCCCAGTTCTGCAATCGATATTTTGGTCTCAGGGGACCGGGGAGGTCGAGAATTCAGAGTCGATTACACCATCACATTTTCGGGATACTTTCTGAAGGGAAGTTAACAAAAATTGAGGCATCTCTGTCCTCTCGCGGCCATAGAAGAATCTTTCCTATTAATCTGGTGAGTCAGGAAAGGAGGACTTCATGAAGATAAAACAGATCTCGGTGTTTATAGAGAATGTTTCAGGTCGGTTGTACGAAGTGACCAGTTCCCTGGGTAAAGCCGGGATCAACATAAGAGCGGCCAGTCTTGCTGACACTGCTGAATTTGGTGTTCTTCGGATGATTGTCTCAGATGTGGCCGCTGCTCGACGCATTATGATGGAAAGGCATCTGCCAGCCCGAATCGATGATGTCGTGGCCGCAGAGATCGAAGACAGTCCCGGATCCCTCGCACGGCTGCTAAAGCCTGTCTTGGATGCCAGAGTGAATTCCATTTATATGTATGCTTTCACAGGGTTCACATCAGGCAGGGCGGTGATGGTTTTTCGATTCAGCGACAATGATCAAGCGATTAGAATCATGAAGGAGAATGGGGTCCAATTGCTCAGCCCTAAGGATTTCGGAGTAATCCAGAGTGGCCAATAGACAGGCTTGGAGTCAGACCTGTCAACAAAGGGGAGATCGTTCAGATGAATGAGAAACCAAGATTTAGACCTCGTAAATTCGCCGTGGTCGGAGCTGGTCCGGTGGGAAACATCGTTGCCGCCTTCCTCGCAAAAGGGAGATATAAGGTAACCCTGTGCGATGTTTTTCCAGAGCTCGTCAAACCTGCTCTTAAACCGGGTATCCTCATTGAAGGCACAGAGGAGTTTCAGGTCACCGTGTCTAGGATCGTCACCAGTGTAGATGATCTGGCGGACGACCCGCCAGATGTGATCTTTCTCACGGTCAAAGCCAACGCCGTTCCCCTTATCGCCTCAGCTATTGAAAGCTTTTACAGAGATGGACTCTATGTGGTGAGCTGGCAAAACGGGATCGACACTGAACTAGTCCTTGCCCAGACGATCGGGAAGAGGGCTGTTATGCGTGCCGTCGTCAATTACGGGTGCTTCCTCTTAAAACCTGGTCATGTGGACATAAAATTTCACCACTTTCCACACTATATTCAGGAGCTCGATCGGGAGTCTAAACCTGCCGCGATCGCCGTGGCCAATGCCTTGACGAAAAGTGGCCTAGTCACCGACCATACGGATCAGATTGACAGCATGGTCTGGCGAAAAGCCATCATGAACGCATGCATGAACCCTGTGTGTGCCGTCACAGGCATGACCATGTCTCAGGTCATCGGCGACCCGATCATGTTCCAGATCGTCGATGCCCTCTTAAAGGAGGGAGTGAACGTCGCTAGAGCCAACGAGATCTCTCTCGGCTCGGACTTCTATCCTTATTCAATGGCATACATGAAACACGCCGGGGATCACAAGCCTTCCATGCTCATCGATATCGAAAAAAAGCGTCGGACCGAGGTCGACTATATCAACGGGAAGATAATTGATTACGGAGAACGAGCTGGTCTTGAAACGCCGTATAACAGAACAATGAGAGCCCTGGTGAAAGCTCTTGAACCAAAGTAGGGGAATTGTCCAATCCTATTTCGAGCTCACTCTGTCTTCTGTTTATTGTTTCTTCTACGCCTTCAGTCTTCTGCCTTTCACTCCCTGTCTTCTGTTTCTCTTCTTCTGACTCCTGACTACTGTTTCCTGTCTTCTGTTCTTGCTGCACCCTTTCTTTTGCTTTTTTCTTTCTTTTTTCCGGTCTTTTGATTCTGAATTCTGACTTCTGACTCCTGACTTCTGAATTCTGACTCCTTGTTTCCCCGCCCCCTGTCTTTCTGCTTTTCTTTATTCTTATTTCTGCCTTCTGAATTCTGTTCTGCTGGTCCCTGAGCCCCGACCCCTGACCCCTGTCTTTCATATCTTTGCCTCCAACCTCACGCCATGTCCTTTATCCTTTCTTCTTTCACCTTTATCCTTGTTCCTCCGCCTTTCTCCTGACTCCTGTCTTTCTTCTTCTACCTTCTCTAAAAAACTACAGCCAAAGCGCCACGCACACGGTCATCAGCACAATCGTTCCGAGATTGATAAATAGACTACGTCCACACAGTTTTTCGAGAGTCTCGTCATCCTGGAAAGCACCTTTTCTGAGATCAATATATATCTTCCCACCCAACAGATAAAGCGGTGTGGCAATTAACGTGTAACTTGGAAGGCCGGCGATGATTCCCATTACCAGGAAAATCCAGGCCAGCAGGACGACGCCACCGTAAATATGGGAACAGGCCTCCCGACCCAAGCGAACCACGAGGTTCCTTTTCTCTGCTAGGGTGTCTCCAAGGTAATCTGGAAATTCATTCACCAGAATTACGTTGAAAATTGTGCATCCAATTGGAAGGGAGATCCAGTTCACAAGGCGATGGAATGAACCTGTTTGAAGATAGAACCCCATGGCGACCGGGAGCCAACCATAACAAAAACCGATCAGCAGTTCTCCGAAGCCCCGTTTGACCCACCTGAATGGGGGTGTGGCGTAATAATACCCTGCAAAGGCTCCAGTCAAACCGAGGGGTAGAGTCCACGATCCGGTCTTGAGGCCAAACTGTATGAGAATTCCCACCAGAACCGCGGCAAGCAATGCAAGAAAGCTGAGCCATTTGGCTTGGTCTTGCGTGATTCGACCCTTTACAACAACACCCGAACCTCCGGAGAAAGGATTTCCCCCCTGAGACCATGCCATGCGATCCTCAACAAGGTCATAAGCTTCTCCTCCATAGTAAGCCGCAAGCATGACGAAGATAACGCCCATAATACCCAAAAGGAAGACTGACCAGTTGACCTCTGAACCCATCCGCCACGAAAGGGTTACCCCTAACAGGAAGGGTAGAATACCGACACTATGGAAACGGGGGCGGGAAAGCACAACCCAATCTCTCCAACTCGACGCCATCACACCCTCTCCAGGGGAATCGTCGGGATTAAGCGTTAAGAAGTGACCCCTGGGTTTTATCTCCTCGCCATGCCGACCTTTCGAGGGGCCGCGAACCATACGAAAAGACACGATATTATGCTAGCTGAGAGGGCGAGAATGAAGGCCAACTCATAGCTCGCGGTCCTGTCAAATATGAATCCTGCCATCCAGGCCCCCACGGCCGAGCCAACCCCGACGACTGCCTCTAAGATACCGTATATGAGGCCAAACCCCCTTCCACGAAAGAGATCACCCGCCACGGCCATAAACATAGGGGCCGTGACTCCCCATCCTGCCCCGAAAAAGATGACAAATGGATAGACAAAAGCACCCACGCTTATTCTCTCTATCAGAATAAGTGAAGCCGTCCCAAGGGAGACACAAATAGCTCCGAGGGTCGAGGTCGTTTCCCGTCCCACGCGATCGGATAGCCAGCCCCAGAAGATCCGAAATGCAGATGAGACAATGCCGACCGCGGCAAAGGCAAGGGCAGCATCCATTCTTTCGATCCCGTGATCGACCAGAAAACTGACGTGGTGGACGAGCACGATATAGACGGGTGTAATGAGGAGAAAGGCAAAGGCCAGGAGTGACCAAAATCTGCCCGTTCTTAATGCCCTCTCAAGGGTCCAGTCGGTCTCGAGCCATTCATCATCCCTTGCTTTCGGACTTATACCCCGGAGGGATTCCCCCACAGTAAGGCCATCTGGTGAGAGTCCCATTTCCTGCGGTTTGTGCCTTAGCAAAAGAGCGTTCAAAGGGAACAGAATGATCAGAACCAGAGCACCAAGAACTAAAAGGGCAGGTCGCCATCCCCACAATGAAATGAAATGCTGGGACAGGGGAACCAAAAGGAAGGTCCCGAGCCCCATCCCAGAAACTGCGATGCCGCTCGCCACACCCCTTTTCTTCTCAAACCAGTAAGCCAAGATCGACGTATAAGAGACGATAGCGATGCACGTAATACCCGTGCCCATGAGAATGCCGTAAAAAAAGTAGAATTGGAAAAGGGAGTTTACGTAAGCGGACAGGATCAAACCCAGTGCCAGTAAGAGTATTCCCGGTGCGATAATCCGTCGTGGGCCGAAACGATCGATTAGCCCTCCGACGACCGGGGCCATGATCATGTAGGTGAGGAACACCGTGGACTGAATTCCCGCCGTCTCTCCACGGCTCCAGGGGAACTCTTCTAGGAGGGCGACATAGAAAACCGAAAAGGTTGATCGAATGCCCACCCAGAAGGCCATGGACAGGAGGCTAACCCCGACAATAACCCAACCATAATAGAGACGGCCGAAGCAAAATCTCCCTTCATGTTCCATAGGCCAACCATCTCTCGGAACACGCTTTTGAGATCTCGAATAGCTTTCCTTTCACATTCCCGTCTCTAAGATCGGGCATCTTTGTGAACCGTCCAAGCTCTCGACACGTGCGACGGTTTGCCTTTTCAAGGTCACCATCTCGAAGACAATTCTGCTGAATACGGATGACCTCCGCGACCAGACCGGGAAGTGGGGGCGGTACGTTGAGATCGCCTAAGACCTCCAGAGCCTTCTCCCGGCCTTTCATCTCGAGAGCAATTGAGGCCAAGTTAGGCCTCCTAGAGAGGAAGCCAAGGAGCTGAAAGAATGTCATCAAATCAAACCGACGGGCCTCAGACTCATTTGACGGTTTCTCTCCCCATAGTTTCCGAGGGCCCTCGTGTCCTCCTTCAGCAAGATACCAATCCTTGACGAGTCGAAATCCGGTATGGAAAAGAAGCATCCCCTGGTCAGTACAGACCGGGGGTATCCCTTTTACAAGGCTCACCTGAGTCTCCCGGTGAAGATTGCTTTTGTAAGAGACCTCATAGGCGAACATGAGATGCCCACCGGGAGGAATCAGATCCGACAAGAACTGAAAGATTTCTCGATCGACACCTGCTTCCGATAGATTGAGACAAACTGACCGGACTTTGCCGCCTCCCAAATATACGACAGGGAAATAGTCTCCTACCTCGATCCATCCTTTGACCCATTTGCCTCCACGGCTGTGAATCCCCTCGAGAACAGGCGATCTGACATATTCACCCGCGGGACTCATCTGTGAAGTGAGTCTTCCATCCTGATCCTTCAAATAAATGGAAAAATGGGTCCACCCCTGCCGGTATCGAAGGGGTTCCAATTCTGTCTGGATTTGGTAGTCACTGACTGTCAGACCGTCAAGGTCAGACAGATCTAAAGGCTCAACCATACAAAAATTGACTCGAAGATCGTTGGGGAAGTCGCTCAGCAGAGCCGTCGGTTGTCAGGGGTGAATTGCCAGGAACATTCAAATCGACAGATTTCCCGATCAAATGCGCTAGGCCCGCTTCGTGCATGCCTGTGGATATGGAGGTCCTCCCTCTTACTCAACGGACAAGGGAGAAACAACACGACCTGGTGGCGAGGAACTGTTCCCCAAGAAATCTTGATGAACATCCAGGGCGCCTTTCCCAGGTTCTTTGTTCTTCCTCCCAATCCCCCTCAGTCCACCCGCCTATAGGCCTCTCGTTTGGCGCCGCACACAGGACAGAATTCTGGAGGCTCTTTTCCCGCCGTATGGCCGCACCCCGAACAGACGTAGTAGGGATAGGTTTCCTGAGATGATCCCAGGGTATCCAAAAGCTTTTGATAGAGCTCCGCATGGATCTTTTCTACCGCATTGGCGAATTCAAAAGTCCGTTTCGCCGCCGCATGTCCCTCAGCCTCAGCCGCTTCGATCATTTCGGGGTACATCGTCTTGAATTCGTGGGTCTCACCACCAATAGCTTCTTCTAAATTCTCCCGGGTGCTCCGAATCCCCTTAAGGGCCCGCAGGTGGTTATGGGCGTGGATGGTTTCGGCTTCTGCCGCGGCCCTGAAAAGTCTGGCCACCTGTGGATAGTTCTCCCTATCTGCCTTTTCAGCAAAGGCCAGATATTTTCGGTTTGCCTGAGACTCGCCCGCGAAGGCCTCCTTCAGAAAATCCTCTGACTTCGACATTGCTCGGTCCTCCTTTCGTCATTGCCCTTCCGTAGCTTCTGATTTTGGATTTGAGAATCCCTCCGTCTAAATCGTATGCGGAGAAACACACCAAATTCCATTACGAGACCTTATGGTTTTTGCTTGAGTCAGGAGAAAACCATAGACATAAGTTTGACCCATAGAATGTAGAGTTTCCATCGACCGGGAACAGGGACGAAAACCCTTGGCCATCAGGCTACTTTTCGGAATCCATCACGGGTAATGAAGGCGTAGTTGAAGGGAGGTCCGACCTCATCCTGCACGTGCGCCACTTTCTGCATGCCCTCTTTAATTTCGGAGAGTATCTGATCCAGGGGAGCGTTATCTCGACAAAGCTGAGTGAGCCTATACTCTAAAGTCATCACCCGAGGCGTTGTGTATGCGAAGGAGATTTCATCGCCATCCAGTTGAGGGAGTTTTTTCTTCGTCCAGAGTAGATACAATCGAAAGGGACGCTGGCGATCTCTGTCTGTATAACCTGCCAAAACAAAAAAGACATGGTGGATTGGGTCTACCGGAAGGATTTCGCACCGTTTCCGCATAAACGTCTCAAATTCAGCTGCCAAGAACGGGAGAGCTGCGCCGTAGACAGCCTCGATGTTGTCGAGCTCCTCTCCTTTGACGAAATTCTCGAGGGCATGACACATGGCCACTCCATCTGCAGCCCCTCCAGTCAGGATGGCCGTGTGTTGGCTGAGCTGGACCAGGCGATTAACCTTCATCTCGATCATTTGACCCTGAGGGTCAAAATCCATCGCCTTGCCATCTGCACCGAGGACAATCCCGTTTGCATTCTGGCAGGCCACAAGCTGTGACATTCGACTCCCCCCGTGTTCTCCTTATCTCGTTCATATACACCATGAGGTTTTGAGATTTCAATAGGGTTCAAGGGACCAAATCTCATTCCCATACGGCCTTCTCCCTTCTCACCTTTATAAAAGTTAGAAAATACGTTAGATTTAGATATGCCCCGGTCGCGAGGGGTGACGTGTTTCTCTGATTCAGCATCCTTACTCCTTCCGACCGAGGATGGTATAGCGCAATCCTAGGGAGGTTCGTGATGAAAGTGACCTACGCAGTGAGAAACATCATGACAAAAGACATCATCTCCGTGGAGGCTAACGCCAATGTAAGTGACGCATTGAATCTCATGGTGGAAAAAGACATTGGTTCTGTGGTCGTCACGAGGGATGGGAAAATGGTGGGAATTGTGACAGAACGGGATGTCTTGAAGAAATGCTGTCCAATGGCTCAGTGTGATGTTATGAAGGCTGGAGATATCATGACGAGCCCTCTCATCACTCTCGGCGCCGAGGCAGCTATTGGTGAGGCGGCTGATCTTATGGCAGAGAAAAAGATCAGGAGGCTCGTGGTGACTGAGGACGGAAAATTCAAGGGAATCATCACAGAAAGGGACGTCATGCGAGCCACCTTAGATGTTTTCAAAACCCTTTCCGAAGCCTTTGTTTAGGGTCTTTTTGAGTCCCTTCAGAAACGAAATGAATGTACGATTCGGTCTCAAGATTCTGCTAATCTGTGTTGTCTTCGGCGTTTCGAGTTGTGCGACGTACTCGACGATCATGGAGCGTGCCCACCACAACGACGTTGCTCTGGATGCCTGGGCACGAGGACAAAGGGCGGAAGAAAGGAGAGATTATCAGAAGGCCAAGGAACGCTATGATTGGGTGAGTCGCATCATTGAGGAACGGGGAGAAACGCAGTAGAGGTTCTCAGTTATGCAAATCTTGTCAACTCGAGGTCGAGAATCATCTCCCGTTCCGAATCCATGGGCCCTACAAACCTGAAACCACACTTCTTGAAAACATAGACAGCAATAGCGTTTGCGGTCAAAACCGTTAGCCAGAGGCGCTTGAGACCCTGGTCCCCAGCGTATTTCGCCACTAATCTAATGAGTTCGGTGCCAATCCCCTGGTTCTGAAAATCCTGATGAACAAAGACAAGCAGCTCAGCCATGGTGGAAGATGGAATGGGTATGGCTGCCGCGTGAGCGATGACCCGATCTTCGTCCACGGCGAGAAGTGTGAGATTGCCTTGAACGAGGCCTTCTACCCACCCTCTCCTCTTAGGTTTTAACCGGGGAGGAAGGCCCTGGTACCCCGCCTTCGGCTCAAACTCGTCATAGAAAGTGAGAAGCCCCTCTAGCACCTTGTTCGAAAAGGTGCAAATCGTGATGTCCCTTCCCTTTTTTGTCTTAAATTGGAAAGGACCCACCCATGATTTACCTTTTTTTCGTCCTGGCCTGATTTCAGACCCCATGATCCTGTTCCGGAGGATATCACAGGTTCCACCCACTCACAATGAACGCCTACTTGATCGACACGACGCGACCACCCGTCATTTTTGTGAGATCTTCGGGTGGAAGGCTAAACACTGCGCTTGGGCTTCCGGCAGCAGCCCAGATTTCATCATGCTGGAATAGATCTTCATCAATGTAAGTCTCCAGTTCTTCGCGATGACCGACCGGCGGGACGCCTCCAATTACGAAACCAGTCCTCTTTTTGACAAAATCGGCGCTCGCCATTTCTACAGGCTCAGCGCAGTATTCGGCTATCTTGGTTCCGTCTACACGGTTGGGGCCACTCGCAATAACAAGTATTGGCCTGTCTGTATTCTTGCTCCTGAAGATTAGGGACTTGGCAATTTGCTCTATCCGGCACCCAATGGCGTCCGCCGCCTCGGCTGCGCTCCGAGTCGTCTGGGACGATTCTACGACCTGATGGGAAAAACCGAGCGTCTTGAGTGCATCCTGAACCTGCTGCGCTTTCGAACTCAACACGGTAGCCATTCTGTACCCTCACAAGACAATCGCGGCACTGAAAACCTCAGTGTCAGCCAGGAATCGAATCAATTCAAAGCCGGGTTTGACCCGTCCACACTGCACGACTCAACCGTTTCCACCACACGTAAAGCCTTCTTGATCAACGGGAATCGCAACTCAATATAGCAAGTTTTCAAGGAGGGTGTCTAGTCGCATCACTCTTGACATTTTGCGAAGGTGGAATAGACTGATGACTGGAGTCCGTGGGAAGGAATGCCTGCCAGCCGATCCCTGTCCCCAAGGAGTTTTTGGCGATTCGACCGCCATAGAGTCTCTATCTGCTTGAAAGGCTTTACCTCAGGATGGAGCAAAGGTATGAGAAGAGTTGCAGTTGTTGGCGCCGGTCAGGGAAAATTTGGGGTTCGATCAGATGCTTCCCTCCGAGAATTGGCCTTTGAATCCGTCAAGGCGTGTCTCAACGACGCTAAGGTGACCCTTGACGATGTCGATTCCATGGTAACAAGCATTGCAGGGGATGAATTCTCTTTTTCACTCCAACCCTCCGCTCAGGTCCATGACTATATCGGTTTCCATCCCAAGCCCAATTGGCCTCCTCGAGGTCGAGGATGGGCTAAAGATCATGGGGTGGATACCCAACGTGGATCCAGAGGATCTCCAGGTAGGCGTGCCTCTGGATGCCGTGCCTCATAAGCTGGAAGATGGGACAGTGACGATAATCCTTGAACCGTCTGAATCACGCTCAGGGTGACGCACCTGGGTTCCAAGCGGCCAGGCCAATCGGCTTACCCTATCGAAGGCTAGATAGAATGCAAGAGAAAGAGGTTCTGGAATATCTCGAGGACCTTGCTGAAAAGCTTGGTATCGAGGTCATCTATGGAAAACTGGGGGAGGAAGACTACCCCCTAAGAGGAGGTCTCTGCAAAGTCAGAGGGGTGTTTAAGATCTTCATGGATCCATCTGCAAACGCCGAAGACCGGATTGGAATCTTGGCTAAGGCACTCGCCTCGTTCGACACGGAAAAGGTCTATCTCCTTCCTTATATCCGAGAGATCCTGGAGGCGACCCAAGAATCATCCTAGTATCGGTCCGAACTCTCTCTGGGGATCTGAGGGAAGACGCGCCTTCCCTAGATGTCAGGGGCTGGCCAGGCATCGTCCTAAAAGAAACGCGCGTAGAAGGCTGCTGATTCCGGCCGAGAAGCCGGTTGACCTCAGTCACCCCATGAATTGAATTTCCCTGCCGATGTTTATTATCATCATAGTAAGGGGGAGACCATGGCAGAGAGAATAATATCAGAGACCAAAAACATTGGACTCAGGGGCATCCCTGTGGCAGATACAATGATCAGTGCGATCGATAGTGAAAATGGGATACTGATCTACAGGGGATACAATATCCGTGACCTGGCTCGCCATTCGACCTTTGAGGAGATCGCTTACCTTTTGCTCTTTGGCGACCTTCCAACCCAGCAGCAACTCGGCTCCTTCACGGACTCTCTGAAAAAGGAACGGGATATTCCCGCCTCCGTCATTCGGTCCATGGAGCACCGTCCAAAATCTGCCCATCCTATGGATGTCCTCCAATCGTCTGTCGCCATGTTGGCGGATCATGACCCCGAGGCCCGAGTAGAGGGGAAGGAAGCAGATTTAACCAAGGCGACACGACTCATTGCCAAGATGCCCACGGTCGTCGCCGCGTGGGATCGAACCCGCAAGGGTCTCCCACCCCTTAAGTCCAACCCGTCACTCGAACACGCGGCCAATTTCCTCTACCTTCTCACGGGTGAGGTTCCGGATCCGGACACTGCCAGGGATTTCGACATCTGCTTGGTTCTGCATGCTGATCATACTTTCAATGCATCGACCTTTGCAGCCAGGGAGGTCGCCTCTACACGGGCTCACATGTACGCCTCGGTAGCAGCTGCCCTGGGGGCACTCTCAGGGGAACTCCATGGGGGGGCAAATACGCAAGTCATGGAGGCCCTTCTGGAGATTGGAGAGGTCGATAAGGTTCGTCCCTGGATTATCCGCCGACTCGACGAAGGCAAACGAGTGATGGGGATGGGCCATGCCGTTTATAAGACAGATGACCCACGAGCGACCATCCTTCGCGCCATGTCAGAACGACTCGGAAAGCGCGTGGGTGATGCCAAATGGTATGAGATGACCCACCTGATCGAAACGGTGACCAGAGAGGAGTTCAAGAAACGGAAGGGACTAGACATCTACCCGAACGTCGATCTCTATAGTGCCTCGGTTTATCACGTCATGGGAATAGACCGGGATCTCTTCACACCAGTTTTTGCCATCTCCCGAATCTCTGGGTGGACGGCCCATATCATCGAAGAAAAATATGCAGAAGCGCAGCCCAAGCCGATGCTCTACCGACCGAAGGCGGACTACATCGGTAGGTACTGCGGTCCAGAGTCCTGCGCATACACTCCCATCACCAACCGTCAATAGCCCAACGCTTCATTTGACAGGGATCATCAGAAATTGCTGGGAAGGCAAAATCACAGCCGACAGCTGACCACCTACCTTTTGATGACATCAAACCCTGTATATTCTCTGAGGACCTGAGGCACGACAATCGAGCCATCGGCCTGCTGAAAATTCTCCATGATGGCGATAAGGGTCCGGCTCACAGCGACTGCGGTCCCATTCAGCATGTGGACAAACTCGTTCTTTCCTGTCTCTTTCGATTTGTAGCGAATCTTGAGCCGGCGGGCCTGATAATCGGTGCAGTTGGAAGTGCTGGTCACCTCCCCCCATCCACCTTTGTCCCCACGGCCAGGCATCCAGGCTTCCAAATCGTACTTCCGGTAGGCCGGGCCACCCAAGTCGCCTGTACAGATATCGACAATCCGATAAGGGATCCCGAGGCCTCGGAAGATGGATTCTTCGTGTTCTACGAAGGTCTCGTGCATGGCCTCCGACGCCTCCGGCCGTGTGAAGGCGAACATCTCTACTTTGGTGAACTGATGAACCCGGTAGAGCCCTTTGGCCGCCCGGCCAGGTGCGCCGGCTTCTGTTCGAAAACAATGAGAGATGCCCAGAAGTTTGAGGGGCAGGTCCTTCTCAGAGAGAATCTGATCAGCGTGAAGCCCTCCAAGGGTGATCTCTGCTGTCCCAATAAGACAGAGATTCGAATCGGCGACAGAATAAACTTGGGTCTCCTCTCCCCTCGGATTGAATCCTATCCCGTCGAGGATTTCGCTTCGGGCAAGATCGGGGGTGGCATACAGGGTGAATCCCTCTTTGACCAATAAGTCGATGGCGTATCTGATCAGGGCATACTCGAGCAGAACGGCTTCGTTCTTGAGAAAATAGAACTTCTGACCCGCAACACGAGTACCCCCTTCGAAATCGATGAGATGGAGTGTCTCGCCGAGCTCTACGTGATTTCTGGGGGCAAAGTCAAATTCTGGGATGTCGCCCACCCGCCTGATTTCCCGATTCTCCTCCTCTCCGGCACCAATAGGGACGTCTGGATGACTCATGTTTGGAATCTTCGAAAGTTCCTCATTGAAAAGCTTCAAGACCTCTTTGAATTTCTTCTCGTTCAGGGCAACCGTTTCTTTGGTCTCTTTTGCTTCAGCCACCAGTTTCTCCCGCCGGGTCTGGTCCTTTTCTCCGGGAATCATTTCCGATAGTTCTTTCATCCTTTTGCGAAGGTTATCGGTCTTGAACTGAAGATCTCGCCGTTGACTGTCCAGATTCAAAACCCGGTCTGCGTCTGCCGGGATGCCCCGATTCAGGCAATTTGCTTTGACAGCCTCAAGGTTCTCCCTGATATATTTTATGTCTAACATGGAGTTTGTTCTGTCCTTTCCGGTTTTTGACAAACAGTTCTGTCTATTCTCTTTCGCATCTCATGGGTTGAACAGAAGCAGAGTATACCACATAAGAACCGCTGGATACTCGGCTCTCTCGGGGAGTTTGGTCATTCCGGCAAAACCGGACGCCGGGTTATCGAATCTCTGTCAACTCGTCTTTCTTCGTTGTGCGCAAGTTCATCAGATGGATCGCTATAATCGCAAGTATGATTCCGACAATGCGTTTCAAGGAAGCGCTTTCTCTGAGGATAACAACACCCAAAACAACCGTGACGACGGGGTAGAGACCGGCAATTGATGCCGTTAAGCCCACTGGGCTATGCTTTACAGTCGTAATGTAGGTATACACGCCAAGATAACTACAGAAGCCCGCAACAAGTGCACACACTGTTCCTATCACATGAAAGTCGAGATCGACAAATGCAAAGACGACCAATCCGAAAAGGACCCCACCAAGGATTTCAAACACAAAAGCAGACTCTATTGATACGGTTCTTAACGCTATTTTCGGTAAGAACATCCAAAACCCCCAGGAAATGATTGTCAGAACTAGATAGATTATCCAATCGTTAGTCAATTCAGGATCTCCAAACCGTGATACTGAGTCTCTCTAGATGGCACGCTTGCATATGGCTTCTATGAAAGGACCAGATAAATAGCACACATGGCAAGAAAAATACCGACGTAGTTTACAAGACTAAATCTCTCCTTTAAAAAGATGATCCCCAATGTGAGGGTCATTATCGGAAAGGTGGCCGACAATGGGGCCACCACAATCGCATCTTGACCAGAAATTGCATAAATGTAAAAGAGTACACCCACATACCCTATAACACCATTTATGAGGGAGTAGATGGAACCTATTTTTGTGACAGACATCTCGGGTCTCAGTTTTCTCAAAGCAATCACTGCCATAAGCATTCCAGCCATGACCTCATAAATCAGCGCGCTGGGGGGGGAGATATATTTTGTGGCAATCTTGGGCAGAAAGGCCCATAACCCCCACGCGATGACTGTTATGATTGAATAGGTTAGGTTTTCCATCGTGGCCTATCTCCAGCCACCCAGTAGGTGGAGGTGAAGATGAAAGATGACCTGCCCGCCTCCTCTTTCCACATTAAAGAGGAGTTTATAGCCGGATTCAGCGACTGAGCACTCCTGGGCAGCCTCTCTCGCCCTCAAAATCATCTCGGAAATAATGTTAACATCCTCCTCCTGAAGATCATTGATGCTTCGGATATGGCGCCTTGGCACGATGAGCAAGTGAACCGGAGCGTGGGGATTGATGTCCTTGAAGACAACCAGGGATTTGTCCTGATACACGAATTCGGCTGGTTTCAGCCCCTCCACAATCTGGCAGAATACGCAGTCCTTTTCCATAGTCCCAATCCTTTAAAGGTCAATCACCCCGACGATACGCTATGCTCCCCTTAGACTTTCGGAAGATACTATCCTAGGGGATTTTTGGGGGCAGGTCAACGGTGAAAAGAGAAGAGAGTATTTCCCCTAAAGATTCAAAGGTCCACGAGTGGTCGCGCAAATCGCTTTTTTCCACTTTTTAACTGATGAAAGCGGAAAGATGCGCTCTTCGCTGCTCAAGATCTTTTTTTGGTGCTGTCAGTTGTCGGTTGTCAGTGGTCAGTTGAAACGATC
>JABAOH010164154.1_pt1 | contig 49658 bp, 40 predicted proteins | sample 7062181 | NCBI WGS metagenome assembly JABAOH01 (sample SAMN14538630, study PRJNA623070) | marine sediment metagenome | biome: marine biome [ENVO:00000428]; feature: marine pelagic biome [ENVO:01000023]; material: deep marine sediment [ENVO:00002113]; isolation source: pool of 5 deep marine... | reverse complement strand
TAGCCGCCGGATCCAGTCTCTGCATTTTCCTCTTCGTCCAGACTCAACCATCAATTCGGCCAGAATAACGGCGAATCTGCGGGTATTCAGTAATTATTGCGGAGCACATTCCATCGAGAAAAAATCCAGCAATATCAACGCGGACGAATTTATAGGAGGCACAGTCGGAAAAGTGTCGGAAAAGAAAAACTGTAAGCCCTTGATTTGATTGGCGCGCCCGGAGAGATTCGAACTCCCGACCGCCTGGTTCGTAGTTAGCACAGCAAATCGTAAGTAGTTGTAATCATTGACAAACCGTTGGGGCGCCCGTTGCACAAATTGCCCTACTTTGCACAACAGCGTTGAGCTGATTCACGCAAAACTCCCGCATGTGGCTCTGGTAAACGCTCCCAATCAATCGGCCCGCTGGCAATCTGCAACCCTGTCAGCGCGCACATTTACCCAACACGCATTTGCGTAGCCGATAAGTCCGCACAAATCGAAAGCGGTAATTGGCTACAGCGGAATGACTACCCTCAGCTAAACGTTATTGCACCTCAGGCAAACATTTCGCCCGCATCGATCTTCGAGCGCACTATTGCAGGTGCTTCGAAGCGCTCTCCGTATTTCGCGGCTAATTCCGCGCACCGCTCGATGAACCTCTCGAGACCGTAGGTGTTCACGAACTGAATGAAGCCGCCGGTCCAAGTCGGCGCACCGATTCCCATAATGGAACCGATGTTGCCGTCCGCGACGCTGCGTAGCACGTTTGTCTCAAGGCACTTCAGCGTTTCGACGACCTGGCGAAAGAGGAGTCGGTCCTTGATATCGTCGTCGCTTATCTCGTAATTGGAGCTGAAATACAGGTCGAAGAGTTTCGGCCAGACACGTTTGGATCCATCGTCACTGTATTCGTAGAAACCACCACCGTGGTAACGGCCACCGCGACCGTATTTCCCGATCATGGTGTCGATGACCTCTCGCTGTGCGTCGCGCTCGCCCCAGGCATCAACCGCACCCATGCCGTCCCAGGTCTCGGTGATTTTTCGCGTCAGCTCGAGGCTGGTCTCGTCATGAACAGCCAGCGGTCCCACGGGCATGCCAACGGCCTTGCCCAGGTTGTCAATACGCACCGGATTGACACCCTCGTGCAGCAGCCTGACACCTTCATCGAGGTAAGTGCCGAATGTCCGCGACGTGAAGAAACCCAGCGAATCGTTGACGACGATTGGCGTCTTCCGAATCTGCTGCGCGAAATCAAAGGCCCTTGCCAGCGTCTCATCACTGGTCTTTTCGCCGCAAATCAGCTCGACGAGTGGCATCTTGTCAACCGGTGAGAAAAAGTGAATGCCAATGAAATTCTCCGATCTACTGCTCGCTTTCGCCAGCTCGGTGATCGGCAACGTTGACGTATTACTGCCCCAGACGCCGTTGTCGGCCAGATACTTTTCTGTCGATGCAGTGATCTTGTTCTTGAGGTCCAGGTTCTCGAAGACTGCCTCGACAATCAGATCGCATCCGGTAAGGTCCTCGTCGTCGACAGTCGTATGAATTCTCCCCAGCACTGCCTGCTTTTTCGCCTCGTCCATGCGTCCGCGAGCTATACGTTTGTCCAGCAATTTTTCCGAGTAGGCCTTGCCTTTCTCAGCCGCCTCCAGGGACACATCTTTCAGAATGACATCGATGCCGGCCATTGCGGAAACGTAGGCGATACCCTGACCCATCATCCCCGCGCCGAGTATGCCCAGCTTATTGACCAGCTGCTTGTCTACGCCTTTTGGCCGGCTGGCGCCACCGTTAACTTCGTTAAGCTGGAAGAAGAACGTCGTAATCATATTCTTGGCGACAGGCGTGCCAACGAGGTAGGCGAATGCGCGTGACTCAATGTCCAGCGCAGCGTCGAAATCCAGCAGCGCCGCCTGATAGGCGACGTCCAGAATTTTCTCCGGCGCTGGCAACAGCCCCCGGGTCTTTTGCCGCAGCATCGGCGGCGCCATGACCACCAGCTGTGCGAGTTTCGGCGAGTTGACCTTGCCGCCCGGTATGCGGAACCCTTTGCGATCCCAAGGCTGGATTGCGGCTTCCTCGTTATTCCTGTTGTCGAGAATATACGCCTTTGCTTCCGGCACAAGTTTGTCGGGCGCGTCTACAATGGCATCAATAAGTCCGGCGGCCTTTGCCGCATCCGGCGGCAGGCGTTTTCCCTCGAGCAGGTAGGGCAAGGCAGCCTCGACGCCGAGCAGGTTGACCGTTCTCACAACGCCGCCGGCCCCTGGAAGCAGACCCAAGGTCACCTCCGGAAACCCGACCTGCACCGACTTTTCGTTCACCGCAATTCGGTAGTTACAGGCGAGGCAAATCTCGTAACCACCGCCCAGTGCGGCGCCATTAATGGCCGCGACAACGGGCACTGGTAGTCTTTCTAGTCGGCGCAGGTCGTTCTTCATGCCTGATACCATCGCAATGACATCGGCCTCCTCGCCCTTCTTGAAGTCCAAAATCTCATTGAGATTGCCGCCCGCGAAAAACGTTGACTTCGCCGAGGTGATGACGACACCGACCAATCCCTCCTCTGCCCCGAGCCGGGCCACCGTGTCGTGCATGGCCTCGCGGTACTCCGCATTCATCGAGTTGACAGGTCCCGTCATGTCCATTGTTATCGTGACGATTCCATCCGAGTCTTTGTCGTATTTGAAGACGCTCATGTCGTGTTTTCCCCAGTCCTTTCAGCGAGTCAGACACGCTCGATAATGGTCGAGATGCCCATCCCGCCGCCTACGCACAGCGAGGCCATGCCGCGGTTCAAATTGCGGCGTTCCAGTTCATCAAGCAATGTACCCAGCACCATGGCACCGGTTGCGCCGAGCGGATGCCCCATGGCGATCGCGCCACCGTTCACGTTCGTAATCCCGGCATCGATATCCAGGTCTTTCATGTAGCGCAAGGCGACGCTGGCGAACGCTTCGTTGATCTCCCACAGGTCGATGTCGTCCTTCTTCAGGCCGGCTTTCTTCAACGCTTTCTTCGCCGCAGGACCCGGGCCGACGAGCATGATGATGGGGTCGCAGGCCAGCACGGCCGTCGCAACAACCCTGGCGCGCGGCGTCAGGCCGAGGTCCTCACCGGCCTTCTCGCTGCCAATCAACATTGCGCTGGCGNNCAGGCCAGCACGGCCGTCGCAACCACCCTTGCGCGGGGGGTCAGGCCGAGGTCCTTGCCGGCCTTCTCGCTGCCGATCAACAGTGCACTGGCGCCGTCCACGATGCCCGACGAATTGCCAGGCGTGTGCACGTGATTGACCCTGTCAATCGTGTTGTATTTGCTGATGACGATATCGTCGAAGCCATACTTGCCCATCTCGGCAAATGACGGCTTGAGACCGCCAAGAATTTCCATGGTCGTATCCGGCCTGATGAAGTCGTCGCGCTCGAGGATGACCTGGCCATTCAGGTCGCGTACCGGTACGACCGACCGGTCGAAGTATCCGTTGTCCCTCGCGTGGGCAGCACGTTTTTGCGACTGGAGCGCAAAAGCATCGACGTCCTCACGGCCGTAGCCTTCGAGTGTCGCGATCGTGTCCGCGCCGATCCCCTGAGGCACGAAGCGGGTCTTCAAGCTGAAAGCCGCGTCATTGGCCAACGCACCGCCGTTCGATCCCATCGGCACGCGGGACATGCTTTCTACTCCACCTGCGACCACCAGATCCTCCCAGCCGGAAGCGACCTTTTGGGCCGCGATGTTGACGGCTTCGAGACCCGACGCACAGAAGCGATCGAGCTGGACGCCCGGGACAGACTCGTCCCAGTCGGCATTCATGACGATCATCTTGGCGACGTCGCTGCCCTGCTCACCGACCGGTGAGACGCATCCGAAGACCACGTCATCAACGTACGATGTGTCGAGATCGTGACGCGATTGCAACTCGCGTAACAACCCGGCGCCGAGGTCGATAGGCTTGACCGTGTAAAGAGAGCCATCCGTCTTGCCCTTACTTCGCGGTGTCCTGACCGCGTCGAATATCATTGCAGCATTTGTCATCGGAATAGAGTCCTTGGTGGAGTGAAGTCAATATTGTTCAGGTCAATGCACCCGACTTTTTCATTTCATCAATATCACCGGCGCTGAAACCTGCATCGAGAAGCACCGATTCGTAATCTGCACCCTCGGCGTGCGGTGGACTCGGTTCGCCGCATTCACTGCGGCTGAATCTCGGCGCCGGCGCCGGCTGTGGCATACCGGCGACGTCAATGTAAGTGTTCCGCTCAGTGTTATGTGGATGCTTCAATGCTTCCGTGAAGTCCAGCACCGGCGCGAAGCAGGCATCGCTGCCCTCCAGCAGTTCGCACCACTCCGCCTGCGTCTTCTGCTTGATAGCATCGGCAAGCAAGCCTTTAAGTCGTCGCCAGTCGGATGGGCCAGCCTGCTCGCCAAACACCTCTTTGTCCAGACCGGCTCTTTCAACGAACTCTGCGTAGAATTTCGGCTCGAGCGGAGCGATAGAGACGAATTTGCCGTCCGCCGTCGCGTAAACGTCATAGAAATAAGAAGCGCCGTCTAAGAGATTGTCACAGCGGTTAGTATTCCAGAAGCCGGCCTTCTGGAAGCCGTAGAAGACCGACATCAAGTTTGCGGAACCGTCGGTTATGGCGGCATCGACAACCTGGCCTTCGCCTGACTCGCGGGCCTCGAGAATTGCAGCGAGAATGCCGATGACGAGAAACAGGCTGCCGCCCGCATAATCGCCGACGAGATTGAGTGGCGGGATGGGCTTCTCCGGCCCTCCAATCGCCGCCAGCGCACCGGTGATCGCTATGTAATTCAGATCATGGCCGGCCGAATGGGCCAGCGGGCCGCTCTGTCCCCAACCGGTTAACCGCCCGTAGACAAGGCGGCGATTGATCGCTCGACATGCCCCGGGACCAAATCCCAGACGTTCGGCGACGCCGGGGCGGAAGCCTTCAATCAGCGCATCGGCGTTTTCGACGAGCCTCAGCAACGCCCGGAGCCCGAGCGGATGCTTGATATCCAGCGCAATGGAGCGCTTGCTGCGCGAAGTCACATCATCCTTTGCCGGAATGCCAATGCCGGCGAAGTTCGATGACCGCTCGACGACGACGACGTCCGCACCCATGTCCGCCAGCAGCATGCCCGCGTAGGGAGCAGGCCCAATGCCTTTTATCTCGACAACTCTTATGCCTTTCAACGGGCCCACGGGCGATACCCTTATCGTTCCAAAATCAAAGCGATTCCTGCAATTCGGGAATAACCGCAAACAAATCGCCGACCAGCCCAATGTCGGCTACCTCGAATATTGGTGCTTCCGGATCCTTGTTAATCGCAACGATAGTGCCAGCATCTTTGATCCCGGTTACATGCTGTATGGCCCCCGAAATGCCCAGCGCAATGTAAAGATCCGGTGCAATGATCTTGCCGGTTTGCCCAACCTGCATCTCGTTCGGAACATAGCCGGCGTCAACGGCCGCTCGCGTCGCGCCGACGCCTGCGCCGAGCTTGTCCGCAAGAGCGTAAACCAGACCAAAATTCTCTTCGCTTCCCACGCCTCTGCCCCCCGAGACGACCGTCCTCGCTGTCTGCAGATCCGGGCGGTCGGAACTTCCCGCCTGGAGCGACACGAAACGCGTGTGTACGGGTATGTCCGCCTTCGATCCGACAGACTCGATCGTCGCCGAACCGCCTTGCCCGGCAGCTTTGAATGAAGCGGTTCGCACCGTGGCTACCACGGTGCGGGCAGGCGGTACCTTGACGCTTACGATTGCATTGCCGGCATAGACGGGGCGCCTGAACGTGTGGCTGCCCTCGACGCTCATGATGTCACTTACCTGATCGACATCGAGCAGCGCCGCAACCCGAGGCATCAGGTCTTTACCGAAGGTGCTCGATGTTCCAAGAATGTGGGTATAGTCGCCGGACAGAGCCACCACCTGGGGTGCGAGGGCGACTGCAAGCGGACGCGCAAACCCGGGATCGTCTGCGACGAGCACACGCGACACCCCATCCAGCTGCGCCGCCTGTTCCGCGACGGATCGGCCATCTTGCGAGAAGACCACGACCTCGATCACTGCATCAGGAAGTGCTGCAGCGCAGGTTACGGCTTTCGCCGTGCCATTGTTCAAGGTCGTGCCGTCGTGTTCGGCGATAATCAGGACTTTGCTCACTACACTAACCCCCTCTCTTTCAGGGCACCCAGCAGTCCCGCGACGTCCTCCACCATAGTGCCCCTGGCGCGAGTTTCGGGCGGCCTAAAGCACAACACCTCAAACCCGGATTCAATCTGCACATCCAGTTCGTCGAGCTGTATCGTCTCCAATGGTTTCTTTTTTGCTTTCATGATGTCCGGCAATTTCACGTAGCGCGGTTCGTTCAGTCGCAGGTCCACCGTAATTACTGCGGGCAGGTCGACTTCGATGGTTTCGAGACCAGCATCGACTTCCCGGGTAACCATTACCGAGTTTCCATCCAGTTTGACGTCGGAGGCGAATGTCGCCTGCGGCCTGTCCAGCAGCGCCGCAAGCATTTGCCCGGTTTGATTGTGATCGCCATCGATGCCCTGCTTTCCCAGCATCACCAGCTCAGCGCCTTCCCTCTCTACCAGCGCCTTCAGAACCTTGGCAACGGCCAGCGGCTGCAACTCCTTGTCGGTCTCGACGAGGATCGCTCGATCCGCACCCATCGCCAAACCCGTTCTGAGCTGTTGTTGCGCATCCGCACCACCGATCGAAATAACCACGATTTCGTCGGCTTTTCCGGCTTCCCTGAGTTGGAGAGCCTCCTCGAGCGCAACTTCGTCAAATGGATTGATGCTCATCTTTACGCCCGCGGTCTCGATGCCGGTACCGTCAGACCTGACGCTGACGCGGACGTTGTAGTCGACCACTCGTTTGATGCCGACGAGTACTTTATTCATGCCTTACACATCCTCCGGTAGTCGTGCAATATGGGCTCGGTGTAGCCGCTGGGTTGTTCGGCGCCCTTGAGAACCAGATCGCACGCTGCTTTAAACGCCAGCCCATCAAAATCGGGCGCCATGTTTTTGTAGGCTGGGTCACCGGCATTTTGTCGATCGACGACCTCGGCCATGCGTCTAAACGTATCCAGTACCTGTTCTTCCGAACAGACGCCGTGGTAGAGCCAATTGGCAATGTGCTGACTCGAAATCCTGAGCGTTGCCCGGTCCTCCATCAGGCCAACGTGGTTGATATCCGGGACTTTCGAGCAACCAACGCCCTGATCGATCCACCGCACCACATAGCCGAGGATGCCCTGGGCGTTGTTGTTTAGTTCGTTCTGGATGTCATCGATCGTCAACGTCGATGGATCGCGGAGTGGAGGTCTCAGGATGTCATCCAGGCTCGATTCTTCCCGGTCTGCCAGTTTCCTTTGCACATCAGCAACACTGACCCGGTGATAGTGCATCGCGTGCAGCGTCGCAGCCGTCGGTGACGGTACCCATGCGCAGCTCGCCCCGGCCTCCGGGTGCGCCTGCTTCGTCTCCACCATTTGCCGCATCTCATCAGGCTTGGGCCACATCCCCTTACCGATCTGGGCAGTCCCCGGCAATCCGCAACGTAAACCGATATCGACATTGCGGTCTTCGTAAGCACGTATCCAGGGTTCGCGCTTGATGTCTTCCTTGCGAAGCATCGGACCTGCTTCCATGCTGGTGTGGATTTCGTCACCGGTGCGATCAAGAAATCCGGTATTGATGAACACAAGCCGACTTTTTGCCTGGCGGATGCACTCTTCAAGGTTGACTGTCGTCCGGCGCTCCTCGTCCATGATGCCGATCTTGAGTGTGTAACGCTCGAGACCGAACATGTCCTCCACGGCTGCGAACAGATTGTCCGCAAACGCGACTTCTCGCGAGCCGTGCATCTTGGGCTTGACGATGTAGATGCTGCCTGTACGGCTGTTTCTCGTCTGATCAATCCGGTAAAGATCATACATGGCGCATGCAGTCGTAACGACCGCATCCAGGATGCCTTCGAAGATCTCATTACCGTCGCGATCCAATACGGCATCGGTGGTCATGAGATGACCGACGTTTCTCACCAGCAACAGACTGCGCCCAGGCAGGGTTAGCTGTGTTCCGTCAGGAGCCGAATATTTGCGGTCTTCGTTAAGCCTCCGGGTCGTCGCTTGGCCACCTTTTGTAAACGTTGCGGACAGCGTGCCTCGCATCAGGCCGAGCCAGTTGCGGTAGACGTTGACTTTATCGTCTGCGTCGACCGCCGCGACCGAGTCCTCGCAGTCCTGGATCGTCGTCACCGCGGCTTCGAGGACAACATCCGCCACACCAGCGGGTGACGCCCTGCCTACAGGATGCGTCGGATCGACTTCAATTTCGATATGCAGCCCGTTGTTCCGAAACACCAATCGTCGCCGAAACCTGAGAATCGAATAACCCACGAACTGTTTTGGATCTTCCAGGCAAGTCGCCGACCCGTCTGAGAGAGCCACCACTAGCTTCGCGATTCCGGAGTCCTTTCTTACTTCGAAACGCACTGCTTGGTTATAGCTCCCGTGCTCCAAGGGCGCGGCTTCGTCGAGAAATGCGTTTGTGTAGGCAATGACGGCATCGCCGCGCTTCGGGTTGTAGCGTGTGCCTCTTTCAAGGCCACCGTCCTCGGGAATGACATCGCTACCGTACAGAGCATCAAAAAGGCTACCCCACCGAGCATTGGCAGCGTTGAGCGCGAATCGAGCATTGCTGACCGGGACCACGAGCTGGGGGCCCGCGACTTGCGCAACCTCTGGATCGACGTTTTGCGTTTTAATTGTAAACGGCGGGCCGTTCGATTCTATGTAGCCGATCTCGACCAGAAAAGACCTGTAGGCATCGGCATCCCATGGCAGCCCTTGCCTGTCACGATGCCAGGCATCGATCCTGCGCTGCATGTCCCCGCGCGTCGTCAGCAGTCGGCGATTCTCGGATGACAGGTCGTCGATGATTTTGTCGAGTCCGTCCCAGAACAACTTGCTCTCGACGCCGATGCCCGGCAGAAGTTCTGTCTCGACGAACTGTCGAAACACGGGGCTGACTGTTAATCCCGAGGTACCCATCGCAGGAAAGGAGATTTGAATTCTGATTAAAATTGTAACGTGTTATATTTTTGACTGCAAGCGGATTAAATACTGATTTGGACCAACGAGAGCTGTTCCCAGCAATGGGCCTAACTTCTGGTCAACTACCGATCACCGTACGTTGATCGCTAACCAAGGTTGATCGAACAGCGATTGCCATCTCAGCAGCCGCCGAATAGTTACCGACCGCGCTCGCCCGCAGAATCGCCTGAATGTTCTCTGGCGAGCTTCAGGATACGTACCCCCTGCTTCTGGAGTATGGCGTCTAGGGTTCTGGAAATGCGTGTCTGCAGCCGAATCATCTCGATTTTTGGCCACGTTGAGCGTTCGCCGTCCTTGATCAATGCGAGCGCTTCCTCCTTGGTACGACGCGACATCAGGCGCAGTGGGTTATACACCCGCGTCGACGGCAGGATGTTGATATCACCCGTATAGGTTTGAGAGACGACCGACATCACACTGCCAACCAACTTGCGTAACGTGCTGTCTTTGTTCAGGGGCTTTTGCGAGATGCGCGCGAGCGCGAGCGTCCATTCTTTAGCTGTTTTTACGCTGACTTCCTGCAGAATGTCGGCGAAGGTCTGTTTGTCCTTTCGAGAATTGACAAATGGCAGCACCAGAGCATTGGTCTGACTGACAATTGAGTGGTTCACTCCGTAAAGTCGAGCCAGGCGCTTCAGAGGCAGGTCTTCAGCTATAGACCCATCGATCCATCGTCGTGATGGCAGGTAAGGCTTTTTTTCGCCGTCCGAGTTCTTCGCGGCAAGCGTTACGGCCGGATAAAGAGCAGGCACCGCACAAGATGCGAGTACCGCCTCACGGACTAACACATTAGGCGACGTCGTGGCATTCAGCAGGCGGGACTTCTGATGGATCTCGGCAGGAGCCACCGGAATATTGATGTGGATGCCGGTTCTTTTCTGCGCTTCTTCGAATGTGAGATCGGGTATCAGCCGCTCAATTACAGCAACGACTTGGTCCGTCGGGATCTGCTGCTGGCTGATCAGGGAAAAGTATTTGAAAAGCCGGGACTCTCTTTCGACCTCGAGGTCAATGTATGCCGGGTCGAAGATAGAGACAAGCTCGTCTTCCGTATGAGTACCCACAAGTGCCGCAACCAGCGCCCCACCGCTCGCACCGGATATGACCTGCGGCAGCAAGCCCTGCTCCCACAGAGCCTTCACGACACCGAGGTGAAAATAGAACAAGGCTCCCGCGCCGCTCAAGACCAGAGCGGACCGACCAAAGCAATGCGCCGCCCTGTCGAAAAACTCGAGCTTCTCATCAGCCTTGATCTGCGACACTCGTGGGTCTGCCAGGTACTCCAGAGCCGAGACGACCTCGTCGATGTAATCGACGATGAGCTGCTTGGTACCAAACCTGGCTTTCTCGTATAGCGCCGAGCTACCTATGCCACCGAGATTTCCATGGAGCCCCTCATTCAACGCAAACAAGAGTCCGTGCGCGTCGTTTTGACGCCGCAACTCCCGCAAGGAATCCAGGCGTCGTTGAATAGCTACGTAGTCGTAACGTGAGGATCGCGAATGCTTCTTCCACTGGTCATAATTGTTCTTTTCGTCGTAAAGAATCGCTGCCTGTGCCCACTCGGCGTAACTGTCGGCGGCCAGCATCTGCTTCTCTTGTCCCTTTGAGAAATCCGGTATCACGAAGTTTTCCCCTGAGCCGATTTTGGTTTTCGTAGTACTTTCTTTCGTCGCTTTTTCGACGTACTTCTCTTCCGATTACCTGCTGTCACCTTACGCGAGCCATCGACCAGCTCATGAAATGAAGCCTCAAAGCAGTCAATGAAGCGCTCAGGGTCAGGAATGATGTCTCGGGTCGACGTGAATGCAAACGATATCTGTCCGTTGTAACTTCCCACACCGATAAAAAGGCCAGCTCCGTCACCAATCGGCGCGAGACCGAATTGCGCGATCATCTGGCAGCCGGCGAGGTAAAGCGGCACTTGTGGCCCCGGAACGTTGGATACATACAGGTTGGCCATCGACGAGACGCCGCCCTCGACCATGAAACGACTGGCCAGGGCCATCGTCGATCCGGGTATGTGCTGGGTCAGGTCCGTCATTATTCGGGCGGAAAGGCCGGACCTGGCAGCCTTGGAATCCTGCGTCGATCTCGTTATTGCGCGTAGCCGCTGAACGGGATCATCGACGTCTGTGTGAAGTGGCGTCGTCATTGCCGTAAGTCGGTTGCCCGGGCCGATTTCCGAGTCCGAATTTCGATCTCGCGCGTTGACCGGCACGAAAGCGATCAACGACTGCTCCGGCAGTTCGTCGCGACTATCAAGATAGCTTTTCACTGCGCCGCTGCAGATCGCCAGGACTACGTCGTTGATCTTGGCGGCCGGTACAGCCTTCCGAATTACTTTGAAATCTTCCAGCTTGAATGTCGTCGCATCAAAAATTTTCTGCGGAATGATCTTGCTGTTGAACCGCGTTTTCGGAACAGGAAAGCCGTCCCGATCCGGCCGGTTGGATAATCTTCGGGCAAGTGCAGGCGCCAGGATCGGTGCAATGTGCCACATTGAATTTGCGATGCGCAGCGGCGACGTGACATGACTAACAAGCGCGCGACTTGCCATGCCCAGCAGGTTCGGCCCGTCCCCGGAGAATTGCGCCGGCCTGTCCAGACTGGTGGCCGGTGTCCCTTTCGCGTCGACGTCGCTTAGTGCCACGAAAAACCGCATTGCCGCTGCGCCGTCGACCGCGGCATGGTGGACCTTGGTTGCCACGGCGAAAGCCCCTGGCGGATAGGCGTCGATCGCATCCAGTCCCTCGACAACATACATCTCCCACAGCGGCCGATTCATATCGAGTGGGCGCGAATGATATCGAGCGATGTGGCGCTTGAACTGACTCCACGTCCCAGGCTCAGGCAGCCTTGTGTAGATCACGTGCGACTCGTAATCAAAATACTCGTCGTCCATCCAGTACGGATAGTCGAGATCGAGAGGCACCCTTTTCAGTTTTCGTTGGAAAATTGGCGAGACGTGCAGGCGGCTTTGGACGAGTTCGAGAATCGCGTCAAAACTGAAACGGGCGATTTCGGACGTCGCTGGGTCATAAACAGCCACATACGTGACATGTGTGTAGTTGTTTTCAGTCTCGAGGTAAAGAAACTGCGAATCCTGAGCGCTCAACTGGTCCATTTCTTTACTCTTGTGACGGCGTAACTTCGGTCACGAAACTTTGGACAGGCGGTCGAAACGAACCGGCCTATTGCCATTGGGCGCAACGAGTAGCTGCCGGAAGTCAAGAGTCGGCAGTGTCATCAAGTTGATCTTGCGACCACGCGCGGCAGGCAGATATCGATCATTATTCAACGCAAATCATTCTGGTCCATGGACATAAAATTGGACGTTGCTCCCGGTTGCTCCCACGCTCCGTGACCTCTGCTTCCATTGGACACCTGTCTCTTGTTCGCCTCGCTCGTACACCGCGTCCCTATGCTCTAGTCGATTTTTATGGAGACGTTCTTGAGCTGCGTGTATTGCTTCAGCGCAATCATGCCCTTCTCCCGCCCGATACCGCTTTTTTTGTAACCGCCCAGTGGGTGTTCAACACTGGTCTCCAGGTAGTAGTTGACGTAGATCTGGCCCGCCTGTAGCCGGCCCGCTACGCGGTGCGCTCTGGATACGTCCCGGGTCCACAGGCCCGCGGCCAACCCGTAATCCGTGTCATTCGCAATGGCGATCGCCTCTTCCTCCGTATCGAAGGGGATCAGAACGCCGACGGGCCCGAAGATCTCCTCGCGAGCGATGCGCATATTGTTGTCGACATCCGCATAGACCGTCGGCTTGACGTAGAAGCCTTTCCGCAAGTCACCATCGGTCGCTGCCTCGCCACCTGTAAGCAGTCGCGCGCCTTCCACTCTGGCTATATCGAAGTAGGCGAGAACCTTATTAAACTGCGCCTCGTTGGCGATCGGGCCGAGTGATGGTAGCGGTTTGCCGAGGCCAACCGGAATCTTGCTTGCCGCGTCCGCGAGCATCTGCCCGAACTTCGTGTAAATGCTTCGCTCGACCAGTACACGACTCCCGGCCAGGCAAATCTGTCCGCTGTTGCCAATGAATCCGAACAAGACGCCGGGCAGAGCCGCTTCGAGATCGGCGTCGGCGAAGACGATGTCTGGCGACTTGCCACCCAGTTCAAGGGTAACGGGCATGATCTTGTCGGCCGCCGCGTGCCCGATAATCTGCCCAGTAGCGAGCGATCCGGTGAAGGCAACTTTTCTCACCTCTGGGTGTTCGACAAGCGGTGCGCCGACATCGACACCTGTCCCGGTAACGACGTTTAGAACACCTCGAGGCAGCCCGGCCTCGACCGCCATCTCGGCGAACAGCAATGCCGTTACCGACGTGAACTCGCTGGGCTTGTGAACGACAGCATTGCCGACAGCGAGTGCTGGCGAAATGCTGCGCGCCGCCTGGTTGAGCGGTCCGTTCCACGGTGTGATTGCAGCGACCACGCCGAAGGGTTCGTAGACCGTGTAGGAATGTTGCGTCGGACCGACCTGGATGTTTTCCCCGTGAACGGATGGCGCCAGGCCGCCGTAGTACTCGTAGTAGTTGGCCGCACCAGTTTGCGCCATCAAAGCAAATTCGACCGGCATACCCATTTCCGCGGATTCGACTTCGGCCAATGCCTGCACGTTGTCACGCAGCTTCCGCCCAACGTCGATCAGGATTCTCCCGCGCTCGAGCGGACGCATCGCTGCCCAGTCTTTGGCAGCATGCCTGGCGGCCGCGACCGCCGTGTCAACGTCTTCCTCGTTGCCCGCGGCAACCCGCGTTACGACACTGCGATCAGCGGGGTTGACCGAATCAAGGTGAGTACCCGAGGCCGGGTTTACGAATTCGCCGTTAATGAAATGGCCGAGGGTCTGCGGAATTTTCATGGTCGCCTCGTCAAATTTAGCCTAGATAATTATAACATGTTAAAATTGTTTAAAACAGCAGTATACTTGCAGCTAGTCCTGCGACAATGGCGTATCGCGCCCCGATCGAGGAACCGGCATGAACCTCAGCGTTTCGTCAGGGGATATCGAGTGGTCTATTGGCCGAATCGTCGAGAAATGGGCGATGGCGGCACCGGAAAGGCCGGCCCTGATTATCGGCGGCAAAGCGACGACCTACGCCGGAATCAACAGTCGCGCCAATCGGATTGCCAGCCTTTTGTTATCGCTAGGCACAAAAAAAGGCGACCGCGTCGCAGCCTACGCTGAAAACTCTTTAGACACTGTCTGTTTGTACATCGCAGCCGCCAAGCTGGGCCTGATTTGTGTGCCTCTGAATAACCGCCTCCTGAGCGACGAAATCCTCTATCAGCTCAGCGACTCCGGCACCAGCGCATTGTTCTTTGACCTTAAATTCGCCGACCGCATCGAAGCGGCCGTTCGCGGCACGGGACTGCCGGCGGATCGGGTCTTTTGCGTTGGCGCGGAGGAAGGTTGCAAAATACCGGCATGGTCAACGTCTTGCGAAGCCGCGCTGACTGGCCATGCAGACCGAAATCCCATTCCCCAACAACCCGTTCTCCTCGGCGACCCGATCGCGATTATTTACACGTCCGGGACGACCGGCGCCCCGAAAGGTGCGGTCGTCACTCATCTGCAGACATATTTCAAGTGCTTTCAGGTCATCCTTTACCTGGACATGCGGGCTGACGACGTCTATTTGACGCATATGCCTCTATTTCACTCGGCCGGGCTTTTCATCGCGGTCACACCAGCGCTTTGTCGGGGCGCGACCATTCTGACCCACAGGAAATTTGACCCGCAGCGTTTTGTCGACGACGCGGAGGCGTTTAATGCCACTATTGTCATGGGTTCGACGACGATGTGGCGATTCATCTTGCGCGATTACGACAAAGAACGGAGTAGTTTTGCGTCGGTCAGAGTGGCCTTTGGGGGTGGCGAGCGGACACCTTTAAGTCTGATCGAGGAACTCCAAGAGATCGGCCTCGCGATGCAGCTCGGTTTCGGCCAGACCGAAAACTCGTTCATGGCGCTTCAGCAAGCCGACGAAGTTTTTGATCATTTCGGCTCGGTAGGGAGGCCGGGCTTCTTTACCGATATCTGGATCGACGACGGAAAAGGAGGGCCTGCCGCCGCGGGCGAAATCGGCCCGATACTCGCGCGCGGTCCCACCGTTATGTCCGGCTACTGGCAGATGCCGGATAAGACCGAGGAGACAATTGTCGATGGAGTATTGAAGACCGGTGATGTCGGCTACATGGATGAGGACCTGCACCTTCATCTCGTAGACCGCGAGAAAGACATGTACCGAAGCGGCGCGGAAAATGTCTATCCGGCGGAGGTCGAGCGGCTGCTTATGGATCATCCGGCGGTCGACAATGTCGCAATTATCGGCGTCCCCGACGACGACTGGGGTGAAACCGGAAAGGCCTTCATCGTTCCGGCAGGCGATGGGGAGCCGGACGCGGATGAATTGCTCGATTTCCTCGACGGGAAACTCGCGCGTTACAAGCTGCCGAAGCATTTCGAGTTCGTCCGCGAACTGCCGATGACCGAAACCGGCAAGGTCAAAAAGGTCGTTCTCAAGAAGCTCGAAAAGGCTAAGATTGCGGAGCGTTCCGCCAGTTGATCATCCGGTAATACCGCGACCGAAAATCTCGCGCGCAACGGACCAACGCTGTACCTCATTGGCGCCCTCATAAATTTCGCCAATTTTAGCATCCCGGTAAATAGCCTCGAGCGGCCACTCAATGTCGTCGTCCGCCATTCTTCGAGCAAAACCATAGCCGCCGCAGGCCTGAATCGCGTCTCGGGCGACGTCCACCGCCAGCTCGCTGCCTAGTATCTTTGCCATGGCCATCAGCGGGTGGCCAGAGCCGCCTTTGTCAACGCTGATTGCTGACTTTACGTACAGGTTCCGCGCGTTTTCGATTGCAATTACGTGATCCGCATAGCGGAACTGCCAGTGCTGGTAAGAGGCGATTTCCTTGCCAAATACCGTGCGCTTCTTGATGTACTCCGCAGAAAAATCAAGCGCCCGCTGCGCCATGCCCACGCCATTTGCTGCAATCCCTGCCCTCCCCAAGGTCAGTGAGCCGAGAGCAGCCCGCAAACCCCCACCTTCGTCGCCGATCAGGCGGTCGTTAGGCACAAATACGTTGTCAAATCGTATGTCGCTGGTAAGTTGCGGGTGATTCCCCATCTTCAGATCGGGCTCACCAATCTCAACGCCGTCGGCGTGCAGATCGACAAGCAACATCGTCAGACCGCTGTCCGCATTGCATAACAGGCAAACGTAGTCGCCGGCCGGCGCGTTTGTGATCCATCGTTTGTGCCCATCTACCCGGTAGCCACCAGAAACGGGCGTTGCCCAAGTCTTTAGCGACCTTACCGACAGGTCAGTACTGGCGTCCGGCTCGCTGGTCGCGAAGCAGAAAACAGATTCGCCACTGATCAGTTTCGGCAGGTACTTCTTTCTGATGCTGTCGTGCGCCTTTTGCAGGGACTGCCCGCAGAGAATGACGTGAGCGTCGTAAAACGCGGAGGCGATGCCTGGCGAGTAATAGCCCAGTTCTTCCATTGCGATCATCGAGGCGAGTGTCGGGTATTCGAGACCCCGACCGCCGTCTTTCTTGCTGAACGGTATCGCAAAAATTCCGGCTTCCGCCATTGATGCGAAGATATCTCGGCGAAAGCCACTCGCCGATTCAGGTGTTGTGTTCAGCTCGTGTGCAACCGGGCGCAGATGCTCTTCAGCAAATGTCCTCACTTGTTGCCGGATGCCTATACTCTCATCCGGCAACAAGACATCATCGTACAAGCTATCGGATGGCCGGGTCAGCGCGTCCATAACTAACGCGCGTTCTTTTTGCTGGTGAGCCATTTTTTCCAGTACTCCGCGATCCAGGTGTAGTTTTTCCCCCAGAATTGCGGGTTGATATCCAGCACGTATTCCGGGTTCTTCCACGACCCCATTTCGAGGTGATACCGCGTAAACTCGTCGTCGATTGGCATGTACTCCGTGGGTATGAGGTTCGACTGGGATACGCACCATCGAGCGGCGCTTTTCAGAACGTCCTTATCCGTGTACATACACTCGAGCAGTCGATTGGCGTGCTCCTCATTGCCGGTGCCTTTTGGTATCAACCACCAGTCGCAGAGCAGCATCGCTGTTTTCGCATTAGCTTGAATAAGTGCGTCGCCGTGGGACACACCCGGCTGCAGTGCCTGCGAGGCCCGCATGACGCGACGATTCCATGCGGCGCCCATCACGATTTCACCGTTAACGAGCGCCTCATGCATCTGGTAGCTGCCGCCCCACCAATGGATATCCGTGCCGAGCCGGTCGAACATCGCCAGGGCGTCATCGACCTGCCCTGTAATCTGCTCCCTGGTCAGGGTCGGGTCGTAGAGTTCTTCTCGCACATTGCGGCCGAGGGCATGCAATGCAACCTCGATCATGCCGTGCGGCAAGTCTCTGACGGCTCGCTTGCCGGGTACCCGCTGTATATCGAAGAAGGTTTCCCAGTTGGGGATGATCTTGCTGCCGAGCAGGTCACGCCGCCATGTAAGGACGTAGCAGAACTGAATGGGCGGCAAGCATCTGGGGAACTGCAGATGCTCCGGCACACCGGCGACCCGCCGTTCCGGAAACTCCGCGAAAACTTCGTCACCGCCCGGCACAAACGCGGCCTCGTCGAGGCAGTGTCGCAAGTCCCATTTATTCTTGCCGCTGCGAATCTCCTCGACCCATGGTGGATACCCTTTGCCCAATATTTCGAAGGTACGGATGCCCGGATCGTATATGGAGTATTCAACGAGATCGTAGCCGCACTTGTCGGCCGCGGGCCGGACCCAGTATTCCGTCAGGTCGAACTGATAAGCTGTTCCAAAGGAAACGACATCAAGGATCACTTTGCTCATTGTGCGGCGCCTGACGCTAGACGAGCGGTTCCGGCTCGCGCTTATGGGCGGCGAACAATTTCTTCTCGAGACCGACCGGTTTGCCGCTCTCCGTCTTGCGTGGCTGACGTCCCGTCAGTACTTCGCCGGCAAAACACGCGTTCTTCAGCATGACTTGAATATCCTTCGGCTGTTCGGGCAGCCGGAGTTTGACCGGCCGAATCATGTCCGCAGCTTCGTCCATCCACCTCTCTCCAATATCCGGCAACTCGAAAAACGCGGCTATCCTGCGTAGCTGCGGTTTGGGATCAGCGGCGAATTCCTCGAAGTTGACCTCCATGTAGTTCTCGGGTGCCACGTGCTGCAACACGCGATAATTCTGCGCGATGATCGACGTGTAGATCTTGATAAGTACGGGGTAAAGTTCCCGGTCGTCCTTGTTCAGCCTCTTGAGTATCGGGTCGGTTTCCTCAGGCGCGCTGCACTCGACGGCGACCTGGAATTCCTCCTCCGAGAGCGGATCGATCAGAATCGATGACAACATTCTGAACCAGGGATGTGCACACATCGACAATACGACCTCGGGTCCCGAGCGATGTATCTGCAGAATGCGCGAATTCGGAAATACCTCCAGGTCGATGTTCCCTGCGGCCGACGCTTCGATCGGGATTGACCGTCCCGTCTTTTCCGCAATGAATCGAAATAATTTCGGGTAATGTACCCGCAACGGTGCGGTTGGCTGCCTCTTGGCCCACTCGATCATGTCGGCGTGTAATTCGTCGGGCTCATCGCTGATGTACGGCAGCGCGCCGAGGGTGATACCCGGGCGGCTCCAGTACGGCTGTTTTTTCTCCTTTTCGCTGAGTCGGTACAGGATTTCCGGCAGCGTGCCACCGCGTTGAAGAAATAGAATCAACGGATGAAGATCGCCGTTTAGTATCACGGCCAGCCCGTCGCCGCTCACCTCGCCATGATCCAGCATGCGGAAGTCCAGCATCGCCAGAAACTCGCGCAGAATGAGTGCGTCCGGATGCAGCATCAGCATGCGCGACAGTATTGTGGATCCACAGCGTCCCGTTCCGGTAATGAAATTGGTTTTTTCGCTCATCTCAAATGACGTCCATTACTTCGGGCTTTGGTGAGTTCACAATGAACAGCGCAAGCTTCGTCCATTCACGGTTAAAATGTGCCGTCCGGCCGTGGGCAATCATGTCAGCCTCGTTCTCGTATTGCTCGTACAGCAAATATTCACTCGGATCATCGTTTGACCGACACAGGACGTGCTGCAGGGCAGCCGGCTCATCCGCTTTCACTTGGTCATCAAAATGCCTGTGCAGCCTTTCGAAGGTATTGTTCTTTCCCTCGATAATGCGGAGTCTCGTTATGCGCGCGATAGCCATCTGAGCTCCTCACGTGATCGGGGACACGGCCTGCGGCTCCTGCATACCAACGCCCGGCGTCAATTCCAGGACACGACCGTCGTTATACTTAAATCTGCCTCGGACCTCGTAGGCAATAGTCCAGAACGTGAATGCCCAACCCTGGATTCCGTTAGTGATGTAATCGGGATCGAATTTTCCGGTACGCTTGATCGGCTTCTTGATGCCGACCAGCTCAAGCTCCAGGACCCCTTCATCAGTCTTCGCCACCGCCGTCTGCTCGATCGGAATAAAGCGCATGTGCTCGGGTGACCAGGCAAGCTTCGTGTTCCTGAACTCGCAGGAATTGCAGTGGACCTGCACGTCCGCATCGGGGAAATAGAGCGTTCCCCACTCCCAGTGGTAATCGCCCTTCATCTCGTAGCGGCTTATCAGTCCCAACAGTTCATCGGTGTGAAACCAGCACCAGTCCATCCAGCGCCATTCCAGCCAGTCCATTTTCTTGATGTAGACATGCTCAACGAGAGCCTTACCGTCCTGGACCTCAATGTCCTGTCCCTCGTAATTGATGACGCCGTCGACCCGGCACAACTCTTCGGTGCCCCGGATGGTCATTTCCTGTGCCCAGGGTGCGTCATACTCTTCCTTGTTGCCCCACCAGAATTGGGGGCACTTCGGCTTGCAAACCAGTTCGCACTTGAGCGGCTTGGAATCAGCCTTCACGACCTTTTCGCCGTTCGCCTTGTAATGGAATTCGACGCCACCGTGGTCACCGTCGAGCCCGACAATCAGGCCGCCGTCACCGTCGTCTTCAAAGCGAATGTCTTCAAACTGACGCCGCGAAATGGCACCGCCCTTCGAGAAGAAATGCTCGAGTTCGATATTGCCGGGCTGGATTTCCTGGTAGTGCGTAAATGGCGTCCGCGCGGCCGATTCCAGTTTCGACAGGCTCTCATTTACCTTGTCTACCAGCTTCAACGGCCCTTCGGTGAACGTTACGTACGGTACCGGATACTTACCCGTCAGCAAGATTGCGATCAGCAAGGAATAGTGCTTGCCATCGGCTTCAAATATCATTTCGTGGTACCAATCGACCCACAGGTCCTTGGCCATCTCGATGCCATCACGCTCGTAACGATAGTGGTCAGGGGTGGTCGCCATCAGTCGTCCTTTGTCTCCTGGGGATGTCTTCTCTTGATCAGAACCTTGCGCTCGCCCTCAAACACGATCTTGTCGTCCTGATTTACGCCGTAATGTTTTAGGTGCAGGATCCCGCCATTCTCTTCCGGCACTTCTTCTGTCCCCAGCACCTCTGTATACGCGTACAGCGTGTCGCCATGTTTCACCGGTGACTTGAGTCGCATGTTGTCCATGCCGATTTCACGAATGGCGTTCTGCGCCGTGTCCTGGGCCGACAGGCCAACGACCATCGAGATCGTCACGCCGCCATAAACGATGGATTCGCCGATCGGAAAATCCTTCATGAAATGATCGTTGAAATGACCCTGGGCCGAGTTCATGACAAGGTTGCAGATGGTTACCGCATCGGACTCTTTTACCGTCTTCCCTCGGTAGTGCCTGTAGACATCGCCGACCTTGAAGTCCTCGAAAAAACGACCGCTTTTGTGGTGCTCTTTGCGCATCAGATCTTGTAATTGCCTTTTGACTTCGTGGACAGGTTGGATCGCTTGAATTCAACAACGACTTCGCCCTCCTGATTAGTGCCCTTGGTATGCCAGGTCACGACGCCGACATTCGGGTCTTTGGAGGTTTCGCGCTTTCCTATAACCTCGCTGGTTGCATAAAGCGTATCGCCCTCGTAGACCGTCGCGTGGTACCTGCACTCGTCGATTCCGAGAAAAGGCCCGCCCCCTTCACTGAGGTCCTCTACGCTCATGCCCAACACCGTGTTGAATACCAATAAAGGATTTACTGGAATACGATCGTGACCGTGCGCAGCAGCGTAAGGTGCGTTGAAATACATCGGATTAAAATGGAGAGTCAGCGTCGTGAAGAGACTGTTGTCGCCGGAGTTGAGCGTGCGGCCCCAGTGGTGGTGAAACACCTGGCCAATCTCGAAATCGTCGTATCCCCTGCCCTTTTCGATAGTGACTGCTTTGGATAGTGTGTCGCGTGTTGAATCAGGCTTGCTCATGTTGTTCTACTTCTTTTCTACGGGCTTGCCGAGTATGTGGTCCGAGATTATCCGAAGCTGGATTTCCGACGTTCCCTCGAAAATCTTCGTGAGGCGGGCGTCGCGCCAATAGCGTTCAACGGGAAATAGTTGTGTATACCCGGCGCCGCCCAAAATTTGCAGTGCTTCGCTGGTTACGCGCTCGGACATTTCCGCCGCCAGGTACTTGACCATCGCCGCTTCCCTGTCGCAACGCTGCCCGGTATCGATCTGCTGGCAGACGTGATACATGAGCTGGCGCGCGGATTCGATTTCGGTGGCCATCGTCGCGATCTTGAAACGAATTGCCTGGAAATTGGAGATTGGCTCCCCGAACTGCACGCGATCCTTGGCATACTCCACGGCCACATCCAGCGCCCCCTGCGCTTGCCCGATAGACCTTGCAGCCGTGTGCGCCCGGGCCGTTTCCAGACCCCTCGTCAGATAATAGAAAGCATTGCCTTCTTCACCCACCAGTGCATCCGCAGGCAATCTCAGGTTGTCAAACGCTAGCTCATAGGTCTTGAATCCGAAATAGCCGATCTTTGGAATCGGCGCGCCAGTGAGGCCTTTCGGGAAGCTGCCGCGCTCCTTCCTGACCGAAAAGATGCTCAAGCCCTTGTGCCGCCTCTTGGGACTTTCAGCCGGCGCTGTTCGCGCGACGACGAAAATGATGTCCGCCTTGTCACCGTAGGTCACCCAATACTTGTTTCCGGTAATGACCCAGTCGTCACCATCCCGCCTGGCACTGCAACTTATGCCTGCAAGGTCCGAGCCGACATTGGGTTCCGACAGGGCGCCGGCCGTGATGATCTTCCCCTGAGCGACAAGCGGCAGTATTTCCCGTTTTTGTTCTTCGGTCATCGCTTCAACGCCGAGAATCGTGTTGCCCCGCGCGATGATGCTGCCGACACTCATCCAGCCGCGGGACAGCTCCTCCGCGACCAGGCAATACTCGAAGGTGCCGAGGCCGAGGCCGCCATATTCTTCCGGAATCCTGATTCCGAAAAACCCCATTTCCGCAAGATGCTCGACCATTTCGTCCGGGATGTCGCCCTTGACCGGGTCGAGTTTGTTGGCGACCGGCAACACCTCATTGTTTGTGAACTCGCGTGCCGCCTCCTGAATCATCAGGCGTTCCTCGGTCAGGTAGGCGCTGTTGCTCAAGACTCATCCCCGTACAGATCAAGCGACGCAGACGTTAATATTATAACGTGTTTAAATTCTAAGCAAGTTATGGAGACTGCTCGCCGGCGTATTTGGCCGGGTCAGGAGCGGCACTGCGGATCCTTTGCATCCATTCTGCAATCTGCGGGAATGCCCGAAGCATGTCGACGAACTCCTCAGCCGACAGAAGTGCCTGGAACTGCGCCAGTACGCTGATGTCCGCAATCGATATCCTGTCGCCGACGAGGAACATCCGATCGCGCAGTATCGTGCCCAGCGCTTCCAGGTGCCGGTGCATGTCCTCGAGCACGTGGTCTCGTGATTTGCGGCCTAGCCCCTGCGTTTCGACGATTCGCGTGGACGCACTCAGCAGGTAATCCAGCGCCTGTTCCTCTGTCACGCTGTCAGGCAGAGAAGTCCGGATTTCATCGAGCATCCGCGGAGCGTTGTTGGGCCAGGAGGCACGCATCGTGAGTTCGTAGAAGTACAGGCTTTCGTCCGCCCAGTCCTCGATGATATGGGCCAAAGCTGCCTGCATTCCGTCCGCAGGTATCACAGGACGCTGCGGATAGGTCGCATCAAGGTGGATGACGATATCGGTCGAGTCCCAGACGGGCTTTCCGCCGTCATCGATGGCCGGTACCTTGCCATAGGGGCTCACATGCTCATAGCTTGCCGGATCACTTCGATCGACCTCTTCGATTACGAAGGCCAGCTGTTTGAAACCGAGGACCCTGCGTATCTTCTCCGCGAATGGCGACGACATTGACTGGTACAGGGTTATCATGTTGCCGCCGTCGCCAGTATGCGCTGAATTGCCGTCGCGCTGGCGAGCATGTCGTTATTGGAGTTCATCAGCTCGGCCTCGACAAACGCCATGGTTCGGGTCATCGTGACGGTCCTCGCTTTGCAGAGAAACAGGTCGGGTCCTGTGCCGCGCATGAAATTAACGGTTAGTTGAACAGTCGGGCCGTATTTCTCCTTGGAATAGGTCAGTGCCGGTGACAAGCTGGCGGCAAAATCAAGCATGGCGGCGATATAACCTCCGCCGACCGCTCCCGGGATATTGGTTGGAAACCCGCGTCCGTCGTACTCCAGCAGCAGGTCACCGCTTGATGCGTCGGCTCTCAGAATTCTCGGCTTCAGGTGCTTGACGTCGTCCGGAAAACCCCTGCGCCCTTCGACAAATTCCCAGACGCCGTGCCTGCCTCCGCTCACAGTGAGTCAGTCGAAGCGCGTCAGATCCACGCCATAGAAGTCCGCGGTCTCGAGGAGCTGGTCCACTATCGGTAAGATCGCCTCGTCAAGCATGCTGCCATCCGGCGTCTTGACCGCTCCCTTCCCTTGGGAACGCGCTTCCTCGAACAGTCTTTTCATTGTTATGGCCTGCTGAATCTCCTCGTCGGACGGCGTGAATTCCTCGGTAGCGACAGGAATTTGAGTCGGGTGAATTGCCCATTTGCCGACGCCGCCGAGGGTCCTGACCATCTTGCATTCCCTGCGGTAGCCGTCCAGGTCCTTGATCAGTCCCCAGGGGCCATCAACATAATCGGCGCCGATGCATCTGGCGGCAACGGCAAGCGTGCTTCGCTGGTAGTACCAGATATCGCCCGGGTAATGCCTCGCCTGGCCCATCGCATCGCGAATATCCACGCCCTGCGCCCGTGTGTAGTCGCCGACACCGAACATCAAAGATTCGACACGGTCGCTCGCCTCCGCAAGCTCCTTGATATTCTGAATTCCCTCCACTTCCTCAATGAGCAATTCGAAGCCGAGTTTTGTCGCCACGCCGTGTTGGTGCTCGATCACTTCAAGCATCGTCTCGACGAAATGCACGTCACGCGCCCGTTTGACCTTGGGGATTACCAGGGTGTCGATATTGTTTCCCGCGGCCCCGACCACCTCCGTCAAATCCTCAATTGCCCAGTAGCTGTCGATGCCGTTCATTCGAAAGCAGCGAACGGTCTCTCCCCAGTCCATCTCATTGAAAGCCCGAATAGCATTTCGACGGGCTTCCGCTTTGGCGGTAGGCGCAACGCCGTCTTCGAGATCGAGGAAAACAAAATCCACGCCACTCTCGAGTGCTTTTTCAATCTTTCGCGGCGAGCTTGCCGGCACTGAAAGGACGCAACGACGGCGTCGACGTGGTCTCTCTGTCATGGCGGCATTCTTCCCTTCTGACCAAGTCCAGAATTTTAACATGTTCTTTTTTTAAATCAAGGTACGTGTTCACCGACTTGTAACTTGCCGCGTATTATTTGAACATTAGCACTGCTTTACAGCCCAGCATGAGGACGAGACGTGCCGATTTCGACAGAGGTCAAACTGCAGCGCCGGAGGAAACTGCTGGCGCGCACGCGCAAAATGATTACGGAAGTCGGTGCGGATAACCTCAACATAAGGGAACTGGCGAAGTACTGCGAGGTTTCCGTTCCGACGATCTACAACCAGTTTCGAAACAAGGACGATCTGATTATTGCCGCGGCGGACGAACTTTTCCGCTGGCACTTCGAGGAGGCCTCACCGCCGAAGGACGTCTCGGGCCTCGAGGAGGTCTTTTTCATTGCGGACAGCACGGCAAAGGTCTTTTTGAAAAATCAGGAGCTTACGCGGCTGATCGTGACCCAGAACGCGTCAAGCGCAGAAAGTCTCGCCAAAGCTCAGAATCGTTATCTGAACGGCTTGAAAAGAATGCGCACTGAGCGACAGCTGGTCGACTGGATCGATATCAACTACCTGGCAGCCAGTTTGTCCAGTCGCTTGAGGAGCATGGCCGAGGCGTGGGCGAACGGCCGAATCCCTGACAGAACAATCATTCCTTTGCGGCACTGTGAAATCGCCCTGACTCTGCTCGGAGTTTCGAAGGGACCTGCCCGCAAGGAGCTTGAACGGATCTTGCGACAGGAAATTCCGAAGTTTCGCGATTGAGTGCTGCGATCGCGTGATGTCAGCACTGCATAGGCGGGTCGCCGAGTCGTCTCAATCCCCGCCGTGCTGCCCTGCCGATACTGGCACAAACTGCGAAGAATAATGGCACGGTTCAGCGGAAACGCGCGGTGATCATCGAGCCCGGTCGTTATGCAGTGGCTGGTGCGCTTGCTGCCCTAGCCAAAAACGCCGTTGACACGATTCGCCCGAAGAATAACCGTGCCATGCCAGAATTTCCGTGACCTTTTGCACTGACGTATGAGCCCACTCGACGCGTCGTGGCAGCGCTCAGTGGCTGCCAAAATGGTTAAACACGTACATATATTATACTCGGCATTCGGCGAGTATATGTTACTACTACACAGAATAAATCAGCGGATCTCTGGTAAGTTACTCAAAATATTAAATATAAACTGCCTCTTGCAAATACCGAAGATAACTCCTACAATCTTAACGTGTTTAAATTATACAGCGATATTCGATAGCGCTGGCCTCAAATCTTCCGAGGGGGGTGGGTTATGAGACGCGATTCCAGAGTGTTTCCGGCTGTTCGCGATGGCGGTTTGCAGTTCTACCGTCGGCATACTATTTCGGCATTTTTCGTACTGGCAGCAATACTGGCCGGCGAGCCTGTCTTCGCGCAGCTCGAGGAAATTATTGTGACAGCCCGCAAGCGCGAGGAGTCGCTACAGGATGTTCCGATCGCCGTCTCGGCTGTGTCCGGCGACACTATCGAAAAATTTGATTTCGATAATATCCGCGAGATCGGCCGCCGTGTTCCTCAGTTGCAAATACACTCGGGCGGATCGGGACAAGGCGGGGCGATCTGGTTTCGTGGCATTGGCGCACAGTCCGGTTCCGGAGCCTTCGACTCGTCGGTCGCATTCAACATCGATGGCTCGGTTCTGAACTCACCCCGAATCCTGCAAAACAGCTTCTTCGATATCCAGGGTTTCGAACTTCTTCGTGGCCCGCAGCCAACCTATTTCGGCAAGTCGGCGACAGCCGGCGTCGTGTCGCTCCGGACGAAGAATCCAGCTGAGGAATTCGAGGCATCGATCGCGGCCTCGTACGACTTCGAAACGGAATCGACAGCGTTCGAAGGAATCATCTCGGGCCCTCTCAGCGAGACGTTCGGAGCACGTTTCGCGATCCGGGACAAGAGCACAGATAAACAGTTCGTCAACATTGCGCCAGGCGTAGCCAATCCAAATCGCGGGGAAGAAAGCACCGACGCGCGTCTGACGCTGGACTGGCAAGCTACCGATGACTTCAACCTCAATCTGAAATACTCGACATTTGCCTATGAGAACGACGGCCAGTTGCAGTATTTTCGGCTTCAGCAAGTCGGCGACGTGGTAAACAGCCGTGGGGCCCAGTCGCCGCCGCCGGGACAGACGTTCAACCCGGACCCCTCATTCTTCGCCGGGACGACGTCGACCTATTTCCGGGACGGCGTGCCTTACCAGGAGACCGATACAACGCATGGTCGTTTGCAGGCTACTTGGGACCTGAAGGAGGCCATGACGATTACGGCCATCCTGTCGAAGATCGACATCGAAAGCGAAGCGATGGACAACTTTACGTTCCGTCCTGGCGCACCCGGAATCAACGCCCCGAGAGACGAACTGGATATCGCGACGGCGGAGATTCGTTTACAGGGAGATATCGGCGATCGTGTCCGCTACACCATCGGTGGTTACTATGAAGACCATACGCAGCTTTTTGATACGGAACAGTTCATCGGTCTTGCCGGGCTCGGCGCAACAGGCGGTGTCCCGGCATTACCGGACGGCGCCGGCGGTTTCATCCCGGTTTCCGGCGCGACCTACACACCGGTATTCGCGAGCACGCCGGGCTACGAGGGTGCGATTTTCGACACTCGGAAAACCCACCTCACGGATTCAGAGGTGACGTCCCTATTCGCGTCCGTCGAATTCGACATCACCGATCGTTTCACCTTGAGCATCGGCGGACGTTACACCGATATCAGTAGGGAGGGCACGATTTCGGTTCCGTTTGTCTCGGATTTCATTATCGACCTCGCGACCGTAACCGACGTCGTAGACGTCACTGATCCGGATGGCTCGGTGGTAACACGAACCGTGCTGCCCTATGCGGCGGCGATCGCTGCGGGACTGCAAAGCAACCCCTTTCCGAACACGCCGCTCGGTCTGCTGAATCCGGCATTTGTCGGGACACCCTTCGAGAATTTCACTTCCGCGCAACTTGTCGCCGGTATTTTCGGAGGGGCATGCGATACGCGTCTCGGGCCGTGCGTGACCCCGGTTCTCAATTTCGACGACTCCGACACCAACGTCGAGGTCATTCTCGATTACGCGATCGACGACAATCAATCAATCTTCGTCGCCTACAAAGAGGCGTTCAAGCCGGGCGGCATCGACAATTCCATTACCGCGTGGAATGACGATATCGTCACCCTGTCGAATGACTCTGCCGGCGACGTGTTTTTCCAATCCGAAATAGTTGACGGATTTGAAATCGGCTACAAATCGGTCCTGGCAGACCAACAGCTGCGACTGAATGCACTTCTTTACAATTACACGTACGAAGATTTCCAGGTACAGACGTTCCAGAACTCGACCTTCCAGTTCCGAACCGGCAATGCCGGTAAGGTGAACTCCCGCGGGCTGGAGATCGATTTCGATTTCGCACCGGCAAATATTGAGAGACTCGATATCTACGGCGCTTTTTCGTTCGACGACTCGGAGTACGATCAGTTCATCACGCCCGAGGACGCAAATGATCTTTCCGGACGGCGGCTGGGACTGAACCCGGAATTCGCCGCCAATCTCGGTTTCAACTATGAGATACCGCTTTCCTCATCGCTGGACCTGACGCTCGGCTACAATTTGCGCTACTCGGGTAAGTATTTCACGGAGAACCTGAGACCAGAGGGCGATGAATACGTACAGGATGCCTACACCATCCATGACCTTGTGCTGTCACTCGCGCCTCAGGATCATGACTGGTCTGTAATCCTGTCAGCGGTGAACATCGGCGACGAAATCTTCACCGTGTACTCGACCGACGCGGTGGGCCAGGGTAGCGTTCCGCTCGTCGAAAGGGACAAAGGTGTCCGGGAATCGGCGGGTCGACTTCTGACTCTGCGGTTGAAGTACAATTTCTGATTAGTAATCGCGTAAAGGCCGCCGTCGCAACCTGTGCGCCGGCGGCCTTTTCTATCGGTCAATACTCGGGGCTGCGCTGGATCAGGGAAGAACCATATCGGCGAAACGGGCTCGCAGCTCCGGCTTAAGCACTTTGCCAGATGCGTTGCGTGGCAGCTGCTCGACGAATCTCACGGCACCCGGTTTCTTGTATCGCGCCAGGCGGTCCCGGCAATAGACGATGACGTCTTCGTCAGTAATGCTCTCGCCATCGCGCACCACAACCGCAAGTGGTGATTCCACCCAGCGCTCTGACTTTACGCCGATAACGGCTGCCTCGATAACGCCGGGCATCGCTGTCAGGACATTCTCGATTTCCGCAGGGTAAATATTCTCTGCACCGGAAATAATAACGTCTTTTGCGCGGTCGACGATGGTGATGAAACCTTCCTCATCCACCGTCGCGATATCGCCGGTCAACAGCCAGCCACCTTCGAAAGCCTTCTCAGTTGCCTCTGGCTGGTTCCAGTAGCCCGTCATCAAATGATCGCCTCTGACCCACAATTCTCCCGGCTGGCCAGGTGCACAGTCGCTGCCGTTATCGTCCACGACCCGCACGTCCGTGTGAAACATCGCTCGCCCGGTGGAACCGACGTGATCGAGGGCGTCCTCCGCCATCAAAATAGCGGCGGGCCCGCCGCTCTCGGTCAGGCCGTAGCCTTGTACGATGAGAACGCCCATGTCCTGATATTGCCTGATCAAGTCGGCCGGTACCGGCGAGGCTCCCGACAGCAGCCATCGCATCGACGCCAGGTCATGTTGCGTCGGGTCGTACACCTGCCGAACCGCGAGAAGCATCGCCGGCACGAGTAACGTGGTCGTTATTGCCTCCGACGCGATAATCTGAAGGCAACGTTCCGGTAAGAATTCGCGTTCCAGCACTAGCGTCGTCGACCGGTAAATGCCGGTTATCGCCGGTATCAGGGCACCCACGTGGAACAGGGGCATGGCAATCAGCTGCCGGTCCCCCATGCGATAGTCGCACGATGCGGACATCGTCAGGATCGCCCAGAATGCTGATGTGTGGGTGTGCATTGAGCCTTTTGGTCTTCCCGTGGTGCCGGACGTGTACATGATATAGAGGATGTCATCGCCGCCCGCACCGCAGGCCGGTTGCGTGGGCGCCGCCGTATTTGTCAGCTCGGCGAAGTCGATCGCATCGTCCCCGTCGGGGCCGTCGATCCGTATGCGGTGTAGCAGTGTTGGCACATTGGCGGCAAACCCGGTGACTATTTCCGAGAACGTCCCTTCGTATACGATAGCCGATATTCCCGCGTCTGACGCGAGGTACTCGAGTTCGGGCCCAACCAGACGCCAGTTCATCGGCACCGCCACGGCACCCAGCTTCGCGAGCGCGTAGAAGGTCTGGAGAAATTCGATCGAGTTGCGGCTAAGTATCGCGACCCGATCGCCAGGACGAATACCGAGGCCAGTCAGGGCATTGGCGGTGCGGTTGACCGCATCGTCGAACTGTCCGTAACTGAGCCGCCGTCCGCTGGCGAGGTCGACGACCGCCTCCTGTCCGGGTTTGTTTCGCCGTTGGCGTGCAAGGATGTCGCCCAGGTTGATCACGATTTGCTCCAGGTTACTGACGGTCAACCGAAAAGTAGGCAAGCACCGGCATTAGCAGAAACATGACCAGCCCGGTGATCGCCGCCTCAGTTACGCTCTCCATGGGCGGCGCGTAGCGGGAGAAGACGGCGAGCAGCATCATCAACGCGATCATCGCCCAGAATGTCGTCTTCCTGCCCGACGTGCGCAGCTGCAGGTTTGGCAGGATAAGTACGACCGCGCCAATGACCATCGCGGTCTCCAGCAGCTGCGTCGCCACCGGCTGGTTCCAGAGCCCCAGCCCGACCTTCGGATCGCCGGAAACGATCGGCAGATCCGGCACGTGTACCACCCAGTCCAGTAGCCAGTGCGAAGCGACCGCAAGCGCCAGGACCCCCGCGGCGCGCGCTGTCATCGAGCCGCGGAGCCGGTAAGCCGCAACAGCCATCAGTACCCAGACCGGCACGCTGATCAGGCTGTGTGTGAACGGATAGTAATAGAGGTCGGCATGATTGGACGCAGTAAAGCCCGGTACGATTCGGAGGTGTTCGACACCGAGCAGCAAAAAGACCATAAAAGCAATATCAACGAGTTGGGCGCCGACGAGAAGCACCCAAAGCGGTACGGTCCGGTCGGCCGATTTTAGGGCGATACCAGCGGCAAAATGTCCTGCAATCATATCTGGCCCTCCTCGCCGACTACGCGAGCCGGCTGCGGTACTTATCAGAAAAGATGTCGCGTCCGATTATCAGTTTCATGATTTCGGATGTTCCGGCATAGATTCTGTTGACTCGGGTGTCCGCAAACATGCGACAGATTTCATATTCCTTCATGTAACCCGCCCCGCCGTGCAGTTGCACCCCGAGATCCACCATGTCCCACTCGATTTCGGTTGCCCGCAACTTTGCCTTTGCTGCCAGGTTGGCGGTCAGCTGCCCTTCGTTGTGCAGGCGCACACATTGATCAACGAAAACCTCTAGCATGTCGATATCGGCATCCATCTCGGCCATTCGGAACTGCGTGTTCTGGAAGTCGGCTACCCTTCGCCCAAATGCCCTTCGATCCATGACGAATTCTCGTGTCAGGTCGAATGCGTGGCGCGCCCCGGCAGTGGAGGTGCAGGCCCCGATCAGGCGCTCTTCCGCCAGTCCCTCCATCAGGTAGTAGAACCCTTTGCCCTGCGTACCGAGGATGTTTGCGGCCGGAATCCGGACGCTATTGAAAAACAGCTCCGCGGTGTCCTGAGCCTTCTGGCCCAGCTTTTCGAGATTTTGACCGCGCTCGAATCCCTCCATGCCGCGCTCGACGACGCACAAGGTCATCGCGTGCGCGTCGTCGCTCCGATCCACCTTCGCCGCAACAACGATGACGTCGCTGTTAATACCGTTTGAAATGTAGGTTTTCGAGCCGTTCAGGATGAAGCCATCGCCGTGCTCGCGAAGCGTCGTACGCATGGCTGCGAGGTCACTACCCGCACCCGCTTCGGTCATCGCAATGGCGAAGATCTTGTCGCCGCTCACCGCCTCGGGCAGGAAACGTTTCTTTTGTTCATCAGTCCCGAGGCGCTCGAAATAGGGACCGACCAACCGGCTGTGCAGCGTGTTGTACCACTCGAAGCAACCGGCCCGCACCGTCTCCTCGATGATGATCTGTTCGAAGCGGAAATCATTCTCGCCCATTCCCCCGTACTTCTCGTCGGGCCAGATCATCAGGTAACCCTGCTCTCCCGCTTTTCGGTAAGCCTCGCGATCAACGATGCCGGCCTCGCGCCATCGGGACATATTCGGGGCAATTTCCTCTGTCAGGAAACGTCGGTAGGCGTCCCTGAACATGTTCTGTTCTTCCGTAAAACGTCGTACCTGAGCCATGCTTCAAACCCTATCATCCTTACGTCTTGATTCTACCTATGATTTAATCATGTTACAATTCTGATGGGACAGATGATTTGGCAATGAGTAAACACCTGGCTTTCGAAACCTGCGGCACCGACTCCGGGCCGGCAGCGCTACTGGTGCATGGTTTCTTTTCCAGCAACCTGCAGTGGGTGCGCAACCGGGCGTCTTTGGGCGAATCGCTTCGCCTTGTAATGGTGGAAATCTGGGGTCATGGAAATTCGCCAACCCCTCGCGAGGCGGACGCCTACTCGGCAGACCGTTACGTCGCGGAGATCGAACGAATCCGACGCGAACTCTCGATCGAAAAGTTGTATCTCATCGGGCACTCCTACGGCGCCGGCGTTTTGACACAGTATGCACTGGCCTTTCCCGGGCGCGTAAGCGGCGTCGTGGCGACTAATTCGATGACGGCGTTCGGCGGGTTCAGCCCGGATATGGCGCGGAGGATGCTCGAGGTCATCGAAACAAACCCGGCCGCCCTACCGGTGCATCCAGCCAACAGCCGGAGTCTGAAGGGGCAACTGCGTCGGCAATTCGTAGAGGCAGCCGCGCGCGTCGATCCGTACGTCGCGCGACAGACTATCGCGCAGCATTCAACAATGAGCTGCGTCGACAGACTGGCCGACCTGGAGCCACCGCTCCTTTTGATCAACGGCACGCAGGAGACCAGCTTTCAGCCGAACGTCGAACATATTCGACGGACTTTCGACAACGTGACAGTCGCAGACGTCGATGCGGGGCACTCTCCGAACCTCGGGCAACCGGCAGAATTTAACCGGCTCGTTCGGGAATTTATACGCTCTCACTAACTATTGACCAGAAAAGTGAGCAAACGAGTCCACATGTACATCGGCGGGCAATTCGAGAAGCCGGCAGGCGGCGAGTATTTTCCGAGCTTGAATCCGGCGGACGGGTCTCTGGTAGCCCGCGTTGCGAAAGGCAGTCCCGCCGATGTCGATAAGGCCGTCTCAGCTGCGACGAAATCACAGTCCGAGTGGGCCGCCATGAAGCCCCTCGATCGCGGCCGAATACTCAAGCGTGTTGCGGAGGCAATCAACGCGAGTGCCACGGCACTCGCGCAGAGTGAAACGGATGAAATGGGCATGCCTCCAACCATGGCGACAATGTCCATAAGCGGTGCCGCGGATTTTTTCGAGTACTACGGCGGCCTGGCGACATCCACGCTCGGCGATACGATTCCCTCCAATTCTGACAAGTTCTGTTACAGCATCCTGGAGCCCTACGGCGTCGTTGGCGTCATCACGCCGTGGAACGGTCCTCTGAACCAGGCAGCCCGTAGCGTGGCCCCGGCACTGGCCGTCGGCAATTCGGTCGTGCTCAAGCCGAGCGAATTTGCGTCGCTGTCTTCAGTCGAGTTTGCACGGCTCGCCCACGAGGCCGGCTTGCCGGCCGGGGTCTTGAACGTCGTAACCGGTTTCGGCGAAGAGGTGGGACAGCCGCTGACCGCGCACCCCGGGGTTCGCAAGGTGGCATTCACGGGGTCAGTGGCGACCGGCAGGGCTGTTGGCCGAACAGCCGCGGAAAAAGTCATGCCGGTGACGCTGGAGCTTGGCGGCAAGTCTCCGAACATCGTTTTCGATGACGCGAATCTCGATGCGGCGCTGCCCATGGTCTTATTCGGTTTTGTCGCAAACAGCGGTCAGATTTGTGCGTCAGGAACTCGTGTTCTTATCCAGCGCAGCATCTATGACCAGTTCAGCACCAGGGTCGCTGCAGCTGCGGAGCAGTTCCCGATCGGCATCGACAAGGAATTTCCGACCCTCGGTCCGATGGCAAACCGTATGCAATACGACAAGGTGCTCGACTATCTCGCCATCGCCCGGGAGGAAGGGGCCACGGTTTTAGCGGGTGGTGGGAGTCCGGATGATGCCGACCTCAATGTAGGCCTGTACATCCGTCCTACCGTACTTGCTGACGTGACGCCCGACATGCGAGTAGTCCGTGAGGAAATATTCGGCCCAGTTGGGGTGCTGATCCCGTTCGATACGGAGCAGGAGGCAATCCAGATTGCGAACGACACACCTTTCGGTCTTGCAGCCGGTGTTTGGACCGGAAGCCTGAGTCGGGCGCATCGTGTCGCATCGAAGCTGGAAGCCGGCACGGTATACGTAAATACCTACCATGATCCGGCCACAGAAGCGCCCGCAGGCGGTTATAAACAGAGCGGCATTGGTCGCGAGCGTGGCATTGCCGCGCTGCGCGAGTATCTGCAGCTTAAAACCGTTTCCATCAAGCTCATTTGAAATCGAGAGGATAAAGCTATGATTGGCTACGCATTGTTCGGCACCAACGACCTCGAAAAAGCCGTGGCATTCTATGACGGGCTTTTCGAGCAACTGGGCGCGCAGCGCGCACTCAGCACGGAACGAATAATCACGTGGGCGACCGGGGAAGGCGCCATGTTCGGCATCTGCACGCCAGCCGATGGTAACGAGGCTACGTTCGGCAACGGCACCATGCTCGCTTTCCCGATGGCCGACCGCAGCGCGGTTGACGCTATTTACGCGAAAGCACTGCAGCTGGGCGCCAAGCCTCATTCGGCGCCGGAAACCGGCGACGAGCACGGATTCTACGGCGGCTACGTCCGAGACCTCGACATGAACAAGCTCTGCTTCTATCACATGTAGCGTCCCGCCATGAACGCGACGGAACATCTCGCCGACTACGCGGCGACGCTGCAATACGCCGACATTCCCGATGCCGCGACGCTCGTATCCCGGCAATGCCTCCTCGACACCCTGGGCGTAGCGCTGGCTGGCGCGAGCGACCCGGTTGTAGCAGCCGTGCGAGCAGAAGTTCTCGACGAAGGTGGCAATCAGCAGTCATCGCTGGTCTATTGGGGAGACCTCGTGTCGAGGGCTCAGGCGGCCCGAGTCAACGGCGTCGCGGCACATGTACTCGATTACGACGACGGATCAAGGGCCGCGCGGGGCCACATGTCGGCACCGATCGCCAGCGCCGTGCTGGCGCTTGCGCAAGCGACCAACGCTTCCGGGCAACAAATCCTGACCGCTTTCGTGGCGGGCTATGAAACGGCGTGCATGCTGGGAATTGCCACCAATATCGTTTCTGCGTACGAGGCAGGCTGGCACGCAACGCCTGTTATCGGGACCGTCGGCGCCGCCATTGCCTGCGGTCGCCTGCTGGGTCTGGACACGAAGACTCTATGTCACGCAATTGGCATTGCGGCAACGCAGTCATCGGGACTGAAGTCTATGTTCGGCACAATGTGCAAGCCTTTTCATTCCGGCATGGCTGCCGAGAACGGCTTGCGCTCCGCGTGCCTTGCCGGGCGCGGATTCACCAGCTGTGCCACGGCCATCGAAGCGGATCAGGGATTCGCATCAGTGTTCTGCAGTGAGCCGGCGCTTGATCTGCTCGACGGCTGGGACACTGGAGAATTCCTGATCATCGATAATCTTTTCAAATTCCACGCAGCCTGCCATTTCACACACTCGGCCATCGAAGCAGCTCAGAACATTGTTCGTTCGGCGAATCTCGTGGTCGACGACATCGAATCGGGTCGCGTCCTGGTTAGTCCGGCTTCGCTGAGGATCTGCAATATCGAGAAACCGAATACCGGTCTCGAATCGAAATTCAGCTACCGGCAGACACTCGCGCTTGCGCTGCAGGGCTACGATACCAGCGACATCGCTGTGTTTTCCGATGCGAATGCAGTCAACCCTTCCCTCGTCGCTCTTCGACGAAAGCTGGCTGTCGAGCCGGACCCCGGCAGGACCAGCTTGTCGAGCGTCGTCGAACTGACCACCAAAGACGGCGTTACGTACTCGGATGAGGTCGCGACTGCTGCTATCTCTGACCTCAGTCTGCAAACAGACAGGCTCGCCGGCAAGTTTCAAGTACTGACCGAGCCGATCCTGGGTACAGACCGAAGTCGGGAACTTCTGGAAAGTGTTCTGCAACTTGATGCCGCAGCGGACATCAACCATTTGATGGCCCTCACCAATGCAATGCTTCGAGACTGATATTGTCGTTGTCGGTTGCGGCGTGGCCGGCATGGCCGCGGCGTTAACGGCGGCTGAAAACGGTTCGCGTGTTATTTGCGTAGAGCGGGCGACGTTCGAGGAACGAGGCGGGAATTCCCGCTGGACAGACGCGAATATGATGCTCAAGACCGGGCAGAAAGAGTTCGAATTGTCGGACCCTTTCTGGGACGGTTACGGAGAGAACAATGGATTTCACGTTAACCCCGCTTTTGTACGTGAAACTGCCAACAACAACTACGCGTCGTGGCATCCCCTCGTCAAGACGGCTCCATTCCTTGACCCCGAATTGCTCGAGGCTTTCGCCAGGGAAACCCCACCGACACTGGAATGGCTAAAAGACTGCGGCGTCAGTACCAATCTCGAGGGCAAATTCTATCCATGGTTCATTCGCGTTTTTTTGTCGGCCTTTATCAACGGCGGCGGTCTCGAGGTCATCGAAAAACTCACTCCTTTGATACAAGCTCGCGGCGGGAGGTTCCTGTGCGAGACTACGGCCACGGACCTTGTCGTCGACGAAAATGGCGCCGTTTGCGGCCTTCGCGCCACCGGTAAGCAGAATCGACCCGTCGAAATCAGAGCGCATTCCGTCGTGCTGGCTTGCGGCGGGTTCCAGGGTAACCCGCAGATGCTGGCACAGTATCTCGGACCGCGCTCCCGGTTCCTGAGACCCGTTGCCGAAGGCGGCTACTACAACAAAGGTGAGGGCCTGCGCATGGCATTGGCGCTGAATGCAGCGCCAGCAGGCGACTGGAGCGACATGCACCTGCAACAGGTCGACCCTCGCTCGAGCCGACCCGAAGCGCTGGTCGATATCTGGTCCTGCGGCATCGTTGTGAACCGGCAGGGGCGACGATTCATGGACGAGTGCCCGGACGATCCGGGCCTGTGGCAGGAGGAGCCGGGCAAAGCCGTCCTCGCCCAGGAGGACGGGATTGGTTACATCATTTACGATGATCAGCTTCACAGTGCACCGGATCAAACCTGGCGACTCGGCGTGCGCTCCGAGGTCAGTCCCTACAGGGCTGAAACGCTTGAGCAGCTGGCCGACCAGCTCGATATACCGCCAGCCAACCTCTTGCGGACGGTCCGGCAATTCAATCGGGCCTGTAGCGAATCCGAAGCCGTTGATTTCGGCAACTTTGACGGAAAAAGCTTTACGTTCGGCAAACACCGAACCCGGGGAATTGATCCTCCAAAGAGTAATTACGCCAAAAGAATCGAGAAACCGCCGTACTTCTGCTATCCAATGATTTCGGCGATCTGCTTTACGTACGGTGGATTGCGCGTAACGCCAGACGCCGAGGTCATCAACTGTAGCGGCGAAATCATTCCCGGGCTATACGCTGCCGGCGAGACCATCGGCATGCATTACCGCAAGTATACGGGCGCGACTTCCGTCTTGCGGGGATTGACCTTCGGCCGAATTGCCGGGCGGCATGCGGCGAGACGCCTCCCGGTCGTATGCTGACCGGCCTCGCACGCTGGTTCTGCCATTGGCTTAAAAAATTAAACGTGTTACATTTATAATCCTGGCAACACCACCGAGCTAAGCGCATGGGTTATCGATCCATATTTCGGCCCGGCCTTTTTGACGACAAGTCTGTCTTGATCACCGGCGGCGGCAGCGGCATCGGCCGCTGTGTCGCTCACGAACTTGCCTCACTGGGTGCACACATCACTATCGTCGGGCGCACTGAATCCAGACTCGAGACCGTCGCCGGAGAAATCGCCGAGGACGGCGGCGCCTGCGATTTTCACGCGGGCGATATACGTGACGAGGCCCGCGTCAGTGACATCATCGCGGCGACGGTTCAGGCCCGGGGACGGATCGACGGCTTGTTCAATAACGCCGGCGGTCAGTTTGCCTGCTCGATCGAGGACATGAGCAAGAATGGCTTTTCTGCTGTCGTTAATTCCAACCTGATCGGCGGCTTTATCGTGGCACGCGAGGTCTACAAACAGAGCATGAGCAGGACCGGTGGCGCGATCGTCAACATGACGGCGAACATGTGGAACGGCGTTCCCGAGTTTGCGCATACGGGGGCAGCCAGGGCCGCCATGGAAAATTTCACGAAGACCGCAGCCGTCGAGTGGGCACACGCCGGTGTCCGGGTCAATTCGATTGCGCCGGGGTTCATCGAAAGCAGCGGCGCGGACACGTACGACTCGGGCACCGAGGCAGAACAGCGATGGGTGGAGAACATCCGCCGGATGAACGAATACGCGCCACTGAAACGCAAAGGTCTCGAGGCGGAAGCGAGCGCCGTCGTGTGCTTCCTTTTGAGTGATGGCGCGGCTTTCATGACCGGCGCGACGGTCCGCGTTGACGGCGGCATGGGCCTCGGCGTCCCGTGGTATTCCATGAAACCGGCGAAAAATACCGTCGCCTTCGACGGTTTTCACCGGGCCGTCAAGCCGAGGGTCCTCGATGCATCGGGGAGCTGAGGCCTGCGCGCGGCGAACCGGGACACGTCAGACGTGATCGGAGCACGCACATGAGCTCGTTCATCGACATCATGCATACGTACTTTCGCGGCGAGAAGCTCGAGGCACTGTGTTTCATTCTTCCTGTCGGCCTGATGCTGCTGTTCCTGGCTGCAGCGGCAATCAAGGCCGAGCGAGGCGGGTTTGCGTGGGGCGTCGCGGTCCCGGCCGCCTTGTTCGGCATCGTCCTGGTCGGCACGGGCGTCGGCATCGGCGTGCGAACCGCCGGCCAGGTGGAGGGCATCGAGAAAGCTCACATCGAGGCACCGGCCGCCATGGTACGCCAAGAGTTGCCGCGCATGCAGAAAGTGAACAGGAATTTTCGGGTGACTTTTTACGCCTTCGGCGCGCTGGCCTTGCTGGGAATCGCCGCACACTACCTGGGTGGTCCAGACTGGGGCCGCGGCCTTGGCGCCACATTGATACTAATCGCGGCGCTCGGGCTTCTGATCGACGGTTTTGCCGAGCGCCGAGCCGAAACCTACACGGCCGCACTCAAAGCCATCGCCGCCCAGCACGCATCCCGGACCACGGAATAAAGAGGGCAGAGCGGACTGCTCTCCGCCCGCGATCGCAAGGTTGCCCTTCCCTGTGTTTATAACTTAAACATGTTATACTTCTCTAAAACCGGGGTCTCGGGGAAGGAGCAGAATGAAGCACCTGCGCGCCTGCTTTATCGTCCTGTCGTATTCGACCGTCGGCCTGATCGCCTGCTCTCCGTCAGGCTCACCGGAGGCTATCAAGGGCACCACCGAACACATCAGAGCGGTTACCGAGGCTGTTGACGACGCCGCGCTGCGTGGTGCCGACGACGATCCCGGTAACTGGCTAACCTACGGCCGTAATTACGCGGAGGACCGTTACTCCGCGCTGACACAAATTAACAAGGAAAGCGTCGGCGACCTTGGTCTCGCGTGGACAATCGACCTGGGTAGCAAGCGCGGCATCCAGGCGACGCCGCTGGTTGTTGATGGCATCATGTTTCTCACCGGCCCGTGGTCGGTCGTGTATGCGGTCGATGCTCGCAAGGGTCAGCTGATCTGGACGTTCGATCCGGAAGTTCCGAGAGAACTTGCCCCGATTTTCTGCTGCGGCGTAGTGAATCGGGGCCCGGCCCTCTACAAGGGAAACATCTTCATCGGAACGCTGGACGGCCGGCTCGTCTCGATCGACGCGGCAGATGGCAGTCTCAACTGGGAGACCAGGACCGTACCGGAAGGAGGCAATTACTCGATTACCGGCGCACCAAGAATCGCTAACGGCAAAGTCCTGATTGGAAACGCCGGCGCCGAGATGAATGTTCGCGGCTACGTCTCGGCCTACGGCGCCGAGACTGGTGAACTCAGCTGGCGGTTCTATACCGTACCGGGTGACCCGAAAAAGCCGCATGAACATCCGGATCTTGCGGCAGCGGCCGAGACCTGGACGGGCGAATGGTGGAAGCAGGGAGGGGGTGGCACGGCCTGGGACACGATCGTCTTCGATCCGGAGTTAAACCTGGTCTATATCGGCGTGGGTAACGGCTCACACTGGAACCGGGAAATACGCAGCCCTGGGGGCGGCGACAATCTGTACCTGTCCAGCATTGTCGCGGTGCATGCCGATTCCGGCGAGTACGTCTGGCATTACCAGACGACACCGGGTGAGTCGTGGGACTACACGGCAACTCAGCCGATCATTCTGGCCGACCTGGAAGTCGATGGCGAAACCAGGAAGGTGCTGATGCAGGCCCCGAAAAACGGGTTCTTCTACGTAATCGACCGGGAGACCGGCGAGCTTCTGTCGGCCGAAGCTTATGCGTACATGAACTGGGCGACCGGGATCGACGATTCCGGGAGGCCGATTGAAACAGAGGGTGCACGCTATCTCGACGGCAAGACCCACTGGATCTCGCCCGGCTCTCACGGCGCGCATAACTGGTTCCCGATGTCCTACAGCCACGAGACCGGCCTGGTCTATATCCCGGTTGCCGTGCAGGCGGGACCGTTCCTGTGGAACCGGACGTCGGGCTACGAAGGCGAGGACTCCCCGCTGTATGGCCTGGGCTACAAAGCGAGTGTCGCGACGAAACTTTACGCTGACACCGTATTCGACCCGCATCCGGATGCCCCGAAACCGGGACAGGCCTCGGGGCGGCTATTGGCATGGGACCCCGTGGCTCAGGAAAAGGTCTGGGAAGTCGAACACGAACTCCACTACAACGGTGGACTCTTGTCGACCGCGAGCGGATTGCTGATGCAAGGGGATGCCACGGGCCTGTTTTCCATTCGAGACGCGAGCAACGGCGAACTCATCTGGCAATTTGACGTACGCAGTGGCGTTATCGCATCGCCGGTCACCTATCTCGTCGATGGTGAACAATACGTAACCATCGCCGTCGGCTGGGGTGGTGGCCGGGGCCAGACACGCAAGGCGGTTGAGCGCCTGCACCCGGGCACGATCTACACGTTCAGGCTGGGCGGCGATGCGGACGCTCCGCCCAAACTGCCGCCTGTTGCGACCCCCCTTACGACGATGCGCAGCGCGGCGGAACCCGAAGCCATCGGGCAGGGATACAACCTGTTCACGGGGCATTGCGTCGGTTGCCATACTAATCCCGGCAGCGGTGGCGGCGCGATCCCGGACCTGGTCCACTCTCCCATGCTGGCAGCTTTCGACTCTGTCGTGCTCGAGGGTGCGTTGGCCTCACAGGGCATGCCGGGCTTCGGCGATTTGCTCGGCAAGGAAGATCTCGCGGCTATCCTCGACTATCTGCTGTATACGGCCGAGTCACTGGCGAATGAAGTTCCGGCGAAAGAGTATTACGGCGAACTCGCCCGCATGCAGTACCTCGCCGATCAGCAATGACGGGGAATCAAACGGCATTCTCTAAGCCTTACAGCTACTACGTTCTGGCTGTCCTCGGCCTGACATACGCTTTCAGCTTCATGGACAGGCAGATCGTGTCGATCCTGCTCGGTGACCTGAAGGCAGAATTCGAACTGAACGACACTCAGCTCGGCCTCCTTTCGGGCCTGGCCTTCGCCCTGTTCTACTCGTTTCTCGCCATACCGATCGCCCGGCTCGCCGATCGCACTCACCGTATCAATATCATTTCCATCGCCGTCGCTCTCTGGAGTATCGTCACCGCACTTTGCGCGTTTGTCGGCAATTTTACGCAGCTCTTCATTGCGCGCATCGGGGTCGGTGTCGGCGAGGCGGGAGGCCTGTCGCCGGCCCACTCGGTGATCGCCGATTATTTCGATGAGCGACAGCGATCCCTGGCAATCTCGATTTTCTCGCTCGGCGCTGCGTTCGGGGCCATGCTGGGGATGGCTGCAGGTGGATACATTGCCCAGCATTTCGGCTGGCGCATGGCGTTCCTTGCCGCCGGATTGCCGGGCATCGCACTTGCCCTCGTCGTCAAATTCACAGTGCGCGAACCCGAACGCGGCGGTATGGATGCGACTCCGAGGCAGGCCCGCAGGACCGAGCCGTTCGCGAAAGCCGTGCGCTCGCTCGTGCGTAACAGGGCCTACAGAGGCGTATATGTGGCGCATACCCTGGTCGTCTTCACCGGATACGCGATTGCGACGTGGCTGCCGCAGCTGATGTTGCGCAATTACGAAGTCTCTCAGGCCGAGGTCGGCGGCATCATCGGCGTCGCCTACTTCCTGGGAGTCGCAGGCGGCATGTTTTCGGGCGGGCTTCTCGCGACGTATTTCATGCAGTTTGATGCCCGCTGGCAGCTACGACTGCCGGTCATCGGCCTGGTACTTGCCCTGCCGATCTACTGGTTCGCTCTGAATGCCGGAGATTTTCACACCGCGGCAATTCTCTTCGGCGCCGGTCTGTTCTTCTTCAACATGCAGCACGGGCCCTCGCTGGCCGTCGTTCAATCGGCAGTCGAACCGCACCAGCGTGCGACGGCTGCCGCACTGAATTTCTTCGCTTCCAACCTGTTTGGCCTGGCCCTGGGACCATTAGCGGTCGGCTGGATAAGCGATACGATGGCACCAACCTACGGCGACGCGTCACTGACGATTGCGATAGGAGCCAGCATGATCGTCTCGGTGCCAGGTATATTCATCTTTTTCCATATCAGCAAATACCTGAGCCATGAGTCGCGGCAGTAGCTTTGGTGTCTTGCGTGGTGTGCGAGTCATTGACCTGACTCGTGCCCTGTCCGGCCCGTTTTGCACCATGATCCTGGCTGACCACGGCGCCGATGTTATCAAGGTCGAAGAGCCCGGGGGCGACACGACCCGCCAGGCAGGGCCGTTTATTGACGGTAATCGCGCGGCCGGCCTGGGCGGCTTCTTCCAGAGCGCAAACCGCAACAAACGCAGCATCGTCATTGATCTGAAAAAAGACGACGGTAAGAACGTACTGCGGAGGCTTATAGCGAATGCGGACATACTGGCGGAGAATTTTCGCAGTGGTGTGATGGAGCGTCTCGGATTCTCATTTGATGACATCAAGTCAATCAATCCGAGAATCGTGGTCGCGAGCATCAGCGGATTTGGCGACCCACGTAATGGCGAGAGTCCGTACATCAAATGGCCCGCGCTGGACGTCGTCGCACAGGCGATGGGAGGGCTGATAGGTACGACCGGACCAGACGCAGGCACGCCGGTAAGAGCCGGCCCGGCACTGGGGGACATAATTCCCGGGATTTACGCTGCATTCGGCATTGTCGCGGCGCTTCGCTATGCCGAGAGGACAGGCGAGGCGCAGCACGTAGATGTCGCAATGCTCGATAGTGTGCTTGCTGTCTGCGAGGCCGCCGCGTACCGGTATTCGTTCTCAGGCATCGTGCCAGCGCCTACCGGAAACGATCACACGCTGGCGGCACCCATCGGTGTGTTCGCAGCCAGAGACGGATGGATCGCAATTGCCGCGCCACAGGAAAATCAGTGGACGACTCTTTGCAGGATGCTCGGCCTCGAAACCCTTCTCGATGATGATCGCTTCTCGCATTACACCAAGCGCCGTGAGAATCTTGCTACGTTGAAGCCGTTACTGAGCGAGAAGACAGCGCTGTATACCAAGTCTCAGCTTGTCGATCTGTTGGGCGGCGAGATACCAATCGGCCCGATCCTCGGTATGGACGAGATCTTTGCGGACCCACATTTCAGGACCAGAAAGATGCTGGTCGAGGTTGAAGAGCCCGGTACCGGCCAGAGCCGGTCTATCGTCGGATCGCCGGTCAAGTTCACCGAAACACCGGGCCGAATCGATCAGCGCGCACCACTGCTCGGCGAGCATTCGAAGGCAATACTCGCGGATACCGGATTCGATGCTGATGAGATCGATAAGCTCTTCGATGCGGACATTGTCGCCTGACAAAGGACCGTTGCCGAATATCGGGCCTATGAATAGAAACCCTGAAAGGTCTCGATAAATTCGTCCAATCTCTCGCGTGGCAGTGCGTTGATTCCGGCAGCCGCCTTGCGCCCTCCACCCGTCGGAAACTGCCGGCAGATTTCGTCAGCACCGGCCTTTCTGGACAGCGGGGCACGCACGCTCACCACGTAGGAGTCACCGTCCTTTTGCGTGATCACTGCGTGCGCCCGATCCGGATGCCGGTTCGCAAGTTCGTTCCCGTATACGCCGCTGACCCTCCGCGACCAGGCGGCGTCTGGCAGCATGACTACCGCCGCGTGGTCCCGTTCGAACATGACGTCTGAGCGCCGGGCGTTGCTCATGTCCTGTTCGTAGCCGTCGTCGAGCTTTCGATACGTATCACGATCCGCGGTCAGAAACTCCGTGGCAGTCGAATGGGCGCAGCAAGACCGAAACAGCACATCCGGCGGGAAGTGTAGATCGTCGATACTGGCTCCGTACCCGTTGTAATTGATCAGTATCCCGAGTCGCTCAAGGCCCGGCAAGCGCTTCGGTCTTATCCCTGCCGAGTCGGCGAGTTTTCTGGCGCTTGTTTTGAGGTTGTCACCAAAAGCCCCAACAACTGCCCACTCTGCAAACTCGCCCTGAAGGTAGTCGTTGACCAGGATACTCGTGCATACATCCGGCGCCGTATCGATCCTGGTCACGAGACGATTGTCGGGCGGGATGTCTCCGGCAAAATGATGATCTACGTAGAATACCTCGGCATCCGCATCGAGGGCTTTCAGCAATCCCTGGCGATTCTTATCGAGTGATACATCCAGTACGACAATGCGATCGTTTGCCGCGGCCGAAATTCTCTCCAGTAGCGCAATGTCTCGTTTGACGCCCGTCACCAGGATCGCATCGCGCGGCTCCGCATTGCGCAATTGAACCAGCGCACAGATTCCATCCGCGTCACCATTGAATACATCGTAGTCGCTCACTGTCCAGACTCCGGCTACCTGATGTAGCCGAGCTTCTCGAGCATCAGCAAAATACGGTGTGCGGCGAGATCTGCCGTGAGCTCCCCGGTGTCGATGACGATCTCCGGATTTTCCGGGACCTCGTACGGGTCGTCGATGCCCGTAAATCCCTTGATCTTACCGGCCCGCGCCATCGCGTAAAGCCCCTTGCGATCACGCTTTTCGCAGACCTCGATCGGGGTCGAGACATAGATTTCGGCGAATCCGCCCAGTGGGCTGATCATCTCGCGAACCAGTCGACGTGTCGCCGCATACGGCGCGATCGGCGCACAGATGGCAATGCCGCCGTTCTTTGTAATTTCACTGGCGACAAAGCCGATTCGCTGGATGTTCAAATCGCGGTGTTCTTTGGAAAATGTCAACTCGCTGGACAGGTTTTTGCGGACGATATCACCGTCGAGCAGGGTAACCGGCCGCGAGCCTTCCTCGAGCAGCTTCACCATCAGCGCGTTAGCGACCGTGGACTTGCCGGAACCAGACAGGCCCGTGAAGAAGACCGTGAAACCCTGCTTATGCTTCGGCGGGTGCGCCTTGCGGAGTTCGTTGACGACACTTGGGTAGGAGAACCACTCCGGGATGTCCAGTCCCTCACGCAGCCGGCGGCGGAACTCGGTGCCCGACAGGTCCAGTATCGTGTCTGTAGGCTCCGTTTCGTCGGCGGGGACGTACTCGGCCTTGTTCTCGACGTACACCATCATCTTGAACGGGACCATGGTGATGTCCAGCTCTTCTTCGTGCTTCTTGTAGAGCTCCTGTGCCTCGTAGGGGCCGTAAAAGGGGTTGCCATCTTTGTCGTTCCCCGGCCCGGCGTGATCGCGTCCTACGATGAAATGCGTGCATCCATAATTCTTGCGAATCAGCGCATGAAGAAGCGTCTCGCGCGGTCCGCCCATCCGCATGGCGAGGTTCAACAGGCTCAGCTGAGTCGTCTGCTCGGGATACTCCTCGAGGATGTGCTCATAGCAGCGTACCCGCGTGAAATGATCGATGTCGCCGGGCTTGGTCATGCCAACGACCGGGTGAATCAGCAGGTTGGCGTCCACCTCCCTGGCAGCCCGAAACGTCAGCTCCTGGTGCGCCCGGTGCAGGGGATTACGGGTCTGGAATGCCACCACCTTACGCCACCCCAGCTTCCGGAACCGGCCCCGAAGTTCTGAAGGCGTGTCGCGCAGCAATTTGAAATCGTAATACGTTGGGGGCTCCACACCACGGACTTTTCCGCCTACATAAACGGGATTCGACGTGTACTTGAGGAAGGCAACTGCCGGATGCGTATCATCGCTGGTGCCGTAGACGCGCTCGGCTTCACCCATCCGGTCCGGCGTCCAGATATCGGTCACCTCGAGCGTCGCGATCAAGACACCCTCCGGGTCACGCAGCGCAATAACTTCTCCCTCTTCAAGCTCCTCGGCAAATTCTTCGCTTACGTCAAGCGTTATCGGCAGGGGCCACAACATGCCTTCAGCCAGACGCATCGCGTCACAGACGCCTTCGTAATCCTCTCTGCCGAGAAATCCCTCAAGCGGTGAAAACGCGCCATTCATCAGTAAGTCGAGATCGCAGAGCTGGCGTTGCGTCAGGTCCCAGGATCGGTAGTCCTTCGCCCTGTCCTTCTCTTCATCCGCTTGCCGCTCCGACAGGTACAGTTCCTTAAGCGTACCGCCGTGCGCTTCTTTGAATGCTCCCATTGTCCTTATTTCTCCTGTTCCATCGTCGACCGATCGCCGGTTTGACCGGAGACCGGGTGAACTACATCAAATGTTTTTCGATTTCGAGCGGCTGTTGCCTGGCCGGGTCACGCTGGCTATGCCGGTCAGAGCAGTGAATTGTTTAGCGCTTCCCCACCGGCTTTCCGAGCAGGTGATCGGCTATGATGCGCTGCTGAATCTCCGAAGTGCCCTCGAAGATCTTGGTTAGCCTGGCATCGCGCCAGTAACGCTCGACCGGGAAATGCGTGGTGTAACCGGCCCCACCAAGAACCTGCAATGCCTCGTTCGTGCTGCGGTCCGACATCTCCGCGGCAAAATACTTGACCATGGCCGCCTCCTCGTCACACCGTTGCCCGGTGTCGATGCAATGACAGACGTGGTACATCAGCTGTCTTGCTGCCTGTATTTCCGTCGCGATGGTTGCCAGCTTGAAACGAATCGCCTGGAAATCCGCGATCGGCCGACCGAATTGAACGCGGTCCTTGGCATATTGCACAGCAACATCGAGCGCCCCCTGTGCCTGTCCAATGGAACGCGCCGCCGTGTGTGCGCGCGCGGTTTCCAGCGTGCTGGACAGGTAGTAGAACGCTTTCCCCTCTTCCCCGAGTAGTGCGCTGCTCGAGACACGGAAGTTGTCGAAGGAGAGCTCAAAGGTCTTGAATCCATGGTAGCCGATCTTGGGTATCGCGGACCCCTTGATGCCCTGGGGGAACCCGCCACGTTCTTTTTCGACGAGGAACAGGCTGATCCCCTTGTGGCGCTTCTTCGGGTCGATGGTCGGATCCGTGCGCGCTGCGATGACCAACACATCGGCTTTGTCCGCGTAGGTACACCAGTACTTGCTGCCGTTGATGACCCACGCATCTCCGTCTCGGTCCGCGCGACAGGAGATTGCGGCCAGATCTGAGCCAACATCCGGCTCGGACAGAGCCGCTGCGCTGATCATCTCCCCGGTCGCGACCTTCGGGAGGTAATACTGCTTCTGTTCCTCCGACATAACGTCGGGAACCAATGAGACGTTGCCGCGCGCGATCAGGCTACCGACACTCATCCACCCACGCGACAGTTCCTCGGCCACCAGGCAATACTCGAAAGTGCCGAGGCCAAACCCTCCGTAAGCTTCGGGGATTTTCAAACCGAAGAACCCCATGTCTGCAATCTTGTCGACGAGTTCGTCGGGAATTTCGCCTTTGTCCGGATCCAGTTCGTTCGCCAGTGGCAGGACCTCGTTGTCAGTGAATTCGCGCGCCGTCTTCTGAATCATGAGGCGTTCTTTTGTCATGTAGATGCTTTTGTTCACGATCAAACTCCGCGTGAAAGTTCTGAAACGCTACGCGCTCTCTTCAAGTCGCTCGGCAACTATTTCGGCAAGATCCCGGATCTGCATGTCACGCGACTCCTCGACGAGCCGCGAAGCGTCTTCCATCATGATCATGCAGAATGAACAGCCAACCGCGACTGTATCTGCGCCCGTGGTCGCCGCCTGGCGCATGCGCTCCACATTTATGCGCTCGCCTTTATCGAGGTCGTACCACATGTTTCCACCGCCTGCACCGCAGCAGAAACTCTGCGCCCTCGACTGGTCCATTTCCACGAGTTCACTATCGCCGCCAAGCGCGGCTCGCAGCACGTCCCGGGGCGCGTCGAAAATCCGATTGTGTCGTCCGAGATAGCACGGGTCGTGGAAAGTGACGCGGGTAACCGTGGGTGCAAGATTCAGCTTGCCTTGCTCGATAAGGCGTTCAATAAACGTCGAATGGTGCTCGATCTGGAAGTGCCCACCAAGATCCGGATATTCATTGCCGATCGTGTGGAAGCAATGCGGGCAAGGCGTTACGATCCTGTCGAATTCATAGCCTTTTAGTCGCTCGATATTCTGCAGCGCAAGGGTCTCGAAAAGATATTCGTCGCCGATGCGGCGAGCGGAGTCGCCGGTACAGGACTCTTCGTTGCCGAGAACGGCAAAATCGACCTCTGCAGCCTGTAGGATTCGTATCATTGCGCGTGCGACTTCCTGGTTACGTGCATCATAGGCGCCCGCGCATCCGACCCAGTAGAGCACTTCGGCTTTCTTCCTGTCTTTCATTAACGGCAGGTCGATGCCGGCATCAGTCGCCCATTTCATACGGTCGCGCGCCGGGAAACCGTACGGATTGCCTTTCTTGAGCATGGCCTCGAGGCGCTCGACGGCCTGCACAGGCGGCTTGCCTTCAGACATAACGAGGTGACGTCGCATGTCGGTGAACGTCGGGACGTGTTCGACGAGCACCGGGCAGATCTCGGAGCAGGCTGCACACGTCGTGCACGACCACAGCTCGTCTTCTGCGATTCTCTCCCCGATCAACGTGCCGGACTTTCCCCGGCCCAGCGTTTCTCGATACAGGGCATCGCGTATGTCGGTCACGAGCTTCATTGGCGACAAGGGCCTGTCCACGGCATGGGCGGGACAGACGTGCGTGCAACGCGCGCATTCGGTGCAGGCCACGGTGTCGAGTAGCTGTTTCCACGTAAAGTCTTTCGGCTCTGCTGCCCCGAAAACCTGCGCTTCAAGGTCGACCTCGGTATCGTCCATCATGGCTGTCACGTGCATCGGGCGCTGCATTCCGCGACGTGCCTGATCGGTCAAGGCTACGTTGGCGATGACCGCGAGCACGTGCAGCATCTTGGTCGTCGGCAGCACTGCGATGAATGCCAGTGACAAAACAGCGTGGCTCCACCAGATTGCAGGCTGCGCGCCCGCCCACCAATCCGTGGAACCGAGCTGCGCCAGCGAGTGGCCAACGAAGGAATAACCCGCGGTCACGGGCTGTTCAACGGCGAGCCG